>Ga0302271_10001940_pt1 | contig 19219 bp, 9 predicted proteins | sample III_Bog_N1_1_FD_198767 | JGI IMG/M metagenome (GOLD analysis project Ga0302271, IMG submission 198767) | Peat permafrost microbial communities from Stordalen Mire near Abisko, Sweden - III_Bog_N1_1 | ecosystem: Environmental > Terrestrial > Soil > Wetlands > Peat | place: Sweden: Abisko...
TCTTACTCCTCATCAGAAACTTTCTGCTTCTTGAAGCGGAGACTGATTATCAGATTATTTTCGTTGATTCTTGGGAAATCTTCTTCTGGAAAACTGTTTTAGCAGTACGTCTCCAAAAGGAAGGCATTTAATCGTTTTTGAGGATACTTATTTACCATCATATCTACATATTAGTTGAGCTCTCCACTACCAATGTTGATGTCGATATTGGCAGATCCTGATTGTTTAACCTATGAAAAGATAATAATTTTTGCAAATGATGAATAGTTTTAGAAATAAATAAATACCTTGCTGATGAGCGTATGAAAATCAACTTCATCAAATAGGTTCTTCATGAGAACGAGCGTCAAGCCAAGTCCGTAAATATCCAGACTAAACGGATTGTAGCTTAGCACTTTTTAATTCGCGTTCATGTGCATCAATGTCAGGATTTCAGGAGAAGCAAATTACGGTACTCCTCGTACTGTGTTGTATCCTTCTCCATCTTCATGCCGTACGGGTAAATTTCGCATTCCTGCTGACCTTGAGTTGTTTCAGATCTTTAAACAGAGAAGAGCTTCAGCGCAGGTTTTGCGCTAATTTAAATAAATTTGCTTTTTACTTCATTTTTTCATCGAAGCGCGCATCACAGAAGCCTCCAATTTTGTATTGTTTCTCTTGTGTAACATACCAGATATTTGTAGGCCTTATGTCTCTATGGGAGATTCCTTATCTTGCTAATGCTGCAAGGGCGCTGGACATGTCTCTCAAAAATGCACTAAGTTCTTTAGTACTGAACTCCCATTTATGTTTCTTTCTAAACTAAATAATGTCGTGAAGATTTGAGTCAAAATACTCCATAACGATAACTACTGATCTTGATAAAGTTCTCTTTTCTTAGCTTTCTAGAATATATGCATCTTTGATCTTTTTTGGAAAAGAAAAAAGAGCCATTAGAAACCGTTTTCATTTTATTTTATCGAACAAACTTTCAGATTCTTTGTGTTTACTTGTATGATATTTGGGTGAGGTAGACCGTTATTAACTATTTGCATATTTCGAAGAATGAAAATCTAATATATTGCAGCTTTAAAGTCATAGTCCTCGAAATCATCAAATGGAATTGACTGGATAGTGAATCTCTCATTTGATCTCTTATCTTAAGCCCTTGCAATGAGACTATCTCCGTTGTTCACATCTTTGATAACATATTCTTCGAGTTGCCAATCATAAGATCTATCTAAGTAAATTGAGAAGAGATCTCTTTTCACTTTCAGATCCACTTTTATCACTTCCTCAGGCTCATTATTGTTGTAAGGCTTGATGGATAATATGAATTGAATCTGATCATTGTCTAACTTTGTCGTGTAAATTTAGGCAAATCTACTGGATTCGTTTTTCATTTTCTACCGAATATCAACATTCGGATAGACATTCAGCATCGTTTCCTAGAATTATAATTTGAATTTAGCTCATATTGCACTTGAAAAACCCTTAAAAACACATACCCTTCCATCGCGATCGTTAGGAATTGAAGAACAGCATTTCAGAGTTTGTCCCATTTGTGTTTCGTCTTGTTTTCAGAATAATATTCTTCAATAATGAGATATATCTGCTAGTCAGTTTGAAAAATTGAATATTTCTCTTCGCTCTTCTACTAAATTAAGAATCTCAATTACTATTTCGTTTATTTCTTTAATACAAAACCAAATAACTAACATCAAGCATACGATTATCATATTTTATTTAGAAATCTTATCCCTTCCAAAAATTAGCTGTTCTTATTGAATTATAGAAAAGAATCAACATTGCTAAGTCCAATGAAAAATGTATTACACACATTTTGAAGCCATTTTTTGTTAAAATCTTCTCAATACATTGAAGGGGATATAGCACATACTTTCTTAAAGATATTTTGAAGATTCCAGTTAAATTATTCACTCGAAAAGGAAGATAGCAAACAAAGTGAACATCTGGAAATGTAAAACAATTAAAATGGCTGCATAGTAGAGCTAAGAAAGGATATTTGAACTGACTAATCATAGATATTATCTTGAAGTATCGTTTTCATAATTTATTTTGAATTTTTTCAAGAAGCTCAGTGAACAATTCATCTATTCCCTCATTTGTTTTCGCTGAAGTCTCTTAAAAGATGATATTATTGTTATTTTAACAGAACTATGCTCCTTATTGCGTAGTCACTTGACGCAGATCATCGTCTACATCGCATTTATTTCCTGCAATACATAGAATCATCCCTTAGTTTTAAACTTTATTTTCAAGTTCCTTAAGCCAATAATCGAGACTCTGAAAACTTGTTTATTTTTGAACGTCATAAACAAGAACTGCAGCTTATGCGTCATTGTAATAGAGTTGTGTCATTGACCTAGAAAGAATCGCAAGAAAATAAGTTTAAAATATTCAAATACTTTTCTTATTCTGAAAAGTTAAAATATTTTGTACCTATATCGTTCTTCACCACCCGTATCCCAAAGATGCACAGCGACTTTTTAGCCATTCGATAACTAAGTTTCCTTGAGATTATATACACCTCCAATTGTCAATTCATAATTTTAACTAAATTCGTGCTTGCAGTATCTAAGTGCAATTGAGCTCTTTCCAACATTTGGATCTCCTAGAAGTACAACTTTGATCTCTTTTTTTTTAGTTAGCATCATTTTATCCTTTGTTTTTGCGCTTTAGCCGCCACAACATCCTCCATCTCCGCTGTTTTACTTGTGGCTCATGTTCTTCTTAAATTAATTTGATAAGTTGAAATTTTGATTGAAATAAAATAAAGAAATTCATACCTATTTTTTTTTCTGCGCTCTTCCTAGCATTAGGAAGCTTGAAATACCACAAAATATTGCTGTAAAATAACAAGTTTAGCTCTAACTCAGGGTTTCTTAATAAACAACTTTAAAGGAATTATTTTCTTGAAGAATTATGCTAAATTGAGTGAAAACCATAATTAAATGAGAATTGTAACAGACCTAATTACAGGATGTAGGAGAGACTAATATTTTTACAATTAGATTTCCAGTTTCATAACATGGATTGGTTAGGAAAGATAACAGTGATTGAGTAGAATTCTTGTTTAGAATTTTCAAGATCTCGAAAATACCATAATTTTTAGATGAAAGACTAGCTAGAAAACAAGACAAATTTGTTCTTGCATTTGCTGTAAAAAACAATTAATGAAAGAATAAAGCTTATTTTTTACTGATTGTGCTGTGTTTTAAAAATAAATGTTGTTCATTTGTATTTTTTCATTTTGTTTTGTAGCTCTTTTCCTTTTGAGTTTGTACTTTAAAAAATTCAAAAATCTAACAAGCAAAAAGTAATAGAAAAAAGATTATTTTGCAAAAAAGAATCTGTCAAAAAATCACAAAAACACAAAAATAACTCTTCTAGCAATCATAAAACGAAACATACAAAATGACTGATAAGATTTCTATCACTTTTGATGAGGAAAACAAGATCCGTGTGCTTGAGTAAGACAAGTTTAAAGAGACCGATTTGCTGAAGAATGAGTCCATGGAATTCATCAAGAAAGTGCTCAATCTGGATGAAATCATTTCTTAAATCACTGAAACACTCGAAAATTATGGATAAAAGATAGAACAATAGAAACTACGCGCAATCGGTGAGCGCAACAAAGTCGAAAGTGAAGCTGAAAATAGAAAAAAAAAGATGATGGATTTAAATAATATCTTGAATGAAAAGAAAGCAGAACTCGAACGATGCTCAACTGAGCTTGAATCGATTTAAAAAGTAGAAGCTGAGTAGAAACATCTCATTGATAAGCTATCCAACAATGAAGCTTGAAAACAGAAAAAACTCCTTTTTTTAGAATCTATCAGCACAAATAATCTCATACAAGCTTTCTAAAGTTAACATCACCTTAATCTGCCTGCTTTTAATGGATTTATCATGTTGAGAGTTTTGTTTATGAATAATTCAAAAAAATCACAAATAAATATATGATTTATTCAGATTGATTTAGTTCTATTTGACTTAATAATCCAATCAGGAAAAAATGAATCTATGTTAACTTTCAATAGAGCAGTGACAATTATTTGTAAACAACTGCTCTTGATTAGCAAAGGGAAAATGATTTTTATTTTCACTGATTAATATGAAAAATATAAATTAAAAATAAATGAATTTCTTCAATATTAATTCAACTGTTTTTATTCAAAACAAAAGCATGCTCTTTCCTTTATCACACAAAGTAAATATGGCTTACTAGATAATTCAATACATTTTTACATTAATCTGGAATCATTTCCAAATCATTGGGGAATCTCATACAATACAATAATTAGCTGTTAAATATGCTTCCAAACCAGCAAAGAAAAAATTTTGGTTTTTCGAAAATTCCTTACGCTCTTTTGCAACTCGCGATTACATATCGCTAACTACGAGTTTATTATTAAAAAATAATAATAAAAAGGCAATTATTTCTTGCTGTAGTCATGAGCCATTAACAGCAGTAGCAGCTACTTCATTTGCAATAATATTCTACTCACACCTAGCTGCTTAGACGACCAGCTCCTTCAGTAGTAGTACAGAGAAGGAATCTTGAAATTTCTTCTTCTCTCAACTCTTGTTCATTTCACCAAGAGTTGCTTCCTTCTTCTGTGTCTTCTAAAACCAATAATGGAGGTTAATGTCAAATCATTCCAGGACGTAAATACTCCGTAGATCTTTTGAATGGACCTTCAATTGGATCTAAGATATCGTTGTCAGATCAAAACAAAAGTTAAAGAATATTTAACTAACCTTCATCTCATTAGCTTTATTCTGTTCCAGATCATAGAACAATTGATTCAGATAGTTCATCTTGGATGAATTCTCAAGGAGATTAACAATCAATGATGGGATACTCTCCATAATAAAAGAGTAGTAATTAACTCCTGTTTCTTCAATCTGGTGCACACATTCGTTATTCTGCATTGCCTTCTCCAAATGACAAGAAAAATCTCCAAACTACACAGTTATCTAATCAATTCTAAGACAATTCTCCAGTATAAGCTAACTAATTCACTACCTTCACGTAACTAGAGCCAACAACATAAAATAAATATCTTACAAATTCAGATAAATAAATATAAATTAGATCTTCACTCCAAGATATTCCAAAGAAAATACTCTCTTATGGAGAGTACAAGAGTTCAAAGTAAGCTTAAGAATTAGGGTAGTAATAGCAACAAACGTACAATGGATATGAATCAAAGTAAAGAGCTGTTCCTAAGATCAGAGGATCCATATAAAACAACACTAGTTTTAATTCAACAATAGAAAACTAATCCCCTTCAGTTGGGCCAATACGTAGTTTTCTAGGAGAAAACAACGTACCATGTCTTTATGCACCTCAGACTGAATAATTGTTAATTAAAAACAAAGGAGTATATCCATCCTCTTAGTCATTACATGAATCTCCAACATATCAGCAAATGCAAGTACTTCATTCTTAACCTGTTTTCAGTTTCCCAAGAAGCTCAAATCATACGGTAAATTAGTAAATTCAATAATAGACTTCTTTAGGCTAATAACAACAGCAATCGTATCAATCATAACCTTCATAGACTTCAATTAAAAGCTAGGAAATTTGCTAAAATTAATAAATAAATCCCCAACAATTCCAACAACAGCAATAATAAATATCTAACTTTTAATCTCAAAAATAGGATTTTAATTAGATTCCTTTACATTCGAATAATCTTGAATCGCATCAAGTTTACTCATCAAAGTCTGCATAAGCTAACAAATAATACTAAGAAACCATCAAATAGCAGATAATATCATCTGATAAATGTCTCCCACAACATGGAGAACCTCAGTAGTAAAAATAACTCTTGCAATAAGATAGCATAACTCTTAATTTTGAAAAATAGCAGAACAATTTCAATTAAGAAAGAAATTAGAAGAATCTAAGTCTTGCAAGATAACATCAATGGCTTTAACCTTAACAGACTTAATTGTAGCCTTCTCAATAATCTTCTATGATTCTCCAGCCAAAATAATAAAATTAACAATAAATTGTTGATAATAACAAAAAAATATTTATCCAAATCAAAGGACAACACGAGACAAAAATGGAGCAATACAATTACCGAAAAAAGGACATCAATACTCTAACTCGGAACAATGCAAATCACCTAATAATGAATGATACACCAAATCTTCAATCTAATCCATAAAAACCTCCTTTACAGACCAATCAAGAAAAAATCAAGGAAACAGTTTTCTAAAACTACATAAAAGATATAAAAGATGAGAACAATATTGCTCAATCTCATCAGAATTATAGCATGATATAGTAAAACATAAAGCATAAAGCTATTGTTGTATCCTTACCTCGAAATGATAAAGAAAATATTAGAGAACAGATTTATGATCAAAGAAATATTTTATAGAGAAAAGAAGAGAAAAATATAAGAGCAGAAGGAAAACTCAAAGAAATACCAGAAAGTTAAGATAAAAAAGAAGATAGATCATTCTCTTTAGATGCTACCAAAATATCTAAGGCAATTGATACTACTTTCAATTGTTCTGATCTTTTATAGCTATCATTATCGGAATTAGAGGAGCCTTCAGAATGTCAAGTTATGTTAGATGAATCAAAATAAAAGATTGATTAGGCAGGTACAAAAAAGGAAAATGGAGATTGTACCAAATCTTCATAGGATCAAGCATCCGAGAATAGGAAACTAACTATGCCTGATGCATTTACGTTTAATTCATTTATTTCTCAATCAGAACACAGCCACAATAGCTGGGAATGTGAAAAATAATAAGAATCTAGTTTTAAAGCAGAATCGTAAGGCAGTGAAAGTACTAACGACCAACAATATGAAATTATAAAATAAGCTGGTTGTTGTAAGGATTCAAGCTAAGAAGCATCATTGAGTAATAATAACAATAATAAAATGCATGATAAAAATGATAATTTTACAGAAAATGATGAAGCAATCGATGAAGAATATGCGAATATTCTGTACCAATAACTAACTATTGAGCGTTCTTTATTCTAAATAAAAACTAGTTTAACTCGTCTGATGTCTTAATTACTATCGATTCTACCTCTTAGCTAAGGTGAAGAATTGTAAATATTTTAGCTGAAACTTAAAAATACCTTGGCAATTAGGTTGTCTTTAGATGAAATTAAAATGATATTTGGACTCAACAAAAATGATCGTTTTATCTCAAAAGAAGTAGTCTTAGATGTTCTACTTGGTTCTTAAAGTCTAAATATTACAAACGAATCTGAAGAGTTGACTCCAGACACAAAAAAAGTTATCCGCAACATTTTACGAGAAACTAAACGAGCTGAAATTCATTTAAATGAACTTAGAGAAAAATATAAATTTTGCTAAGAGGAGATTTTTAAAATAATCGCTGGGGATAAATCTTATATTTCTTGCAGTGATTTAGGATTATTCTTTAAAAAAAACGGATTCGATGTTAGAGATCAAGAAACGATGCTCTTAATTTATCGATTCAATAGGCAAAGCACAATTCGGTTGTCTCAAATAAACTTCTATGTCTGATGAGATAATTAGATTTAAATGTTTAGCAACTTACTCCATCCAGCTTAAAGACATCAGCTACTTCTAAGTCAAAATGCATTTTTACAGCAAAATATTAAACTCTTTGGTTAATTTTACAAATTCACTTTCAAATCACATGTGTGTACTTATTTTTTATGATGTTGAAAATTAAAGAAGATTTAAATTAATTATTGGTTTTTGAAGATAAAAAATAATGTAAATGTTAAGGAAAACTTTAAAAAGATTTAAAGTACCAAAGAATGGAATATGCAATAAATGTCACAGTGAATTGGCGAGAAACTGAAGAAGAGTTGTATTAATAAATAGACCAATTTATGCAGAAATCTGTTAGTTTTATTGTTGTTGTTATTTTTGAATAATTCGTTTCAATTAGTTACACTCTTTCGAGCAGAAGATAGTTAAAGTTAGATTTAAATCAAGGGAGAAATTAAGTCTTTTTAAAAGTTATTTTGATTATTAACAGAAGAGGAATCGCTGGAAAATTTACCATTCTTCCAATTTCCTGATTTTATCACTGTTTTTAAAAGACTATCTATAAGATTGCCTTCACCGTGGGGTTTCCAGTGCTTGAAAGATCCAATATAGTGCGTGTTGTTGGAATAATACTCAACTCCTTACCCGCACTTTTGATCTCTCTTGAAAGAACCAAAATACGAAGAATTATCAGAAAATTTTATAAAGCATCCTTATCCATGTTTTCTATCGATAACATAGTCTCCTTCATAGACATTTCCGTTCTCCCAAACCATACGACAGATACCATGAGATTTCCCTGCTATATTGTACCCTATTCGATAAGCACCATCCTTCCAAAAAATCAAACTTCTTCCGTTCGCTTCTCCAGCTTTGTTGACTTAAGAAAATTCAATTCTTTCACCATAGTCAAATTTTTTAACAGCAAATGCTGTAGAATTTTCAAATTCTGGATTCCTAAATTCAAATTCAGGTAGCACAGAGATGGATTATCGAGCTAATACACTGAGATCATATTCAGCACGCTTTAAGTCTTCCTCAACAGATTTTAATTATTTAGTAAACAGCAAATCATCTTAGGATAAACTTTTTACGAAAAGCAGTTTTTCAGGCACTATATTCGCGATACGGGAACAAATTAGATTGTAATATTGATCACTTTTTTGACTAATAAAATCAATGTGATTCATTATTTCTGCTTTTTCAGGTTAGAAAAAAGCCTTCCAGACTTTGACTTAGTTTTCAAGAGAGGTACCAGCACAAACAGCAGCTGCTGCTTCTTCTCTAAGTATTTGTTTTGCCATATTGAATTACTCTAGCATAGCTGATTTAGTTTAATCAAGCCTTAAGCTGAGGTTATGAAATTTTTACTCTATTTTTTCAGCAGTAATTAAACCTAATTTTCCACCTGTTTTCATAGCAACTTATATTTGTTGGGTTAGAGTCTTCACGCATATTGCTTCATGACCTTCATGAGGTCCAGAGCTGAGACATTTTGTGCAGCATAATTTACTTGCTTCCTTGCATTTGATTTCAACGCAAACAAGCTAAAGAGGATATTTCTTTTCATTATCTTCTTTTCTTTTTTTACACCAAGGTTTATCACTATTAGCAGGTTAATCCGGCGAATCCTCTTCACCGCTTGTCTCACTACTAGAATTGCTACTTGAACTACTGTTAGTTTCACTATCACTACTTTCTCTAACACTAGAATTTCCAGATTCAGTGCTTTTCATACGATCTTTTGGAATTGTTGTTGATCCGTTTCCTTATTTATCTTGTTTGAATTGAAAACCAGAATTTTAACGCTAATTCCCTTGCTTAGTAGCACCATTTGGAGAAGAATGAGGGCAATGCAACTTGCAGTATTTCAGAGGCTACAAAAGAGCTTCTTGGAATAATTCAGATTGTTTAAGAGATGACACTTAGTTTATTTAATTTTACTAAGATGGCAGATGATTAAATTCTGAGCTGTTTTTAGCAGATGAAAGAGAAATGAGATTTTTGGTCGTAAACTCCTCCAGTTTTGGGGAGGAATCTGAAGTGGATGGCATAGCTAGAAGAGACCGCAGTCTACAACTCCCTGGTTTGGGCTGATCATTTGATTCTTGTTATTCGTTCATAAATACTTAGCTTATTCTTTTTAATACAGATTATTCTGTGAGATATGTGAGAGTTTGACACAATTATAATCAAATTAAAAGTGATAGAAGGGTCAAGTTAAATGGACTATTCTTTTTTTATTTTATTAGAAAGTGAATCTTCATGAAAAGAGTATAAAGAAACAAACAAATCTGTTTTGTTTGTTTCTCTCTTTATGTGTTAGAGTACATTTGTAATTTATTGTTTTCATTGAAAGAGAATGGATAACTTCTTAACTTTTCTTCTTTGTTCAAATTGCAATTCCTTCTTTTCTTTCATACAGAATAAAAAAGAAAATGTACTTTTTCATATCCATTAACAAGTGTTTCTTTCAATAACTGGTTTGTAATTCAATTGATTTTACATTTTTCCTTCTAATTACTTGTAGAAAAGAAATTATTTAAATCAAAAGTACTTTAAAAATATGTGAATTTTATGTATTTCAAATTAATTTCTTTTCTGAAACGATGCTGATTTGATGAAATATCAAGCCGTTTTTACAAAATACATTCTATTTTTCTTGTTTAAATACCAAAACGACAGAAGGCTAGCACTAACAATGATTATCAAGTATTGTGAAATAAAATAATCCATATATTTTTCTTCGAGAAGATGCATTATTGAAATGCAAATTTGTTTCATTAATCAGTTATTTTTGTGGAAAAAGATGTTGTTTATCTCTTAAAATATGCTTATGATACTGTTAAGAAAGATTTAAATGAAAAAACTCTCCTTCAATAGCTACACAGCATTAAAATGTAAGATCTAGGATTAAATTATAGAGGAAAGCCAAAATGGTGAATGGAAAAATCAAAACAACAAAAATAAAGTGAAGTAATTACAAGTTAGTAGAAGAAAATTTTCATAAAGTATTGCTGATTTCCCATTATTTTCATAATTTCAACTCATTTAAAAAAATATTTGTTAAGAATATGAGAGAGTCCTTCTTTGTTACATGGTTTTGAGAGATACGAAACCATTCCCGCTTGGAAACAATTTAATTTCGTATCGTAATCATCATAGCTAGTGCAAGCAACAATATTTGTCTCAATAGAAGCTGCATTACCTTGACTTTAAACTTTGTAATCAGCAAGGGCTTAGAAAATTTATTATGTCGCTTCTAATCCATCCATAACGGGCATATTGATGTCCATCAGAATCAGCTTTATTTGATACTCTTAGCTCTTGCTATGAAGGTATTCTTAATATATTTCCAAAGCTTCTTGTCCGTTGACAGCAGTGAGGATAGAAAAACTGTCAATTCCGAGAATTTTAAGAATCATTTTGAGTCCGAAGATGTTCATCATCTCATCATCGGCAATCAAAATTTTATAGAAAGTCCGCTATTATTTCGTTACAGTAATATGCGGGATAGAGACAGTCTTGACTTCTTCATCCGTTTCCTATTCAGCAAGAGAGAGAGACTGAGATTTCTCAGTGACAAGAGAATTTATAAAATATGAACGAGTAGTCTATCGTTGCATCCTCTCTACGTTCGTCTTGAACAGTGATTCTGACCAAAAAAATTGTAATATGAAATACTTTCCAATAAAAAATAACAAAAAACTTAAAATAATACGAGTTGTTTTAATTTCCAAAGGTGAGTGTAGTTCAGAGAAGAAGCGAGATTTGTCTGCAGGTTTGGAGATGTTTTCAAAATTCTTGGTTAGTTTTACAGAGAGAGTCCGCATAGTGTTTCCTGGGTTAAATTACAGCGATTATTCTAAATCATTTTCTTTATTCTTGCATTCCAGATATCGATGCACATTGAGATCTTTTTTTTCAGATATTTCTAACTCATCTTCGATTTCAAAGTACTCATATTCGTTTATCTGATTAATCAAACATATTCTTATAAATTGTATGCGATTTTTCAGCAATATTTGCTCATTTTTGTTTGATTTGAATCAAAATCTTAAATAAACTAATAATTACTTTTATTTTGGAGAAACGTCCTTTTTGTGTGCTCGTAAGATTGTATGAAACAAAGTCTGTTTCGGTACTCTGCGATTGTGCTACTATATTCTCACCATCTGTTGTGTTAAGGTAAAATCTAAATTCAGATCCTACTCCTTTCTGAGATGTAAAATGGATTCCTGGCTAATTTTCTTCAAGCTATTCATTATTCTCTCCGCCTCTTTGGAAAAGAATTTTCTTAGCTAGAATATTGCTGATCGTCAACCCGAATCCAAATCCTGAAGAATGATGCGACACTTATTCAGCTAGATAAATATTGTCCAGCAGTTTATGGAGTCTTTAGATCTCATTCTCATCCATTCCTAATTTTCATTGAAAAATCCAATAACAAAAATGTTTCTCTAGCTACAAAAAAACAAGTTTGACTGAAGAATGTTTGCTATTTACCGATTCCATTATCACAAACCGAAAAGCATATGGAATTCGTTTGAGCGTTAAAGGAGAGAGACAAGCAAAGTGTGCCCCCACGCTTCGAGAACTTCAGAGCATTTTAAATAAGATGAACGAGAATCTACTGTATTTTCATCTTATCAGAGAATATTTTAGCAGGTACATCAGAGTTAATAAGAACTTCAAATTCGATCTACTTCATGCTTGCAACTTGCTAGAACATTTTGCATGTACGATAGATCAGCGGTCGAAGCATTGTGGAAGTGATTTTTATGCGCAAATCATTATTCAAGTGATTGTTGTAATCTCTGATGTCTTGAATAATGCAATTCATTAAGTTTGCGTTATTTTTTAAATTCTATCTCGCACAAAATACAACAACAAAAATGATTCAATTGCTAAATACTAAATAAAGAATTAGCATTTACATCGAAATAGTCTGTTTTGATCTAATCTGGGATGGAATTATCTGAAGCTGCTCCTGAAATATTGTTGAAAAAAGACAAACAAAAATCACAATCATTTTAGCTTCTAAACAATCAGTACCTTCAAGAATTTGAATAATGAAATTCGTATAAGTGCCTAGTTCATGAGAGATCGTCTTAAAAGTCTAATATTCAATATCTTTATGGATATTTTAGCGCATCAGTTCTTCCCTCTCTTGATTATTTAGAAACTGCAAAAACAGAAACTACTCTCCATTCAGCAAATACGTGTAGAGCTTGATCTACGTGAATTTAAGGATCTCCTGCAATTTCGCATCACTCTCAAACTCAATCACTTCGATTGACTCTATCCTCTAGCTGTTACTAAGTTCTTTTTTCTTTAATATCCTCGAGATCAAATCCAGCAAAGTTATTTCAGGAAACGAAAAGAGTTTTGAATTCGATTATGGTTGTTATTCTTTATCTCCTCTATCATCGAATACCATTGTCTTTAGAGTCGATTTTTTATTCAAAACCGGTTGATCTTCATGAATAGTATAACTTGTCTTGAACCCAAACAGTAACTTACTGCTTTGGTTCTATTTCTATTATTGCGAATGTTGAGATATGTTTGTTAAAACATTTGGGGAGGATTATTGTCTGGTTCCATGATTCTAACTGAAAAACTATCTAAGAGTACCCCTTTTTTACAACCCCGAGCTTATTTAATCTTGCGTAGTAGGCTACTTTTCAATTTTAGAAATGCCTATTGATGACAGAAAATGTGAGGAACTTTTGTTATAATCTTTAACTCGAATCTTATTGAAAAGAGTTGGATAATCATAACTTTCAGGATCAACACTCTCATCTTCAAAATAGTCCTCAAAGAATGTCTAAGCCTTGCTATTCAAAGGTTCATAGACATCATTTGGCCCTCCAATGACGAAAATAGCAGAATCAAGTCTCTCTATCATGCCTTTGTAAAACTCCAAATGGCTGTTTAAATTCTCATTGAATCCTAGGTCGTTATTGTCAAGAGGGATAGCAGGACTTGATGATGTTAATGCTGCTTGATTTGGGTGGTTAGAAAATAGGATTCTGGATAATTTATTTTCTGCCATTGTTGCTTCAATTTGTCCATTACAAATAGGAGTTCCTGAACTCCTAGTTGTTACAAAGTGCCTCTAATCAGCTTTTTACATTTGATTATCCGATTGAATATTAAAATGAGAAGAAATTCCCATCGAATGGGAGTGAGGTATAGAATTTAAAGGTATTCGCTTCACTTATCTTTCTTCTGTTATGAGTGGATTTTCAGTAGGATTTACATTAGTTTCTACAGGAATATGTCCATTTTCACTCTCACTCGGGAGCAGATCTCTCCCACTAAAAGTTTCAGTTTCATTTGGGGAATGCTGCTTGTGCGTGAGAAACAGCACAAAATTCAAAGCAACGAACGCTAAAAAGATGAAAAATATCTCTGCGCTTAAAAGATTTTCAGAAGAAATAAGCGCAGAAATCAAGAAGCCTAATGAGCCTACAGCGATTTCTGTGAAAGTTACAATATCACGTATTTCATGCCAGAGCGCTATTTACACGAGACTCAAGATTAAAAGCTGCAGATGATCATGCGAAAGATTGCGTGATACCCAAATATTCGAGTATCCAAAGCATATACTACAGCCGATAGTCAAGCCAAGAAATACAAAACGAAATATCTTTTCGTTATGAAATTCATGTCGCTTAAGATTGTGCTAACCATCGAAATCCTTTGAAAAAGAATGTAATTTCTTGGATTTATATTGAATTTTTGATTTGTTCGCTGAGATGAAAAAAATGATCAATAGTTGTGAGGCGAGGAAAAATCCTAAAGCTATCCATCCAAGAACATGCTAAGAAGTTACCACAGGCTGTTTATGTTCATCTTAGATAACCCAGAAGTAGTCTGTTTGAAAGGGAGAAAAAAGTTAAGCTATACAAGTCATTTGTGTAAAGTGATAAAATGAATATGGAAGGGAGATGATATCATTGAAACTGTTACAAGCGAATTAATTTGCTATGAAGATGAGAGCAATGAAAATATGACTGAAGTAATTCAAAGAAGCTAGATGTGTAAGCTATCTTAGAATAGGAGATAATGACATTCGAGGGAACAATGAAGAGTTTATTTTAAGGAGAGATCCAATATCTGTACCACTTAAAATAGCGTTTCTTCAGATCAGTTTGCTAAAGCTTGATTTTTATGAAATTTATGCTATTTTCTTGTACCAAAAAAATATCAATTTTTTCTGATTGATTAAGAAAAGATAATACTTTCAACTGGCATCTTATTGTTTATTATCATCATTCTTCTTTTCAATCATTTTCACTGTAAAACTTTTTAAAATATCATAATAATGTGTAAAATGACAGCTTAGCATATTTGTGTTAGAATGTAGGGATTCAATTTTTTTCTACAAAAAATTTACACTTTGAAATACTCACAAAAATATTCAGAGTAAGAAAGAATACAGGTTTTTGATTGTATTTGCTAAATCTAATCCTTTTTTTATGAACAAATAGAGTGAAAAGAAGAATAATTTAATAATAACATGAATGAATAAATAAATACTAAAAAGATCAATTATTATGATGAATGAAATTATCTAAATCAGAGTATTGAGCACCATTGTCCTTTGAATTCTACCTTTCTAAGAATAAATTATTGCTATTATTCTCATTTTTTTCTGCATTGTTCCTTGAGTTAAAAACAACCATTTAGTTTAAGGATAATGCCTACTGAGGTATTTCATTTGCAGAAAATGACCCAAAGTTATACATTAAGGGAATACAATTTTGAATTGCAATCCCTTCACCATTAGAGCTTGATAGGGGATCATGTGCTCGTTGATAAATGGTTGATTCAAGTTTCCCAAGTTCTTGTTTGGTATTTGTGAGCATCGATTCAAGAGTGCAAAGTTAATTCAAAAGAAAACTCATCTTCTGATCTACCAATGCATTTGATACTACGGTTTATTAACCTGGAGAAGTAGGGGCAGTAATGCTATTGCTAGCAAGGTTTTTTAAGCTCTAAATGTCAATATTTTATTCAAAACTTTGTTGGTTGCTTTGTATTGAAGTAGCATCGTGATTTTTATTAAGAAGCTAGTTTAGAAGGTTGGAGGAACTACCGATTTTAGGAAGAGATTCATAGAACTAATTAGAATGCTAGTTTAGAATAAATTAAGGCTTTTAAGATTGTAAATTGGCGTAATTATTTGGTGTAGTTTGATTGCTTGAATGTCTATTTGAATAACTTATTCCATTACTTTCACTTAAGTATCCAGTTTATTCTGGAAGGTTTTATTGCAGTTTTTACTGCTATTTCTATTAAACTTGAAGAGTTGATAATTTCAGTTATTCAGCATCTTTATGTTATTATTTATTTTATTTTTCTACATTTATGCTTTTTTTAGAATCATCCTCTTTCTAACCTTATTAGTCACTTTTGTTTAATGGCAAAGATTCCAGCTTATTACTAGTTAATTTTTGAGTAATTATTCTAGGTTTGTTTAGTTTATTCTAATCTTTAGTCTTGAATGATGTTATCTCCTCGATGATTTCAACGCTGTCTTCAGATAAAATCAGAGGCGAACTTTATTTATGGATTTTTTCAACTTCCGTAGATATCTATTCTTTGAATTCATCAGTAGATTAATGTTTGTTTTATTGCTTCTTTTATACACCTTCTGCAGGTAAAATTATTTTCTTTTTCTTTTGAAGACTTGTCTTTCCAGTTACCTAAACAAAAAACACACAAAAATCAATAAAATCTTATTTTTCTTGATTGAGTAATGTTAGCAATCATTCCTTACTTTGACCTTTGCTTAGGAAGTAGTAGTTTTGGCTGATTTTAAAAATTTCTTAAGGAATTTACCCATACTTTTTTGAAAATATTTAATCAGTTACTACTCCATTTCTCCAAAATTCTCTCCTTATTCTTATTCTTCTTCATCATCATCGTCATCTTCATCATTCAATTTCTTCTTGCTACTAGTCGTCTTTTTTCTCTAAAAATCTGGTTCAAAATCAGATTTCTTTAACTCATATTATTCAGTTTAATTCCTACCATCCAATAAATCCTCCACTTAGTTTGAAGCTTGATCATACTGTTACTATTTCTCTTTTGTCTAACTAGTCTTTATCTTTTTCCTAGAATTGTCACCAACAATAAACTATTCTTGAGCTGCCTTTTTTACTTCACAAATCAATTTCTTATTTTCAGTATTTATTTTTAAATATCTTTCATTTTAGTTTGCTTCACAATGAGGCTACTCTTATTAATTTACTTCTGAAGAGTTATTATATTCATAAACAATCTCATCTTCCTCATCAATTTCTTCGTTTCTGTTTTGATCTTGTTTATTCACTTGTTTAATCCTATCATCTTTTTGATTTTGCTTGATCTTACGATACAATACAGAATAATCCTACAGACACTTCGAACTTTTAATTTCTACATCATTACTTTTCAATAATCGATACAAAAAATTAGACTCAGAATATTCATCCAAGTTGCATCGCTTTCTTGTATATTTTCTTTTAGGTACTCCTTGCTCAGAACCAGAAGGGGGAGGAGGATATAAACAATGTTCCTGTTATTGGATATCCCCAAGTTGAACATCTGACAGTTTTTCAGGTGTATTTTATGTCTAGACAATTTCATTTGATGTTCCTGCTTCCTTTTCTATTCTATTAGAGATGTTATTCTCTTATACTGCTTCTATTTTTATGACATCTTCCTCTTATTTGACATTTGGGAAAATAATATTCTAAGGTAAGCTCTTAATGTTATTTAACTCAGATTGATTTTCATTTTCTACTACATTATTTGGATCATCCTAATTCTAATCTTCTGTGATTTACTACTACTGTTCTTAGTAATCTTCTTCATATTTGCATAAAGGAACGCTACTAATATCTCTTTCAAGTGAATTCCCATCTTCATTAGCATCTTTTGAAGAAATATCACCAAAATTTTCTCCAATACTCATTTCAATAAAATTGCGTATGTCAAGCTCGCTAGTTTTCACACCGTTTTTCTCTGAATCACTAAGGAGTTTGCGTACAGTGCTGTAGAATCTGTTTTTAACTGAATTTTCTGTTCTTCCTTTTTTCAATTCAGTTACAAAATTGTTAAGTAAAATGAACATTTTCTTCCATAACAACACTTCAAAAAGATAACTTAGCAAAAGGAGAAACAAATTTGGTGTGATAAAGAAACAATCCATGGGGAATAAATAGAAAACAAAATCATTATGTTTTTAATCTAAGATAACAAGAATAGAGAGGGTGAGGGGGTAGAACTTCCTAATTTCCCAAATCTCTGGTTGTAATTCCAACTTATTTTAGATTAAAATCAACATACCTTCAAGATTTTTGGCGATAACACTCCATGCTGATCCAGAATTCAGATAACCTTTAAAAATCATGTCATCTTCCTCTGCTGTCCAATTACCCTTTTTCACATTAGGATTTAGATTGTTAATCCAGCGTTCTCTGCACTGCTTCCCGCTTCTTCCCGGGACAGTATCTGAACAATGTGACCATTTTGATTATCCGTGTGTTTTCACCCATTCAAGCAAACGATTGTCTTCCTCGACGCACCAAGGGCCTAAATAGATAGCAGAATGTGAACTACATTATCAGAAAATTATGGCATAGTTCGAAAATGATAAAATATGGGAAATATTAGAGAAAGGAATATAAAACAGCTATTTTAAAGAAAGTAATGCTGAAAAGGCAATTAGGGAAGCAACAATACACTTTTCCAAAAAATCCTTAAAAATTGTTAATTTTTTCTGTAATATTAGAACAATTTTCGAAAGTGTAACTCTTAGGATTTCATAAAATATGAGATTAACCTTTTCCATTTGCTATATTGGTCATTTGAGAGATGTGTGCTGTGAAGGGTTAAGTAAAAACGTCTTTTTTCTCTTGTTGAATCAATTTAAGTGGTTTTTCCTCCTTTGCTGTTTTTCGAAATTGACATTTGAAAACTACCCAGGAGTTTTTAAAATTATCCTTCTTTTCCGCACTTTACTCACCCGATTGTTCATTAATTTTATTATTTTCGATAAGATATTGAAATTATCCCTTTTGTTTTTGATCACAAATTCACAAGAAATACTAATAAAACGTTCACTTGGTTGTAGGTTATTTCTTCTTTTTTTACAATTCTTTTATTTTGAAGTTTTTAATCAATTAAATTGACATCCTAATTCTCTCTTTTGAATCAAAAACATCCCAAATCATTTTAGTTATTCTTTTTAATCACATTTTCTAATATTTATTTAATCTTTCTCCCTGTAAAATAGTCTTGGTTTATCTTGAAACCCATGAGTCTTGTCTCACATTATATTGATGAAATTCTCTACCAAAGATGTTTTACTTAAGCAATCTTTTTGTTTTGAATAGTCACTTCTCTTTATTTAGTTAATTATCATTTAGGAAACATTTTTCTAATTAAAATATTCCCCTCCTTTAGATATACAAAGAGTATATTGGCAGATGTGAAATAAAAAATAACCTTAACTTATCACTTTATTAATCATCACAGTGTAGTAAAAGGGTACATTAGCCTTTTCCTTATGAGAAAATTGACATTCTTAAAGAGTTCAATGTAATAAGCATCTCATTAATAATATTGGGGAAAGATTGAATAATGAAATAAAAGAACATTAATTTATTACCATCTACAGAGAAACTGTTCAATCT
>Ga0302271_10001941_pt1 | contig 19204 bp, 17 predicted proteins | sample III_Bog_N1_1_FD_198767 | JGI IMG/M metagenome (GOLD analysis project Ga0302271, IMG submission 198767) | Peat permafrost microbial communities from Stordalen Mire near Abisko, Sweden - III_Bog_N1_1 | ecosystem: Environmental > Terrestrial > Soil > Wetlands > Peat | place: Sweden: Abisko...
TTGTTGGTGGAGTTGTTATCAAGATGAGATTAAAAGACAGGGCGCTTAAGAATTTCTGTTTATTTCCGAAAGAATTTCATTTCAATAAATCCTCCAAAAATATTCAAACTTATTTCGGTCGGAGAGACGCACCTTTTTCTAGCAAATATTGTGTGATCGAGAATCTCCAGAAATAGTTTTGCTTTAAAAGAGAAAGATTATTTATTTTTACACTTCATGTAGAGATGGGTTTTACTTTCTAGAGAGATACAAATATTCACTCAGACATAACCGAAAATTGTAGAGACCTTCAAGGAGAATAGTTTTAGATGATAATCTAACCATCTTTAGACATAATTGGCTCAAATAATCCTACCAAAGACATAGTCAACAACATACTTTATCGTCTTGAACTCTTTTATCTTTTTCTGAAGAGCAAATAAATAAAATAAAATAATCTGCAAAATAAATGGTCATAAATTCGTCTGTTTCTGGATGATTCATTATTATTTTTCTTAGTTCTTACCTTTCATTTTCCATAATTTTCGCTTTCAAAATAAGGGTATTATCATTATTATTTAAGTTATTAAAACCATATCCATCTCTTTATCAAGCATTCCCTCTCTTCTTCCTGCTACCCAAATAGCTCTATTATTTTCATATCACCTATGGCTGCTCATGTTTCAACCTCTAAATCATGTTCAAAAGGTTAAAAACCTCAAAAATAAACAAGAAGAAATATCTCTTATACTTTGAGTTCAAGCAGCAATCAAATAAATTACTTCCTTCAATAGAAGAGTGAATAAAAATGCATGCAATAAACCTAAAAAGAACACCAAATTATCTTCTAGAATAAGAAAAAGCTGCACTTTTCACTTTACATAAGCTATTTTAATGATTGAATGAAATGCTAAACAGAGTTAACTAGCTATTTTTTATTTAAAATAGCATCTTAATGAGAGAGGGATATGATATTTCTGTTTAGCTCAGAAATAACTAATATTCTGCCCCAAAGGAGGACTTGAAATATCAAGAATTAAGTATTTCTTGATATTACCCTCAAATATTTTAGTAAGGAAGATCATATCATAGGAGGAGAAATGCTTTACTTCTAAAATTCCCCAAATTCATTATTTCAATCAAAATCAAATAATGTAAAAAAGCCAAAACAGATTTCAATAAAAAGATAGATAAGTCTCATTATTTATTTGTTATTGTTAAGCCAGCTTTTAAAGGGAAAGTAGAAAACAATACACATAAGATGAAATCACCCATTTATCTACATGCAACTTTCTCAGAAAGAAAAGCAAGAGATGGGGAGCTGATTCTTTTACATACTTAGATATATTAAATTCCTCATTTGTAATATTCCCAGTTTTCTTCTTCTTCCAGAACCTACTCTAGAGTCCTTGTCTCAACCATGTATCTCTCAGGCCAAGCAATAGGGAACTTGTAATTAGCTAATATTTTACAATAATTGAATGTCACAAATAAATAAATATCAAAGCTATGCATAATCCAAAATGTTTAAGAAGATTATTATTACGATCAGCGTAGAGAACTTTCTTCATTGATCTTTCTAGTTCAGGCTTGTAATGAGCATTGTAACCCCAAGATCTATGTAAAAAAACCCAGAATAAATTAGATTCAGTTTAAATTGTAAAACTTATGAACACTTTTACCTTTTGTTGAGAGCAGCACGCTTTTCCCAGACTTCAGGAGGATCTTATCTGATTTCTTGAGTAGCATTCTTACCGAATAAATAGTATCTATCGTATAAATGCCAGCCGTAGAATGCCAAAGCAGTCAAATAGATCTTTGTTCAAAAAGGCATTAGCATAAGAAAAATAGATATGGACAGCACGAAAAGTTTATTATTAGGGGCATGGATTTAATAGATAATTTGTTTTCTTACTGGTCTGACTCTTCTCAGCCACCAAGAGTTCGTTTCTACAACGAAGTTTGTGTAATGAAAAACCATAAATATAGCTAGTTTCTTCCTTCTGCTTTTTTTGCTTTATTGTTAATTTATTTCCTGCTAACTTCTTCGATTTTCTTCCCCCCAACTTTGTCTTTCAAGCCAATTTATGATTACGAAAAAAACAAAACAATTGAAATCAACGTATTTACTTTACAAGATAGATATCTTCCCTTGAAGCCTTTGCAGTTTATTAGATGTATTCCCTTTTGATTTTGTTCTATGATAGTTGTTGTTGATGTTAGAGTAGCTTTTTCTTGGAAACATTTTTACATAATTTTCAGATTCTGAGTAACACAGACAAGATTTAAAATATCTGAGAATAAATGAATCTCATTTATTAAGCAGATGATTGTATCCAATGAAACACTAATAAATTATTTTTACTCTGATTAGGGTTTCCTTTTGTTATTAATTTTGTTAAAAAGAAGAAATAATGAATTTAAATACAAATTTAGAAAACTCGATAAATGCATCCAATATGATAAAAGTTGCCTTTCTGGGGTTTTTTTGTTGATGATTCATACCAATAATTAAGATTTCAAACAAAAAAAAATGAAGAGCTTCTTGTTTAGAACTTATAAACATTTTTTTTATCTGAAAAAATTTCACCTCTTTCTCTGTAAACACTACTTTTCTTCTTTTTTCGGCTTTATTAATAAAAATTAAGCAATTTGTCTTTGATTTAGGATTCATTTTTTTCCCATTATCTTTACATATCAGAAAAGCCATAGAAAACACAACTATTAATGAATTTAGGGAGCTATCAGAATTGATCTTAAGGTAAATAATACATAATCTATTTTTTCTTCTAAATTTGCAATATAAACTAAGAAATAATTATTATTTATTTCATCTACTTGAATATGATTTAATCTTAGGAAATGGCGGTGAAGGTTGAATTCAAATTCGAAACCAAAAAAATATATCCATCGAACACTCTCTGAGAAGACTATTAAATCAATCAAAACAGCGCAAAAAAACAAAAATAATAATAATCTAAGATTTCAAAAAACCAAATCTGCCAAAAAACAATATTTCCAAACCAATTCATCCCTCCATATTATCAACTTCAAACCATCCATTCAACATGTCTCTAAAAAAGAGCCTTGGAGTCTATGGGCAATCTTCATGTTAGGATTAATCAGCCAAAGATAAAGGCCCTAAACGTGGAGGCTAATCATTATCCAACTCATCTGCAGCTACTAAATGCTCATCATTCTAAACATAGACACTAAAAACAACTGGCAGAATCAGTTTAAGTCCTGCTACAACCGTAAACAAAAGAATTAAAAGTTTCTAAACACTCTAGCATAGCAACACCTCGAGTGTATCTAGCAACAAAGAAAATAAAGATCAAAATACCAAACTCTTGACGTTTGACTAGCCTTAACAAGAAAACTAAACATAATTATCTTCTTCATCATCTACATCCTCCGTATCTAGTACCTCCATGATAATTGACTCCAAACTCTTCTCTAATTTAACTAGATAACAGCAACAACACCTCAATCTGCCCAACAACGCAAATAAAAACCTCCAACAATAAATCGATCCTGCAACCATCCCAGAGACTAAATTTAGAAAATCTTCTTCTTCCACAAGCAAGAGTCTTTCGAATAACATTGGTTCTTCTTCTCTTACTGCTTATTTTGCAAGTACTTCTAAAACAGAGCCCAATGTAACTCGATCTCAAGCTGAATATGTGCGTAGTCTTTTTGGAAAAGAAACCACAGCGAATTATTATCTAACTCAAAAATAAACACCATCTTGTGCTCCATAGAACTAGACTTTATCTTGTCAGATGAGTTCTTCTTCGTTTAATAAACCGTTTAATAAACTCCCTTATGCTAAAAATACCCATAATTCTAGCAACCGAACCAGCTAGAGGTATTAAGATCTAGCAGAATAATCCTATATGGATGAGGATAACCTTAAGGACTAAGAATCTAATAATTGGTAGTTTTAAAATAAAAATAAATCTTAAGTCATGCTGTCTACTGAAGCATGCACCTTACCAAGATCATCCTACGATTAGTCCTCTTCGTCTAAAGGGATAAGATTAACTTCTCTGAGTGACGAGGAATCGTCTTCTTTTAGGATATCTCAAGGCATTTCTTGTCGCTACCATCCAGGTAAAAAGGGGAAATATCTTGCTAAATTAGATAACAACAGCGAACCTTGTACAGTCTGTTCAAGATGCGCTGTAGATCTAGCTTCTAAGGGGATTTAAATCGAAAAACCTGAAGAAACTGCTGAAAACGAAATGCGTAGGGAGTTAAAAGAGTTACTCTTAGATTTAGGTTCTAGACGAAATGAAGATGAAGGATATGCGTAGTAGCTAAAAATCAGAAAAGATGAAGTAAGTGAGTTCTGCAGGGAGTAAGTTCGAGAGATAGAAGAGAGGTTTCTATTAGCTGAGAGTGTTTTGATAAATTGCAAGAATAAAGCACTGGAATCGATCAGTAATATGAGGGAGAAACTTGGGTTGCAGATACAAGAGAAAGAAGAAAAGACGAGAGACTGGTTGAATGAGAGTTCGAGAATGCACTGCGATATATTATTGCATTTTGATTCAATTATCAACTCAATTGAGTTAAGTTCATTCAGGGCAATCATGCAGAATTACAAAGATAAAACACAAACAGCGTAAAGTTATTTATCAGAACTTAGGAATTCATCGATGACATTGCAGAAATTGAATACTAGCTAATCAGCTAAAGAGGAATGTGCTTAAGCAATTGCATCTTTGTTCAGCATGGATGAGCTCAATTATTCTGTGATTGTAGCAGCGAATAACAGTTCCATAACCTAACACAGAAATTACAAGAATAGTAATAGCAATGAAGATGAAGTGTAAAATAGAATGAACCACAGGGTAGAAATGTTCGATGAGAGATCATCTATGTGCTTGTAAGTAGCGTAACCTCAAGAATATTAGCCAAGGGAGTTATTCATGGACGGATTTGGAGATAATGCACTGCCTTTCTCTGCAGCATAATCGTTGAGTCTTCGATCTCTCCAAGGGAATCCAAGCGCATTTTACAACAACAATAGCAACACTGACTCTATTTTGCAAAACAATGAATTCTAATCTCCTGATATCTCCTCTAAAATGAACACAATCATCCAACAATCCCAATAGAAATAACCAAAAAACTTCTAATCTTCACAGCTTCCACCGCGCAGCAGCAAAGTTAAAACGAACAGTAGTATCAATGACACACCTATTGTTCAAAGAAATAGCTTAGCTGCAAGAATCACTTAAGATACCAAGAATTCTCAATAAAAAATGATTGATTTAGGCCATTGTCCTCAAACTATAAAGGATTGGAGAATAACTGAGTTGCCACCAAGCCAAGAATCAGAAGGGTATTTAAATGATAATTCAAGTAAATTCTTTAGTCTTTTGAAGTAAAATATGGTGTAAGTATCACAATAATAATAACAATAATTATGCTAAGGTAATGAATACCCTAGCAATAATATTTAAGGATAAACAGCTGGTTAAGTAGGAAAACCACAATCATTTCGTACACTGTTTCCTGAACAAAATCAAGGACAAAGATAAGAATAACTCCAAGAGAATAAACTAAAGTTATTTTAGTAATGCTTTGCTTAGTTTAATCCTTCGCAAGATGATCTTAGTCCTCACTCCAATCGTCTTTCTTTGTCTCTTCAGTAGACTGTTGAGCAATACCCATAGACAATTTCAAAAGAAACACCAACTGCACGATCTAATTTGAATGTGAAATATCATGGAATTATTGATAAAATTCATGCAAATTAAACCAAAAATAGTACTTTCTACTCAGAGCTACTGAAAAAACCAATCAAAATGGATTAGCAAATTATTTCAAGATGTTCAAATGTTTCAGAAATACTTACATAAGCACAAGCTAGCTAGTTGTGTGCTCCAGGATAATAAAATTAGGTTCTTAGTGGTAATTACACTACTCCTATGACTGGTTAGTTTGCTTCGTTTATTGCAGCTAATTTTGGAAACTGCAATAAAATTCAATAATACTGTAATAACATTCCCAACGACACAAGCAAATCTGATGAAATTCATGAAAGAGATGAAGAATAATTATTCTACAGCAGTAATTAGAAACAATCATCAAATTAATCTTACAGAAAAACACTATTCTAGTCACCACAATTCAAGTCAGATAGTGAAGATATTTTGGATGAATAAGAATAGATGTAAGAACAAGGGTAACAAGAGAAATTGCATGAAAATTAAAAGAGAGACTCACCTAGATCGATCTTAGCAGAAGAAACAGGAAATGATAAGAATATTAAATAAACTACAAGGGGGAATAGTATTTGCTAGATTTCATTCAATCCTAATTATGTAGATGACTCACTTATTGATGAGTGATTATTGGTGAAGAATCAATTATGTTGTATTTATTTTTGAGTCAAGCAAGAAAATATTAGTCCTTTTCGTTAAAAACAAAATAATCACCTCAAATCAATGAATTACAAATTAATTTAATTTTACAAGAAAACGACAGATAATATTGAACTAATAATCTTAAGTATTTAAAAAGCTGATTGAATTACATAATACATTTTGAGAGCAAAAATACAAAGTTCCTTGGGATTCATTTACTATTTTTGAATTTTAGTCTTTCTCCCCCGAAAAAAAATAAAAAATAATAAATATTGTAAAGTGTCTGTTTTAAACAGATTCTTAACAGGGTTTTCAAGATTGAAAGTTTGTGAAGTTCCTTTTTGATGAAATTCGATGGAAAACTCCAAATATCAAGTGATAATTGTCCATAAGAATCACTAAAGTATTTCTTTGAGAAGAGTTTAAAGATATTTAAATGGAGATTTTACTTTTAAAAATGAATCAAATAAGCCAATTTATTTGTTTTTAATTATGTTAATATTAGATTGTTTAAAATCAAAATTAAATTAAAGATACGCAATCGCATCAAACCCTTTTTCTCAATCTAAAATAGTCATTCCATCTTTACTACAAATTTTGATTACCCGAAGGGATTAAATAAAAAGAGTCAAAAAATCTGAAAGAGATAAAGAAATAATGAGGAACAAATTATTATCAATTCGAAGCAGCTTATCCTCGATAACTTAGTAGAATTGACAGATTGCAAAATGACTCCCACCAACATTTTAGCTTAAATTATCTGTTTTGTGTTGTGTTATTTTATTTTCTTCCTTATTTGTTCTAAAGCTGAAAATATTTGTTAGCAAAACAGATAGACAGATATTATCTCCAATAAGAAGAATATAAATCACTTTATTTCTTTTATGAGACTTTTTAGTTATTTTTTTCTCCCAGATTTTTCTTGTTTTTTCAATAATTTTATCTTTGTCTTTTCCTTTATTTTATATGAATTTCCATTAAATTTGCCTTCAGTAATTTGGAATTTTCGAAGATTTCCTTAAACTTTATTTGATTTCAACAGTACAAAGCATTTTTTTCATAACAGTTTATTAAAAAAATATTAATAAATCCAGATAATGAATGCTTGAAATTCCTAAATAATTCCAACCAGAAATATTTGAAAAATTCAAACAGCTGAAAATTAAGAAAATATAATTACTCTTCACTTGGGAAGTTTCATCATTCTCTTTATTCAAAAATCGTTTGATTAGTCCTAAAAGACCAACTGGAGATTTGATTGAACGATGCTAAGGATCTTTTTTCTTTTTATTTTTTTTCCTGCCCAAGGGGGGAATGTAAGGGGAATGCATTTCAACGTTTGCTAGAGATTATTGATTTGTAAGTTCAAGAATATGCTTAAAAAAGAGGAGTAGCAATAAATCACTTTATTCGGATAATATCTTAAACAAAAAAATATATTATTTTAATTTCCCTAATTATTTTCTTTTTCTTATTCGGAAGATGTCAGAATTGCTGAAATAAACATATGGGAGGGGGGGTGGGTCAGAATAAACTAGCAAATGACTAGATGAGTAAGAAATGGCTGGAAATGGAACGAGCGCGTATATGGAGGCGGAATCAGAGTAGAGAGACTTTGAATAAGAATAATAAATATAAATCGAGAACTTTGTGAAAGCGGAGGGGAAAATTAACGAGTGAGAAGAGAGAGATAGAGAGTGCAAATAGATAAACGAAAAAAACCAAGGACTCTTTTACACATTCATTTTTTAGGTACTCCAATATTCCACCCTTGCAAAAAACGAGCAGATTGGAATACACCGCTAAACACACACACGAAGAATATTAACAAATAAGATTCCATCTTGATAGAACCATGAATGGCAAGGAGAAAACACAAGCAGAAGAGGACGCCTAACAAAACGAGTTGGCTAAGTTATTCTAAGCAACTTCATAGACTTACCCTCAGGTATAATAGCAAATCCTAGCTCATCCTGAGTTACTCCATCATCTCCTTCTGAATTGTAAGAGTTAAATCATTGAATTATGAATGTGATTGATAATGAACTTCTCCATGTTTTGAGTTGGTTCTTCATGAATTTTTGAAAATAAAACGATATGTTTTCTATGTTGTTTTTTTGGTTTTAATGTAGTTTTTTGATTTGTTTTTGCTAATACCAAAAAGAGTAGAATCCACAAGCCTTAGCTGGAGTTCTACAACAATAGAAGCAGCAATACCAACAGACTCTTAGCATGCCTTAGTATTTAGGTATGAATGCTTCACCCTTCATGTAGTAATATCTAGCCATGCCTGGATTAGCAAATTCCGAATAGTAGTAAAAACTACTAATGGGATTTCCAGGGATATCTCGAGGTGTTGGAGGGGATAATGCTGTGTTACTATAGTAGTTGCTAACACAATAGGCATAGCAATAGTAGCAACAACAATAATAATAGTAAGCTTTGTTTTAATAGCAATAAGCGAAACCAGCTGGATTTGTAGGTGGGAATGCTGTGAATCCTTTTACAGCGAATAATCTATTTCCTTCAACGCAGTAATTATTTCAGTAGTAAGCTCCCAGCGGTAGTACGAGTGGAATTTGTTCTTTCCCATCGGCGAACAATTTCGCATAATTGCAATCACAATAGCAATAACAATAATAACTGTAGATAATATAGCAGCTTTAGTAATAATAGTAATTATAGTAGTAATAATAATAGCAATAATTGTAATTATCATAGTCTTAATAATAGGCATTAGCATCTTAAGCGTAACAAGGATAATCATAATAGCAACAATAGGCTTAACAATTATTATTACTTTAGCAATAACTCTAGCAACAACAATAATAGTAATTACAAGAATCGAATAATGGAAATGTCTCAAATGGAATGTTTTTGTCCGATGCATATCTCGCATAACAAAATTAACTTCAATAATAAATTTTACTTTAATAGACACAATAATTAGCGCAATAGCAATAAATATCTGCTGCTTCAGTCAATGCTAATACTATTTAAAGCTCTTAAAAAATAACCATTGAAGATGATGACGAAATTGAATAGCAGAATAATATTAACACCCAATAATAATAATAATCTAAAAATCCTTAGACAGGTTAATCACAGTTGAATAGAACTGCACCAACAGGAAATGGATAACAATAAATGTAAATTTAAGATGTAGAAGAAGCCTAAGGATCTTCTAAAAATGCTGACAGCCATTAAGCGCATAATCTAACAAGCAGCAGCAATCTCTAGCTAGATCATACAATCAGTAAGCCCGCTGATCATAATATTTTAAAATATCTTTCTTATTTGTTGATGAAAAAAAGGATTCTTTTAGAAATCTCCAGTTCTATTTTTATTTGAAAATATCTTATGTTGGTTTTTGATTAATTCATTTAAAAAAGGATAAAACTAACCAAAAGAATAGTCAAGTGTCCTGTAATCTAAGAAAGATTAAAGAGGAGACTAAGAAGTATCTTCAAGTGAAGGAAGTATTGATAAGAAGAATAGAAGAAAAAATGATAAAAATAGTGATCGAAAGATATTGGAGGGTTAAAGAGATAAAGAATAATAGTAATAGGTGTCTACTACGAATAATCAAGGAAGAGGGTAGGAAGTTGTTGAAGTTGAAGATGAGGATATGGAACAAGAAGAAATGGATGATGATGACATTGAGGAAATAGAGTCATAAGCGCAATAGAACAACTCCAAATAAGGTAGAAATAAATAAAAGATATGTTAGGATGGTTTTATTGTGATTTTTCATTAGATTTGCAGCTGTAGCAAATAAAAAAATCTATTCTGCGGGAGGAGAAATATTGTTTAATGAGAAGGGTTGAAGATTTTATAAAACGGGGGAGAAAGAAGCTGCAATCTTTGAGAAAAACAGTGGGGAGAGAATAAATGAATAGATTATTATTAATATATTATTTTTGTCTATCTTTTTAGGATGGTTTTATCCTCCCTCAGATTTAATTAGTATAAATGGGATGGTCATCTAAAAGAGAGGGGATTTAGTGGTTTCTTTGCTTTATTTTTCTTAATTTAATTTTTATTAAAATTTTAATTCAAAAAGAATAATTTTGACTCTTTATGGTTAAATTTCATTTTTTTGAGCATTGATTTGTGTTTATCCTATCACTTTTTGAATTATTATGATTTTGATTAATATATTTATTGTTTTTGATTGATTAGATTCCAAAGTAAATAAGAGATCTAAGGCAGTAGCGGACTCTTCTCCACCAAATAGCTGCTCCAATCTCTATTGCAGAAAGAACCCATTCCCTTTAAAATAAGTCGCTTCAAAGAGGCATAAAGGCAAAACATATTGGTTCTGTCCATAATGTTTGGAATGCTACAATAAAGGGTATCATTGTGATTACTGCGAGCAAGTCTATGAAAACAATGAGTCTTGTGCAGATGTTAAAGAATGGGTTGGATGCGAAATATGCTCGAAATGGGTAAATATTATTTTTAGAATAAACTGAAAACAGTTTCTTTTTTTAAGAGAAAGTGAGTAACTTATTATGTTTATTTTCCTTAAATTAGAACCATGTTGATTGTGAAGCTGCATACAGGAACGACAACAAAATCAAGAAAATCTATAAATCCAAAGATTTCAAGTACTATTGTTTGAAGTGCGAAACAAAACGTAATAAAAAATCTACAAATGCCTTGTTAGCTTCCTCAGAAAGTCCAAAACACCCTTAATCCAAAGCATAAACATCTTAAAATGCTGCTACTTCCGGAAACTCTAATGTTAATAATACTCCAACTTCAGCAGCTTCTTCAGGAATTCCAGGGTTAACCAAAAAGACTCGTGGAAATAACCCAGCAGTATCGAATTACAGATAATAAGAGGATTCCCATGCAACTGACGGGAAACATTCCGCAGAGAGAAGAAAACCAATAACTCCTTCGAAACGGAGACATCAAAACGCATCTACATCGTAAGTCCCCAGTGAAAATGACAAAAACAGTGTTGATTTCAAGCCATCAAGAAACAATCCTCTCAACGATCTCAAATCAGATGGAGATAGCAACAACAGTAACCACTATGACATTTCAGTTCCTTACAAGAAGAGAAAAGCAGCTTTAAATGGAAAAGTTCCAACTGATGTCTCTGAACCTTTTTAGCTATTCAAGAAAAAATACCAAATGATCTATCCTCATCCGAGTTTTAACTTCCTGCAATATCATCTCCATGAGCTATCTTTCGGTGTGAAATTGAGTCTCAACGAAGATACAATTCACAGTGATTTAGATAAGCTACGATGCTGCGTAGATGAGGATTTCAAAGCGAAATACGATCAAGAAATCAAACTCAAAGAAGAACATAAAAAGAAAAAGGAAGAATAAGATCTAGAAAGGTAGAAGATTCTTCAATAAAGGAAATTATTACAATAATAGCGTCAGAAAATGAAGGAAGAACAGAATAATCAAGATGGTGAAGACCACAATAATTCAAATGGAGTCGATGATGGTGAAGATGACATTGAAAGTTCAAACTCTGAACATGAAGAAATCGAAACAACCACGAGAAGATATGCTACAAGAAGGCATCATGATTTACTTGAAAATAAAAACAAAAAGGATAATGATTTCTAGCAGTTGTCAGGTGAATTGCATGGAAGCTCAGAGAAACATCCAGGGAAAAAGCAAAGAGCCAATAAAAGAACACCTTAAGAGAATTCCAATAAAGTTGATGAGAATGGTATGGCTGAGGAAATACAAGAAAACTAATAGTTGTAGAAGAAATAGGAAAATGGCAACTAAAAGAAAATTGAAATTGATAGTGCGAATAACAATAAGGAAGAGAATCAAGCAGAGGATGATGGTGATGATGATAAGAAGCAGAAAGATTCACGAAAATCTGAATTAGTAGCTTTGTAAAACAACGATGAAGAGCTGTAATAGCAGCTGGTTTCAGAATCATAGCTAGAATCTACATAACAATCGTAGCAAAAAATCACAGATGATATCGGTAGAAGCACTCGATCTCGTGGAACTTGGTAGCATGATACAAATTCCCTGTCGACAGCTTCCTCGGTGGTTCGATCCTCAAGAAATCACCCGCCATCTTAGCTCACTAAAAGTTGAAAGACAGAATTTTACACAAAAACTACTTTCTAGTTATTTTCACTTTTTCAGCCATATTTTCTCAATAATTGCTTCTCTTTTTTTCAATCATAACAATAATGTGCTTAGATATACATATATTTTGCAATAAATTTGTATGTGTCTTTCCATTGAAATGTAAACTACTTTATTGCTGTTGATTTATTTTACTTTTAAATCTGTTACTTTGACTTTATCAAGAATGACAAAAAAACAAATAAACATGTATTTGGGTTTCAAAATTCGTTATTTTCATTGCTATTATTGCTAGGATCAATGTCATTTGCGATTCCACCTTCAGAGTATTGTTTGTCGATATCTTCCATAATTTACTCAATGCTCTTTGGAGGAGGTGCCTAAATTGAAAATTATATGAATATCAATGAAAATGCCTAAAAATTTAAATTATGTTATTTATTTTACCTTGCTGGCTTCAAGCTTGGAGTACCCCCATTCGAGAATATCATCAAATGACTGCTGCCCAAATTCTATTACAAAAATTTCAAATATTATTAGAGATTTTTCCAAAGAATTGTAAATAATTCTGTTACAGTGAATAGTATGCCTTTCGATTGACATCCAATAAATGACTCCAATTACAGCAAAAATACCCAGAGTTCTAATTGCTATGAAGAGCTTTGAATCGTTGCATTTCTCATATCCAATAATAGGTTTGAAGGAATCGAAGAAAGACACATCTTAGAATAAATTGGGGAACAAGTAAAAATCATATCCGAAGACTCGAACGATAAAGTACAACAGAGTTCTAACGATAATCAGCCCGATGAGTAAGAACAAAATGAGCAAGGAAAGATAGAATATTCCTCTTTTTAAGGAAAGAGGCCACACTGGGAAGAGGATCACAAGAGCTATGCCTAAAAGAATCAAAACCATGTAGACATATGAGCTTTTAGGTTGGACGTTAATGCGTGGATTAAACACGAAATATTCTTCTAAGATCTCCTCGTCTTTCGATACTTATTGTTCCTAAATAAATAGGAGAAAAATGAACCAAAAAAATAAAAGGGAAAAGAATAAATGAAAGGTAGAAGAAAGTAGATAAATGAATATCAAATTCTTGGAAACTTCCAGTGAAATGCTTAGGAAGACTATTTTTATTTTAGGAAAAATAGAAAAACAAATTTGAAGCTGCTAAAAGAAATTTATGTAAGAGAGGGAGTAGTTCATGAATGGGAAAATGCTTAAATAAATGCAGTCATTAACTAATGAATGGAAAATGGGGGATTCTTTTAGATTTCCTAAAGCATTAGCTGGTTATTCCTTTAGCCAAAAAATGAAGAACTACTTGATGAGCAGTTCCGTAAAAAACCAAACTACTTTAAATAAAAAATAAATATTCAAATAACAAAGCTGTTACCTTTTTAGGGATGAATTTATCATTTGAATTTCTAATTTTGAGGGCTTCTTTGTTCTCTTCCACTCTGAAGATGGCTTGATTACTCAAGAGGCTTAGAAACAATAATAATAATTATTAGAAATCTCCATTTTTCTTCTTAAAACACACTTATTCAAAAATTGTTGTTCTTTTTCGATTTGCTAACTAAAACCGCTTACAAATTAGTGAGACTAATTCTCCTCTTGGAAGTCTCCTTTTCAGCATGTAACTTTGCCTTGAAAGCTTTATCGAGACTCTTTGCGATCTACTCATAATGTCTCTCTACGATTTCAGCATAATCCTTGCCTAAACAACCAAGAAACAGATCAATAAGTTAAGTTTTTAATTCAAAATTTGTTTAATTTTCTTAAAAATATGCCTCACCGTCAAACAATGAGAATCTTGTGTTTCCAATGATGATTTTGTCTTCATAAATCTTATTCTTTCTCAGCAGCTTTATCACTGAATCTAAGGCATGCAGTTTTGCCTTTTCAGCTCTCTCAATTTCAAGAGCTTCCTATTGTTCTTTGTCCTCTCGTCTCTTACCTCTTTCTTCTTTGCCCATTTTTTGTTATCTTTTTCTTTTTATGTTATTTATCGCTGCTGAAGATATGAATTAATTAAAGGAAGGATTTCTGAATTATTGTTTTTAATTATTTTTTTTTGCTTTTACTGCAATTTTTTACACAATTAAACCCGTAAATCAATTGATTCTAGCTGCACGTGTACACGTTGCTCTTTTAAAAGGACGAAATCTTTTTTAAATTAAACAGACAAAGATAAATAAGCAGAACCATCCGTAATATGAATCCTTAAGCTAGTTTTCATTCAGGCATAACAAATAAAAAATGTCTAATATTTACAAACAAGTTCAAAAGATTCAAGACAATTCTCATTGAATTCTCTTAACAAAATTAAAATATAAATATCATTGCTGTAACCCTATGCTTTTCATGGTTTCCCTGTTGCGGGAAAGAATATAAAAATAAAAAATAATTTTTTCTTAGAATGATTTATGATGTTTCTAATGTAAAATAACTGTAAATTTTCCAAAGGAAATAACTTTAAATTATTCTGATGCGAGAATTATTTCTAATTATTAAAACTTTCATGAAGAGAAATGTCTAATAGTCTTTTCGCCCAAACAATCGAATCTTTTTTATCTGAGAATTTCTTTTTTTTTCATTATTAAGGCATCTTTTTGGTATAAATAAATAATTTCAGAGGGCGAAAGAGATTGACAAAGAACAAAAACCCTTCGCGTAATTACTTTCTCAAACAAAACAAATATAAATTTAACATACAATTTAGAATAATAAACAAACACAGACAACGAGAACGATTGTGTTGATCTCAAAAACAACGAAGATCCCATCAAATACTACTTAATGAACCAATATTTTTAACCAGATTCTCAATCCAAATCGTGGCGAGATATCTATGAAGAAATAGGTGTACTAGGTGAAGGTGCTTTTGGTAAGGTTTATAAAGCTGTCAATAGAGCAAACAGATCATAATTAGTCGCAGTTAAAGTCATGAATATCTCTAAATCTTAAGAAAGTAAGATTTTCGAAAGTGAAACGAAATGTCTCAAACAACTTAAAATGCAACGATAACGAAACTAGCAGAATCTCTCTAAGGTTCCATAAAATACCCTTGATCTTCAAAAGAAACAAGGTCTAGATCATCTCCTAGAGTTAGTCGATGTATTCAAGATTCCAGGCAACGACGAAGCAGCGATTATTATGAAATACTACGAGAATTCTCAGCCTCTTGATTAATTCTTAATGAATCCAAATAATGTGAAACTCAGCGAAACTCAAAAACTAAAATACTTTCTGCATATCTTGCTGGGGCTTAGCTTCATGCATTCGATAGGGATGTATCACAGAGACTTAAAACTAGCAAATTTCTTGTATGTCCCTGACACAGATTCCGTTGTTATCATCGATTTCGGATTAGCTGTGATAGGGAAAGATGGCGAATTTCAAAGTGAATAAGCAGGGACGAGGATGTTTTCTTCACCGCAATAATTAAAAATGGACCCATCATCAGCTGAGAAAAACGATATCTGGGCGTTAGGTGTAGTCCTCTACTTCATGCTGTACAATAAGCACCCTTTGAATACTAATAATTCCAGATCCATCGAGGAGCTCATAAAAAACGCAGATAAACTAATGAAGATGGAATATACTATCCCCATAGACAGCGCTTCATCTTAAACCGTCCAAGAAATATTCTAAAAGACGCTTGGAGTACGAGAGATAACAAGAGAAAAAGCATAAAATCTTGCTGAATCCGTTAAAAATCACTTAGAAAATCAAGAAAAGATGGTTAAAGTCAATTCAATTAAGTTAGTGACATAATACCCCAGCAAACAAGAGGCAATGCAAGTCACCTCTAAAACAGCAGAGAGCACTATCAGTATAACTCCTAGGCCATAATTCGCATAGCTCAAAGTGCCCTTGCTGAATTAAGTGGCTTCAAACGAAGGAGGGATGAAGAGTTAGTAGAATTCTACACAGCAAGGTGTATCAATGCAACAACAGTTTTAAACATAAAATATTGCATTTGGATAAAAAAATCAGTCATAATCACATTAATAATTATCAAATTATTAGCAGGCAGAGCTACCATAACAACAAAAGTAGGCATAGATACCATAACAACTCTAGCAGGCACAGCCATAACAATCTACGTTTTTTACTTAATAATTTCAAATGTAGTAGCTCAATGGTAATTAATAATAGGGTTAATAGTAATTTCAAAATTAGACATTTTAACAATTATAATCACCATTTTAGCAATAATCAGAGCAATAGTAGTAGTACTCTCAGTAAGGATCACAGTAATAAGTATAATAAGGGTAATAAATACAAGGTTAGACATAACCTTCATGGTAAAAATGGAATATTTAATTATCTTAACCATAAACACAATCATAATAACAACAGTCACAACAACCACAACAATAACAGTAGTTGCAGCAGCAGCCACAAAAGCTACTACAACAACAACAGCTACAACCACAACAACAGCTACAACCACAACAATAGCCACAACCACAATAATTCGGTCCCTTTAGCTAGCAATAGTTATAACCCTAACAATAGTCATTTTTCACCTAACAGTGGTCGTAGTTAGAAAATTAGCAATAATAATCATAACAATTGCCAATTTTACCCTAGGCCTAGCGAATGAGTTCATTCACGTCAAGCAATCCATTTGCAAATAGAACATCCAATACATTTTACAGTCAAAATGATTCTAAGATTGCATCTGTTCCATCAACTTCTCCTAATGTAACTCCATTATCCTCCAAAATAACTGATCCCTCTGCGATTCAATAAATCTCACAGAATATAACTAATCCAGTCTAAATACCACCAACTCAAATACCTCCAACTGAACCTAACAACTTCTACAATCCCAATCAGCAATCTAAAATAACCTTATCAGACATTTGGATTGGAATAAATCCATTATTAACTAACACTCTACTGAACAATGGAAAACCCATGAAAATCTTAGAAGCTCAAAGTTGGATAAGCTCAGCACCTCAACCAATCAGCAGTGAAACTTTCAACAAAACTGTCTCTGAATCGATTACAAGCTTCATAGGTTCTATCGCAGAACTCTAGAATATTATCTAACAAATTTAGAATTGCCGAAACGCTAATTTCCTAGAAATCAGTTCCATCCTATCCAAAGAAGACACGAAAAGCTTAAAAATTCTCCTATTCCTTTAGTTTTACATCACTAAGCTAACGATCTTCCTCGTTTAAACCTCCTGTTCTTACATTCTCATTCAAGAATAAACGATCGTAGATGATTCCAGTAATTTTCTACTTCAAGCAATGCAGACATCAACGTCTCAATTTGATTTATCGTTCAGTGATTTGCAGCCGAAAGCGAAAGAATTATCCAAAAATCTAATCGAACTCAAAGCATAAATCTTTTCGCTCCTTGGTTCATCAGCCTCAAACGATCCAAATGGTGCTTCGTTGTACTTCGGTAGTCATGCCTAACCAAGCTAGATCAAAAGTGCTGTTGGATTGAGCAAAATATTTAACTAATATAATTCCAGTATCATCACGTTGAATTAGAATACCTTACCGTGCAAATCCCTGTGTTCCCTTCGAAACAACGAACAGCAAAGCATGATTTAAATTGATCAAGAAAGTCAACTTTATGAGTAAAGCACTCCCAAGCCAAATAAATTACTCTCCTAGTTTATCAGACATTCACATTTGTCGTTTCCTATGGGAAATCGCAAGGAATTCAATAATTTCCTGATGACATTATATCATCTCGCTAATTATGTTGAAAAATAGCATGTTTAAACAGAGTATCTGACTTAAAAGAGCGATAGTCTAAGTAGAATATTTAAGGATATCTATGCGAAGACAAGTCTCTTGTTCTTTGAACCTTAAGACCCGAAGGATAACAATTCCTCAACAATTGTTCTTAGATCGATAATAGTGGAGTAAAAGAAGCAAAATGAATCAAAAGAATCAACTGTCTTCCAAGAAGGCTGAGAGAGAAATGATATTGGCTGTCAAAGTCAACTTTTCAAAGAAGCATTGAGTGTTTATTAACCTATTTGATTATTAGTTTTAGTATTTGTCCTTGTTTTAAAAAAGTTCCTTTAAGATTTATGAAATTCTGGCACAAAATTGCACTTAGATTCATTATCAAAAATGAATACAAATAAGCATTTTAATTTTTTTTATCTTTTGTTTGAGAAATCAATCGCTCTTTCTTTCTTTCTTTTTTACTAATATTTTCCAAATAGAAATGAGTCTATTTTCAAATTGTGGCTGTGTAGGCAATTTTTAAAACAAAAAAGCTATACAATTCTATTACAATTATGAAGGTTGTCCTATGAAAAGCAATGTAATATTCCGACACATTTAAACAATAACGAGAAAATGAAAGAATTCTGCAGATTACAACTAATCCTGCTGAATAAGTTAATAAAAGTGTGAAAAGGCTTGTTTGTTTTTTAGGAGAATAAAATAGAGAAAACAGCATTGCTTCAAAGCGAATAGATGACATGACTTGACACAATTCAGATATTTCATGAGGAAGAAGATATATGCTAGGGGGTAGATGCTTTATTTCTTCAAAGCTTGATCTCAGGTTGTTAAGTGAGAAGTAGATTGTATCTCTTCTTGCATTCGTATCTTTCCTTTTGGTATGGATCATCAGGGCTGAAACGAGCAGGGTGAGCATTGAGAGTTTGGACGTTCTCTTCGTTCACAGTTTTGAGAGTGTAGATTCTCTTGCCATTGGCATCGAGGTAGAATCGTAAATGCATTCTGTGCTTGATTATGATTTATGGAAA
>Ga0302271_10001942_pt1 | contig 19198 bp, 11 predicted proteins | sample III_Bog_N1_1_FD_198767 | JGI IMG/M metagenome (GOLD analysis project Ga0302271, IMG submission 198767) | Peat permafrost microbial communities from Stordalen Mire near Abisko, Sweden - III_Bog_N1_1 | ecosystem: Environmental > Terrestrial > Soil > Wetlands > Peat | place: Sweden: Abisko...
ACGAAGCCGATGTTAAATTCTGGCTCAATCTTGCTAAAAAAACTGGAACCAGAGCAAAATCAATCAATACTGAGGACATTGAAGATTCCAATCTTGCTGATTTAATTGAAAAAGGGATGAAAACCAAGCCTGTCAGCCGCGAAGCTGTAATGCAATTACTCGGACAGAAAAATGAAGACCGAATTTAAAGCTTCTTTTCTAAAAGCGATAAAGAAGATTAATGACAATCAACTCAGAGTTGACATTACAAATGCCATTCTTAATGCTGAATCGGCAGAAAACATAAAGCAAATCAGTAATATTAAGAAGCTTAAGGGATATAAACAATATTACCGGATAAGAATAGGTAATTATCGTATTGGAATTAAAATAGAAGCAGAAACAATATATTTTGTTGATATTGACCACCGAAAGAATATTTACAGAATCTTTCCAAAATAGAAATTTATACCCTTAATTTTTCCTCGCACGTTTTCGCTCAACACCCCGGTTTCTTGACTTCACTTTTCGGGGTTTTCGTACGCCGGGACCACCCAGGTTCACCTTCTTGTTTTTATCCTTCTTTTCATGAAACGCGCCCTGCGAATCATTCATCACATTCGATTTCCCGATGTAATCTTTATCAAAAAGCACGGGTTGTTCCTCTTCGGTGAAAATGTTCGAAATTTTCACTTCCGGAGGAAGTAGTTTTTCTTCCAGTTGCCTGTTCATGAACTTTTCGATTTCGGCAAGATATTTGATCTCTGCCTCGTTCACAAAAGTGACAGCCATTCCTGACTGTTCCGCCCGTCCGGTTCGCCCAATCCGGTGCATGTAATCCTCCGGCATATCCGGAACATCAAAATTGATAACGTGCGAAACATCGGCAATATCCAGGCCTCTCGAAGCAACGTCGGTGGCGATTAAAACCCGGTTTTCGCCGCTCCTGAACTGCTCCAGCGAATTGATCCTGAAATTCTGCGATTTATTCGAATGTAGAACTCCCACCTGTTCAGGAAACATCTTATCAATGAGTTCAAATACCCGATCAGCAAGCTTTTTACTGGCGGCAAAAATCATTACCCTGTAATACTCATCGGCATTTGAAAGCAGATTTTCAAGCAAATTTATTTTAGTGAAGAAATTGGGAACCGCATAATAATACTGGGCGATCTGCTCAAGCGGAGTTCGCTGGTTTTCAATCTGAATGGTAATTGGCTCATAAAAATAACTTTCGATCAAAGTTGCCACTTCTTCAGTCAGTGTTGCCGAAAACATGAGGTTTTGTCTTCGTTGTGGCAAGCTATCCATGAAACTCATCAACTGTGGCCGGAAACCCAGGTTCAGCATTTCGTCCACCTCGTCAATCACCAGTTTCTGAATGGATTTTAGCCGTAACGTTCCGGTCATTACCAGATCGACCAGGCGACCGGGAGTTGCAACCAGAATATCCAATCCGTTGAAAACTGCCTGCTTTTGGGTGTTGATGTTGGTTCCGCCATAAACGCCAATTACCCGAACATTCATGTATTTGGTAAGCTTTTCAACTTCGCCGACAACCTGCAAAACCAATTCGCGCGTTGGAACCACCACTAAAATTCGCGGATGTTTTGAATCCGAATATTTAAGCTGGCGCAAAATCGGGAGCAAATAGGCAAATGTTTTTCCGGTACCGGTTTGGGCAACACCAACTGCATCGCGGCCCGACATAACAACTGGGTAAACCTTCTCCTGAATGGGTGTCGGATTTTCGAAGCCCAGATCAATCAAGGCATTCAGCAGCGGTGTGTTTAAATTTAAGTCACTAAAAGTCACTGTTCAATGTTTTAATTTGCCACAAAGGTAATCCGATACGGTGATATGTCATCATTTGAGTTGCAAATGAGGTAAAAGTCGTGAAAGAAAGTCATTTATTGGCATTTGTTTCACGTCATTTATTGCCAGAAAACAGTTGTAAAAAAAGCCCGGAAAACGAAAGGTAATCCGGGCATACGAAAGCTTCTATTACTGAAGTTGAAAATTGATTGGTACAGTAAGTTGAACAGCAACCTCTTTTCCGTTTTGTTTCCCTGGCGTCCATTTTGGCATACTATTCACCACACGCAAGGCTTCCGTATTAAGCAACGGATCGGCTCCCCGAACTACCTTTGCATTTAATATGGAACCATCTTTTCCAACCACAAAACTTACATAAACTTTACCCGTAATTCCGTTTTTAGCAGCTTCCGATGGATATTTAATTGATCCTATCAGGAACTCCTGAAACGACTTCGATCCACCAGAAAATACAGGCATCTGCTCTACAATCATAAACACGTCTTCCTTTACCTGTTCTAACTTTTCTTTTGATCTATTATATCCAACCACAACAAGTTCACCAGCTTTATCCGATTTGGCTTTAAGCGTGAAATGACCAGCCGCCGAATCGGATTTTAGTTCATAATCTTCTGAACCCGACAGAACACTTTTTAGCTTTTCGATGGCTGCAGCATCGCCCGAAATCTGTAATGGTTTTCCATCCGCAACGATGGTTACGGTATTGGAAGCAGGAGTAAGATCTTTTTTAACCGATTGCTTCTTTTCACAGGCAAACACGGCAATTAAACAAACCGCCAATACGATACCGACAAGGATTTTTGCATTGGCTATTTTCGATGATTTTATTTTTGAGATCATTTGGATACGTTTTTTAACTAACGAATAATTAAAGTTGTTGGTCAATACAATTTGATCGCCAACATACTGATTGATTAGGATCTGCTTGTACCACGAAGGTGCAGTCCCATGCGAAATGACAGCCTGATCGGCCAGAAATTCGTGATTCTCGCGCAATGCCCGTCTGAACATCCAGAAGAAAGGATTGAACCACTGAAATACGGCAATAAATTCAAGGACCAGCACATCAAACGTGTGGCCCTGACGAATATGTTGTTTTTCGTGTTCGAGCATTTTTTCCCATCCGGGAGTGCTTTGCAGATTTTTACTGACGAAAATATAGTTCAGAAAAGAAAACGGACTTAGCCCGCGGTCCAGAATAACCAGTTTAATTTTTCCTTCAGGAACAACCTGATTTTGATAAACTAACCGGATAATCTGGTAAAACTGGAGTACTAATTTTCCGGATAAAAACACAACGCCCATCAGGTACAAATAACCAAACAGGCTGTATGACAATACAAACCGTTCGGCCTCCAGCGACAGTGTTGCCCCGTAAACAGTAACCGAGCTCAACAAATTAATGTATGGGGTGACGGTTACTTCCTGAAGCATCGTTGCTTGTGGCGTATAAAACGGGATGTGCAAAAGGGGCAAAAGCGCCGAGAAACCCACCGAAACCAGCAGAAACCACCGGTTTACGTTGAAAAACGTTTCCCTCCGTAAAAACAGAAAATAAACCAAGGCAAAAAGGCTCAGGCTTATTCCCGATTCAAGCAGGTAATTTACAAAACTAATCATCGGGTGTTGAATTTTCCGGTTCCAAATCTTTTCCGACTTCCTTGATAATTTCTTCAAGTTCTGAGAGGCTCATTTTGTCTTCTTTGGCAAAAAACGAAACCATTTCCTGGAACGAATTACCGAAATAGCCACTTAAAAAATTCTTAAAATACGATTTCGTGTAATCCGGTTTACTGATCAACGGAAAATACTGATGTGTTTTTCCATACGCGCAATGGTCGACAAATCCCTTCTTTTCCAGAATCCGAATGATGGTAGAAACCGTGTTATAAGCAGGTTTTGGCTCCGGAAGCTTGTCGACAATTTCTTTCACAAATGCCTTTTCAAGGGTCCACAATTCCTGCATAATTTGCTCTTCAGCTTTCGTTAGTTCTTTCATGGGTCAGTATTTACGCGAACAGTTTTAGTTCGGTTTAAAATTATAAAAATTGCCAAAACTAACCAATTAGTTTGTCAACTAATTTATTAGTTATTGAAGACAAAAAAAAAGAACAACTTTTCTACAACTTGATCGGGCGAGCTGGCTGATCAGTTCCAACCGACGGTTTCACAGTTGTTTGGATATCCGGATCAAACATACAACTAAGTTTTTAGTTATCCAACTAATTTGTTAGTTATTTGAAAATATTTTTGCTTTCAGCGAATTTTAAGTACAAAAAACCGAATTCCGTACTGAAAATACATGAACCAGAGTTCGATATAAGGAATGGAAATAGAAACAAAAAAAAGAGATGATTCGCTTTGCCGTAGGCAATCAATATCAATAGAAAATGTTTTCCAGAAACAAAATATTGTCCGTAGGACATCAACAGGGTACAAAAATGCATATTTCCTAACGGAGAAGGGAAATTCAATACGGTTTTACTCTATTGATATTGAACTCCTAACGGAGTAAATAAAACATTTTTCAATTTGCTAATTCTGAACTCTGTTATTGGAGTTGTTTTTATACCTTCTACAAAGGTTTTAATCGGTCAACAACCATGTTCGTTGATTCAACAAACCCGAATGGCAATTCTAAAACCACTTTCATTGATTCGACAAACCCAAATGCCAATTCTAAAAACATGTTCAACGATTCGACAAACCCGAATGCCAATTCTAAAAACACTTTCATCGATTCGACAAACCCGAATGCCAATTCTAAAAACACTTTCATCGATTCGACAAACCCGAATGCCAATTCTAAAAACACTTTCATCGATCCGACAAACCCGAATGCCAATTCTAAAAACACTTTCATCGATCCGACAAACCCGATTGGCAATTCTACAAACATGTTCATCGATCCGACAAACCCGAATGCCAATTCTAAAAACACTTTCATCGATCCGACAAACCCGAATGGCAATTCTACAAACATGTTCACCGATCCGACAAATCAAGAGGATCAATCAACAAATCTTTCGTTGAATTATGAAAATATTCAACGAATTCAAAAAATAATTCATATATATAAGTAAAACACTTGAATTGAATTGATGTATTTCTTAATTTTATAAAATATTAATTTTTAAATCATTTTAGAAGATGGATAAGTTTCAAACAACTAAACTTGATTCTTTGAAGTTGATAGTAAAAGAATCAAGTAACAACCCTGCCAGCATTGCCCTGGTGCCCACATTTGGGACGGTAGTCAATCAACTCGATCAAATTTGCAGCGAGATTGAGAAACGCCAGACTCTGCAAGAGAAAGACCTTACCGGTATAACCGCCGACAAAGATATTGCTCTTGAAGATATGGCTGATTCGACCCTCGAAATTGCAGGAGCAGTGTATTCATGGGCACACGACCGGAATGACAATACCCTGATGGCAAAGGTAGATTTCAAAAAGAACCGTATTGATACCATGACTCAATCGGAATTGGGTTCTACCGCAAGGATCGTACTTGAAGAAGCTGTAAAGATTCCTTCAGACGAGCTGGCCAATGAAGGTATTAGCGCCAACGAACTGACCGCTTATCAGTCATCGATTGCTCATTTCGGCGAAGTAAAATCATCCAAAAACGAAGCCGTCATCGACCGTTCGGGTACCACCGAAAAGTTAAACCTGTTGTTTAAACAAGCCAATACCTTGTTGAAAAACAAACTTGACAGGCTGGCCGTACAGTTTAAACGCAAAGATCCTGACTTTTACCTGAAGTACAAGGCAGCCCGAAAAGTACATTACCGTTCGGCGCCTAAAAAAGGAACCGAAGACACAACTTCCACCGGGGCATGAAACAGAAAATGCCAACAATTTTAGAAAAAGCCGGAATTAGTCAGTTCCGGCTTTTCTTTTTATACTGAAAATAATTGATATTGAATTTTTTACCTTTTTTGGGCAATTGCTGAATAGATTTACGATAAATTTAAGAGCGCAAAAAAAGCGACCCGCAAAGGCCGCTTTGAATGTTTTCACAACGGAATAATCCTTATTGTGATTTGCTTCAAAATTGTGAATCAAAGATAAAAAACTAAGAACATAAACTAACTATACAATGAAAAAAATTTTAGGACTGGATTTAGGTACCAACAGCATTGGCTGGGCGCTGGTTGAAATTGACCATGAAAATAAAACAGTAAGAATTCTTGGGATTGGTTCTAGGATTTTACCAATGGATGCAGGTGAAATAAATGATTTTGAAAGTGCTGGAAAAATAAAAAGTACAGCAGCTCAAAGAACTGACAAAAGAGGTCCAAGAAGAAATAAAGAGCGATTCCTTTTAAGAAGAGATAGGCTCCATTTAGTTCTCAACTTACTTAATGCTTTGCCTGAGCATTACAAATTAGAAATAGATTTTGAACGCAATGGTGAAAAATGTGGTCAATTCAAATCCGACCAAGAACCTAAATTGGCTTATCTTCAAAATAGTGGGACTAAAAAGTCTGACTTTCTGTTTGAAGATTCTTTCAAAGAAATGCTCAATGAATTAGGCATTGAATACAAAAAACACAAGTTAATACCCAGAGATTGGACTTTGTATTATTTACGACAAAAAGCTCTTGAAAAGGAAATTTCTTTAGAAGAATTAGCTTGGGTACTTTTGAGCTACAATCAAAAAAGAGGGTATGAAAAAATAGAAGTTGAAAATAAATCAATTAAAGAAAATGAAATTGTAGAGGAAATAGACTTACAAGTAAAGAGTGTAACCGAATCACGCGATAAAAATGATAGAAAATATTTTGAAATTGCCTTGAATAGTTTGGATAACTTTACTTATAGAGAATTTTCCGACATAAAGATGACATATAAAGGAGATATCAAAGAAGTCAAGGTTACAACCAAATTGAATGATAAAAATGAAGTTATAAGTAAAGAATTTACGGTTGTAGACATTTACCCTTTGCAAATAAGAAATGTGAAATATGAGAAGCAAGAAGATAAGCATAGCTATACATTAACTTACGAAAACGGATGGGAAGAAATAAAAAGCCCAAAAAAATATACATTCAAGTACAACAATGTAATAGATAAGCCTTTTGATTATATAATAGAAACGGTTTACGATGAAAAGGGGAATATTAAACCCGTACTAGGGAAAGATCGTAAACTTAGAGAACCTGACTTCGGAGACAATTCAAATGATTGGACGCTTTTAAAAAAGAAAACAGAAAAAGAAGCACTGGCATTTAATATTGATAACGGATACATAAACCAAGAAACAGGCGAACCCTGTAAGTATATAAGTACTAAATTATATAATGTACTGAAAAATGATGCTGAAAGCGGAGATCGCACCAAAATTATTGGTGGAATGTTTCAGGTTGTTGAGCGTGATTTTTATAGAGAAGAGTTAGCAAAAATAATTAGTACTCAAAAACAATATCATGATACTTTAGATGATAGGAAAATATTTGAAAAATGTGTCAAATTACTCTATCCAAATAATGAGGCTCACGCAAAAAATTTATTGGCAAACAAAAATGCCATTCAACATCTTTTGGTTGAAGATATTCTATTGTATCAAAGACCTTTAAAAAGCAAAAAATCTGAAATAGCCAACTGCAAATACGAAATAAGACAATGGAAAGATGTCTTCGATAAAAAAACGGGAAAGCCAATTAAAGAAATAGATATTGAAACGGGGGAAGTTTCCATAAAAAAAGAACCTTTTTATTACAAAGTAGTTTCAGCGTCCCACCCTTATTTTCAAGAATTTAGAATTTGGGACAAAATACACAATTTACGATTGATACAAGTTGAAAAAGAAGTAGATGGCAAAACAAAGACAAATGTCGATGTTACGGACGAATATTTCACAAACGAAACTTACCAGGCATTATTTGAACTTTTAAATACTAAAAACTCGCTTAAACAAATAGGTCTTTTTGATTTTCTTAAACTAAAATTTAGGGAGAAAAGGGAAAATGCAAAAAACTTTGTATGGAACTTTCCAGAAGAGGAAGAAATAAAGGGAAACGAAACCCGTATGAGTTTTGCCGTTCGTTTTAAACGTTGTGGTTTTGTAGATTATGCGGACTTTTTAACACAGGAAAAAGAAATTTCTCTATGGCATTATTTGTATTCTGTAAGTTATAAAGAACGAATCGCAGATGATTTTAAAAGTACCAAATCTTTTTTAACTAAGTTTTTAGAAGGCTTTGATATCTCTGATGAAGTAAAAGGAAACTTAGTTAAGGATTTTGCTAACTATCCGAGATTTGCTTCTAAATATTGTGCTTATTCTGAAAAGGCATTGAAAAAGTTATTGCCTTTTATACGAATGGGAATGAATCAATTCAAAGGGGCTTTTGATATTGGTGAATTCAAACTTGATTTGGAAACTATAAATTACAATAAATCAAAAATCTTAGCTCATATCGGTTTTAATCAAGAAAAGAAAGATTCTCTTTCATCAGAAGAAAAGAGAGGCTTAGAAATAGAAAAACAAAAATTATACGATGCTATTTGGAAACACTCAGTCAATGACCGAATAAATGAAATTTTAACCCGTTTAAAAACGATTGATTTTTCTAAAGATGAAATTGATTTTTCTAAAGCAATAAGCAATGATAAAAGCAATGGTAATATACCTTTCCCCAAAGGTTTATTCAATACATTTAGGACATTTGAAAAACCAGAAGATTTCACCAACCTAAATCTAACGCAAGCATCATATTTAGTCTATGGGCGACACTCGGAATTGTCACAAGCCAAATATTGGACTTCTCCAGACCAAATCAGAAAAGAATTACACCAGGAAGTAAAACAACATTCTCTAAATAATCCAGTAGCCGAGAAAGTTATCATGGAAATGATGCAAATTGTTACAGATATTTGGGATTACTTTGGTAAAGGAAAAGAAAGATTTTTCACGGAAATACATTTAGAAGTTGGACGTGAACTAAAAAAGTCAGCTAAAGAAAAACAAAACATAACAAATAATCAAAAAGAGAACAAAGCTCAAAACAAAAGATTGCGTCAGATTTTAGAAGAATATCTGACAAATAGTACTTATAATGCGATTCCACAAAATTCTGATCATTTTGAGCGATTAAAGATTGTTGAAGATGGAGCAGCACACACTAAAAACATAGATAAGAACTTCTTTACAGACAAATCATATAATAAAAAAGAAATTGAAGAAATTCTTAAAAAACCGACTATAAACAAAGACGACTTCGATAAATATAAACTTTGGATAGAGCAAGGTTATAAATCGCCATACACTTGCAAAATTATTAAGCTAACTGATTTATTCAACGGAAATAAGTATAATATCGATCACGTCTTTCCACAGGCATCAATCACAAATGACTCGTTGAGCAACAAAGTGGTGTGTGAAACTGAGATTAATAAACTGAAGAGTAACCAAACAGGAAGAGAATTCATTAATAATTTTCAAAAGAGAGAAGTATATTGTAATGCGTATGGAATCAAAGTAGAAATTGTTGATGATGATAAATATGTTAGTATCGTTAAATCTCAGTTTTCGGGAACTAAAAGATTCATTCTTTTATCTAAAGAAATTCCCAAAGGATATACTAATAGTCAATTAAACAATACTCAACACATAGCGCGCAAGGCAATGGAATTATTAAGTCACATTGTTCGTGAACAGGGTGAGGTAGAATTCCGCTCTAAAAATGTGTTACCAGTAACCGGCGAAATAACCAGTAAACTTAAACAAGCATGGAGATTAGACCAAGTATGGAAAAAACTTGTTTCTCCTCGCTTTATAAGAATGAATGAATTGACAAAATCCAATTTGTTCGGACAAGAACAAGAGTCTAAATCAGGTGAAAAATATTTTGATTGTAATATTGATGAAACCATAAAAGAAAAAGACGAATCTTACGATATAAAACGAATCGATCATCGCCACCATGCTTTAGATGCTTTAATAGTGGCTCTTTGTACAGAAGAGCATGTCAATTATATCAACAACATCAATGCCAATGTAAAATCGGATGATTATGGAAAGCAAAAGCAAATAGAAAAATACAGAGAAACATTAAAGAGAAAAATAATGTTCTCAAAACCTAAGAAAGAAAATCCGAAAGAGAAAGATTGGTTCTATATGCTTCCGGGGCAGATTAGGCAGACTGGCGCAGAAACATCGGCTATTGATACAGTGCTGCAAAAATCTTACAGTTACGGTAACACAACTTTCAATTTGGATTACAAAGCGATGGTTTTATCAGCATTGGAGAACACTGTAGTTACTTTTAAGCAAAATCTTAGAGTCATCAATAAAACAGTCAACCGATACAATGACTCACCTAACAGAAAAAAATTTGAAAGACAAAAGGACAAAGAATCTGGTAACCAATATAATTGGGCAATAAGAAGGAGCTTAGGGAAAGATACTTATTACGGAAGAGTGAATTTGAAGCTCTCAGAGAAAAAAAAGCTTCATAGTATGCTGGATGAAATTTTCGAAGATGCAGCCATTGTTGTAGATAAAAAGCTAAGAAAAGAATTAAGAGAAATTAAATTAAAATATGATTTGAAGTCTTTTAAAAAGAAAATAAAAGAGTTATTTCCTGAAAATCCAGAATCATATTTTTATTATTTTACTGATACTACTAAAGATGAAAAGAAGATTGCATCAAGAGAGTTCCTATCAGTAAAAGCGAAATTTGACAAAGAAAAGATTAGCAAAATCACGGATAGTGGTATTCAAAAGATTCTGTTCAATCATTTGAAGCAATTTGATACTATTAAATTGCCGTTTGAGGATGCCTTACAGTATTACAATGCCCTAATGGAACAACAAGAAATGGAATCTATTGTAAATAATTCAGATTCAAATTTCAAAACATTAGATGATTTTATAGCATATTTAAGATTGCATAAATACAAATATGAAAAAGTAGATTACTCCATCCTAAATGTATTTGTAGATCAAGTGTCTGAAAGATATTTTAGAAAAGAAGGTGAGTTCAATGATAGGTTTGATGAACATCCAGAAATTGCGTTTTCTGCTGAAATGATTGATATAATGAATCAACCGGAGAATCTCAAAAAACTTAATGACGGAAAAAATCATGCACCGATCAGAAAAGTAAGAGTTTCAGGCGGATTTGGTAAACAAAGAGCGATAAGCGAAAATCAGCAGTCTGTAAAATCAAAACAATATGTCGTAAACGATGCCGATTCAAATCTGTATCTAGGATTTTATGAGGGTTCGTATGAAGATAAAAAAGGAAATAAAATTACAGAGCGAAAATTTCAAGACATCGGATTAATTGAATTGATAGAAAACTTGAAACAAGATAAAAGCAAACGACTGAATCCTTTATCTGAAAAGATGTTCGATGATAAAAAGAATACCGAGTATAATTGGCTATTTACTCTTTCTCCTTTAGATTTGGTATTTGTGCCAAATGGAGAAGAAATTGAATATCCGTCGTTAGTGGATTTTAACAGTTTGAGTAAGGAGCAAATGACTCGTGTATACAAATATGTTGATGGAAATAAGGATATTGCCAATTTTGTTCCGTATTCAATAGCACAACCCATATGGAAATTTCACGATGATGCAAAGAAAAAAGAAATTTATAATCAATTGACAGAAAAGCATCCGCTTAAAATTTTAGTGAAAGATTTGATTAAGGATGAGTTTGGTTTTGGGAGCCAACAAACAAAAAACCAAAATATGATCGATGGTGTGACTCAAATCAAAAAGATTTGTTGGAAATTGAAAGTTGATAGATTAGGGAATATTTCAAGAATAAGATAAATGCACCCTCTTCAACCCGATACCAGTTTCCATAATTTCAATCCTGCCAATGGGTTCGAGAATGTGTTTCGGCACGAGGCGAACGATTTTAGTTTTAGTGGTTTCACCAATTGGTAAAACCACTAATGAAAACAAATAAAATATGGAAGCCAAAAATTACAGAATACGAATTGAACCCGGTAAATTTTATCACATCTGGAACCGGGGGAACAACAGGGAAAACCTGTTTTATTCGGCGCGTAATTACGAATATTTTCTTCGGTTGTATGCCGAATACCTCGATTCGGTAGTCGAAACGTATGCTTTTTGTTTGCTGCCAAACCATTTTCATTTGCTGGTTCGAACCAGATCAATAGTGGTTTCACCTGCGGGTGAAACCACTAAAACGAGTAAAAGCAACCCGGTTAGCCTTGCTTTTCAACGATTCTTTACGACCTATTCGCAAGCCATTAATGTTCAGGAACGGCGGACCGGAAGCTTGTTTCAGAAACCATTTAAACGGTTGGAGGTTACTTCTACCCGTCAGTTGGCAAATCTGGTCAATTACATTCATACCAATCCGCAAAAACATGGAATTATCGACGATTTCAGGCAATATCCGTGGAGCAGCTACGAAAGGATTATAAGGGATAAACCTTCGAAATTAAAGAAGGACGAAGTGCTGCAATGGTTCCGCAACAAAGAAAACTACGTGAATTACCACGCCCGCACAATTGACCTCGACGAATTAAAAGATATCATCATCGAATAATCGAACCTATAAAAACATAATAAAACCATGATTAAACGAACCCTTTATTTTGGCAACCCTGCCTATTTGAACAAAAAAGATCAGCAACTAAAAATCATTGATCCCGAAACTCAAGCCGAAAAAGCAAGCATTCCGTTGGAAGATATTGCCATCATACTGCTCGACCACTATCAAATAACCATTACCCACGCCTTAATGGCCGATCTGATCGACCGAAATGTTGCCCTGATTAGTTGCGACTCGAAACATTTACCATCGGGCTTGATGCTACCATTGGATGGGAACCATGTTCAAACCGAACGTTTCCGAATCCAGATTGCAGCGTCTGAACCTTTGTTGAAAAACCTGTGGGCGCAAACCATCAAGGCAAAAATTGAAAATCAGGCGTCCATGCTCAAGCGGGCAGGTATCGAAAGTAAACAATTGCTGGCCTTGGTGCCTCAAATCAAATCGGGCGACCCCGATAATACCGAAGGACGAGCGGCGGCAGTTTACTGGAAACTGGTGTACGGCGAACATGGTTTCACCCGTAACCGTTTCGGCATGGAACCCAATGCCCATTTAAACTATTGTTATGCCATACTGCGGGCAATGGTAGCACGGGCATTGGTTAGCAGCGGGATGTTGCCCACTCTCGGTATTCATCACCGTAATAAATACAATGCCTATTGTTTGGCCGACGATATGATGGAACCCTACCGTCCGTTTTGCGATGAACTGGTGTATGAATTGTTTTCGACAGGAAATATTGAAGCGGAAGACATTACCCGTGAGCAAAAAGCCAAATTGCTGAGCATTGCAACCTGCGATGTGTTCGTTGATAACAAGCGAAGTCCCTTAATGGTTGCCCTTAGCCGGACAACCAACTCGTTGTTCGAATGTTTCGAAGGCAGTCGGCGAAAAATTATATATCCGGAGTTCTGCCCGTAGCCTCCGGAACCAAAATCGATCAGGTTAAAAATCAATACCAATGTCGTTCGATGCACTAAACCAATATCGCTGTATGTGGGTCCTGGTGTTTTTTGATATTCCGGTTGAAACCAAGAAGCAGCAAAAGGCTGCCGCTAAGTTTCGGAAAGATCTGATCAAAGATGGGTTCACGATGTTTCAATTTTCGATTTACATGCGCAACTCGCCAAGCAGCGAAAATGCCGAAGTACACACCCAGCGGGTAAAAAATATGCTTCCTGAATATGGGCACATCGGTATTCTGAAAATAACCGATAAACAATTTGGCATGATGGAACTGTTTTTCAGTAAACGGATCATCGACAAACCCGGAATAGCACAGCAATTGGAATTGTTTTAGAAATAAAAAACGAAGGTGACAGAAACAGAAAAAGCGGAGATAAACCGCTTTTTCTTGTTTCTGTCACCCCTTGTAAGTCATTGCTTTTGAGCTTCTAACCCGGCACACGATGTGATAGAACGCACTAAAGATACAATTTGAAAGCAAATCACAACCTTCATACAACCCTGTTTTGCAACGTCTCGGATGTGATAGAACGCACTAAAGATACAATTTGAAAGCAAATCACAACTGAAAAATAGTTGAACAAAATCTCAGAGCCGATGTGATAGAACGCACTAAAGATACAATTTGAAAGCAAATCACAACACATGCAAACACCGGCCATGAAACAAGCCAGATGTGATAGAACGCACTAAAGATACAATTTGAAAGCAAATCACAACGGACATGGATTGTGAGCAAATCGCAAATGGGATGTGATAGAACGCACTAAAGATACAATTTGAAAGCAAATCACAACAGAATGGACTTACATCTTTCAATGATTTGCGATGTGATAGAACGCACTAAAGATACAATTTGAAAGCAAATCACAACAGCTGCATTCTTTGAATTTTCGCTATCAGTGATGTGATAGAACGCACTAAAGATACAATTTGAAAGCAAATCACAACCTTTATGACCTAATTCTGTTACTAACCAGTGATGTGATAGAACGCACTAAAGATACAATTTGAAAGCAAATCACAACAAGATCAAGGGGTTCTGAGCTATCAAACCAGATGTGATAGAACGCACTAAAGATACAATTTGAAAGCAAATCACAACTAAACTGCTTCCATCCAATCTTCGTAGCTGATGTGATAGAACGCACTAAAGATACAATTTGAAAGCAAATCACAACCAAATCTGTTTTCTTTTGTTTTATCTTTACGATGTGATAGAACGCACTAAAGATACAATTTGAAAGCAAATCACAACAACATGTCTGACTGATAAGTTTTTATAGCAGATGTGATAGAACGCACTAAAGATACAATTTGAAAGCAAATCACAACCTTCATTTAGTCTTACTTGCCATTCTCGTGATGTGATAGAACGCACTAAAGATACAATTTGAAAGCAAATCACAACCCGTTTTGAATGAACCACGTTTCTGTGAATGATGTGATAGAACGCACTAAAGATACAATTTGAAAGCAAATCACAACTTATGTCATATGCAGGTTGCACTCCTTCTTGATGTGATAGAACGCACTAAAGATACAATTTGAAAGCAAATCACAACTAGCTAGTTCATTGTCTTCTGTATCATGTAGATGTGATAGAACGCACTAAAGATACAATTTGAAAGCAAATCACAACCGACCATCGAAACCGTAAATATTAGTAGCTGATGTGATAGAACGCACTAAAGATACAATTTGAAAGCAAATCACAACATGTATTTACCAATGTATTTCTTGATATCGGATGTGATAGAACGCACTAAAGATACAATTTGAAAGCAAATCACAACGAATGCATCTGCTTCGACGGAAGCGTAAGAGATGTGATAGAACGCACTAAAGATACAATTTGAAAGCAAATCACAACGAATGCATCTGCTTCGACGGAAGCGTAAGAGATGTGATAGAACGCACTAAAGATACAATTTGAAAGCAAATCACAACCAAATTTGTTTTCTTTTGTTTTAACTTTACGATGTGATAGAACGCACTAAAGATACAATTTGAAAGCAAATCACAACCCCGTGTCACGATTCACCCTGATCATATTAGATGTGATAGAACGCACTAAAGATACAATTTGAAAGCAAATCACAACAACTCAACTTTGTGGATTCCCGAAAGCGGCGATGTGATAGAACGCACTAAAGATACAATTTGAAAGCAAATCACAACAGGTGTAATTAAAACCAGAGAAGTATCTAAGATGTGATAGAACGCACTAAAGATACAATTTGAAAGCAAATCACAACCGATTGGAGTAATGAATATCTTAGATAAAGATGTGATAGAACGCACTAAAGATACAATTTGAAAGCAAATCACAACAATTACTGAAAAATGTTTCGATACTTACGCGATGTGATAGAACGCACTAAAGATACAATTTGAAAGCAAATCACAACTAATATCAACGGTTACATCTGCCATTTATGGATGTGATAGAACGCACTAAAGATACAATTTGAAAGCAAATCACAACAAGGGGAGTACTCATTTCAAAACTACACCGATGTGATAGAACGCACTAAAGATACAATTTGAAAGCAAATCACAACCTGACAGACACTTACTATTGCGAATACACTGATGTGATAGAACGCACTAAAGATACAATTTGAAAGCAAATCACAACTACAACTGAATTAAATGAACCAATGGAGCCGATGTGATAGAACGCACTAAAGATACAATTTGAAAGCAAATCACAACAATCCATCGCCTCATGTGAATTTGATTATCGATGTGATAGAACGCACTAAAGATACAATTTGAAAGCAAATCACAACATATACTTCCCGACGTATTTTTTTATATCGGATGTGATAGAACGCACTAAAGATACAATTTGAAAGCAAATCACAACAGTTGTCGAAATATCATAATGTGAAAAAATGATGTGATAGAACGCACTAAAGATACAATTTGAAAGCAAATCACAACCACGTCGCCTGATCAGTAATTTCAGGAATAGATGTGATAGAACGCACTAAAGATACAATTTGAAAGCAAATCACAACAGGATGCGGTTCCATCTTTTCCGTAAAATGATGTGATAGAACGCACTAAAGATACAATTTGAAAGCAAATCACAACGAATTAGTTTGCCGCCATTCTTCAAAAGTAGATGTGATAGAACGCACTAAAGATACAATTTGAAAGCAAATCACAACTGTTTTTTCCTTTTGGTTTAGTTCGTAAAGGATGTGATAGAACGCACTAAAGATACAATTTGAAAGCAAATCACAACCGGCTCCTTGTAGCGAACTGACTGACACAAGATGTGATAGAACGCACTAAAGATACAATTTGAAAGCAAATCACAACACATGTCTGATCCGTTACCGTCATATTTTGATGTGATAGAACGCACTAAAGATACAATTTGAAAGCAAATCACAACATCCGGTTTCTTGATCTACTATCATTTTTTTGATGTGATAGAACGCACTAAAGATACAATTTGAAAGCAAATCACAACACCAATGAGTCATCTTCAAGTTTTGTCAAAGATGTGATAGAACGCACTAAAGATACAATTTGAAAGCAAATCACAACAAAATGTTGCCCTGGTAATTGTTCTTTGAGGATGTGATAGAACGCACTAAAGATACAATTTGAAAGCAAATCACAACAAACCACGAATCCAAGAATGATTTCGATATGATGTGATAGAACGCACTAAAGATACAATTTGAAAGCAAATCACAACAAGATTCAAGTTTTAAGGTAAAATCAGGCGGATGTGATAGAACGCACTAAAGATACAATTTGAAAGCAAATCACAACATATTTAGTCATCTCTGTACTCATTGCAAAGATGTGATAGAACGCACTAAAGATACAATTTGAAAGCAAATCACAACTATTGGTGCAAAAACCTTTTTAATTGCTTCGATGTGATAGAACGCACTAAAGATACAATTTGAAAGCAAATCACAACCTTTTGACTGTTTGAAGTGCCGAAGCAATAGATGTGATAGAACGCACTAAAGATACAATTTGAAAGCAAATCACAACGATCTCAAGATCAAACGCTTTCCTTTTTAGGATGTGATAGAACGCACTAAAGATACAATTTGAAAGCAAATCACAACGATCGAAGCATTCGATTTCAATATTCAGGCGATGTGATAGAACGCACTAAAGATACAATTTGAAAGCAAATCACAACCGTAATTGTTATGCATTCTTTCGATGATTCGATGTGATAGAACGCACTAAAGATACAATTTGAAAGCAAATCACAACGATATAACGGCGAGACTATTCCGCTTCGTGGATGTGATAGAACGCACTAAAGATACAATTTGAAAGCAAATCACAACAATGATAAGTTACTTTCAACTCCTTTGCTTGATGTGATAGAACGCACTAAAGATACAATTTGAAAGCAAATCACAACGTTCCTGGTCCATTGTTTTATATCCGTAAAGATGTGATAGAACGCACTAAAGATACAATTTGAAAGCAAATCACAACTTAAGTAATGTTTGACTTGCTACTTGTTTTGATGTGATAGAACGCACTAAAGATACAATTTGAAAGCAAATCACAACGGTTCGAGGCGGTAGGGTGCAAATCGTACCGATGTGATAGAACGCACTAAAGATACAATTTGAAAGCAAATCACAACTGACCAAGATATCCAGTTGAGAATCCGGCAGATGTGATAGAACGCACTAAAGATACAATTTGAAAGCAAATCACAACCTATGAAAAATTGGTTAAAACTCTTTTTAGATGTGATAGAACGCACTAAAGATACAATTTGAAAGCAAATCACAACCGGGGGGGCAATCAATCAAAAAAGCCAAAGGATGTGATAGAACGCACTAAAGATACAATTTGAAAGCAAATCACAACGAGTGCTGAGTATTTGAGTAAGTGAAAATGGATGTGATAGAACGCACTAAAGATACAATTTGAAAGCAAATCACAACGTACCGCCTCTGTTCTGTTTGTTGGAAGCTGATGTGATAGAACGCACTAAAGATACAATTTGAAAGCAAATCACAACTGTTGGAAACGGTGTACACGATGAACGGCCGATGTGATAGAACGCACTAAAGATACAATTTGAAAGCAAATCACAACCTGTTGGAACCTGTGAACACGGTGAACGGCCGATGTGATAGAACGCACTAAAGATACAATTTGAAAGCAAATCACAACGTCAATGATAATTGCAAATAAAATTAAATCGATGTGATAGAACGCACTAAAGATACAATTTGAAAGCAAATCACAACCGATTTTGGATACTTCCAAAAACGAGACATGATGTGATAGAACGCACTAAAGATACAATTTGAAAGCAAATCACAACAGTTACGGACTTCGGTGCGGAGTGTGGTTAGATGTGATAGAACGCACTAAAGATACAATTTGAAAGCAAATCACAACAGATGATCCTTAAATGAAATTGCATCGTATGATGTGATAGAACGCACTAAAGATACAATTTGAAAGCAAATCACAACAGTTGCGGCTTCAGTCTTTTTTTCGACCTGATGTGATAGAACGCACTAAAGATACAATTTGAAAGCAAATCACAACATGGTGGTGACATCATGTTATACATCAACAGATGTGATAGAACGCACTAAAGATACAATTTGAAAGCAAATCACAACGTCCTGTAATTGCTCGAATAAACAAGCCGCGATGTGATAGAACGCACTAAAGATACAATTTGAAAGCAAATCACAACAAACGGAAGATTTGCCCAGGTTGTTTTTTCAATGTGATAGAACTCTGGAAGATATCGTTTTATGTCTTCTCCGAAAAGTTAAAAAAAAAACCAAACTGAAGCCGACAGAATGGAATTCCACGAAACGAACGGTTAAGAGTTCATTGAT
>Ga0302271_10001943_pt1 | contig 19196 bp, 12 predicted proteins | sample III_Bog_N1_1_FD_198767 | JGI IMG/M metagenome (GOLD analysis project Ga0302271, IMG submission 198767) | Peat permafrost microbial communities from Stordalen Mire near Abisko, Sweden - III_Bog_N1_1 | ecosystem: Environmental > Terrestrial > Soil > Wetlands > Peat | place: Sweden: Abisko...
TTCAGGATCCATGTTTCTGATTTCGCTGCCATCATATTTAATGTTTCCGGAATCAGGATCGTAAAGTCTGCATAATAACCTGACAAGTGTACTTTTCCCGGCACCATTTGGTCCGACAAGAGCAATAATTTCCCCTTTTTTAATTTCAAAAGAGACATTATTGATAGTCATGTAAGTATTCCCCGGATAGGTAAAAGAGAGTTTATCTACTTCTATTTTTTTCTTTAGTCTGGATGGAGAAATAACGGGTTCTTCAGCAACTACATTCTCCTTTAGATTAAGAAATTCAAACGTGTCACCAATAAAAAGACCATCTTCATAAAGCCCTGCCAAAGATCCGAACAGATCTTTTATATATATCATACCCTGTCGGAAGGCTAGCAGGAACATAGCCATCTGACCAAGTGAGATTTTACCGCTTATCGTTTGGTGTGCGATAAACAAGAGTGTTATCAGAAGGGCTGAAGCCTTAAACAGGTTGGATATGAATTCGATGAGTGTCCTTCTTCTGATGATATTAATCTCTTCTTCTTTCTGTTTAAGAAAAGACTTCCTGAAAAGGTCTTTGAAATAATTACCGAGTCCGAAAAGTCTGAGTTCCCTTGAGGGCCTGTCGCCTGTAATAAGCCAGTTGAAATATGCAGATTTTCTTGCTTCTGGTGTTTGTTGCCTCTGGAAATTATACAGTATATCAGCGTAATAAAGCCGAAGCCATATACCGGGTATATTTGCAACCAGAAGAAGGACAGCAAGGGTCCAGTGAAGAGTTAATATCAGACCGGCCATTAGCATCAGAGAAAGAATCCCTCTGATAAGAGAAACCATGTTATTCAGAATGCTATTGGGACGCCAGGGTGCTTCTCTCGCTGCCCGGGACAAACAATCGAAATACTCGGGACGTTCAAAATTGATAAGGTCGAGTTTTATGGCTTTGGAGTGTAATAACCCATACATGTAGACCTCAAGTTTTAAAGATTGTTTTTTCCTGACATAAGAGCTGAAATCAGAAGAGGCTTCATCAAGAAACCAAACAGCTGCTAATGCTATTACCGGCCATAACAAATTAATGTTATGAGTTGGTGAAGCTGAATCCGCCGCTTTTGTTATAACATCGATAACAACCTTCAGGAGCCAGATAAGTGCGAGCGGGAATATACTCCTTAGCACTGACATTATTATGTTCATGGAGGTCCATCCGGCGGAACTGTTCCAGACAAGTTTTAATGACTCCCTGAATAGTTTTAGTTTTTCTCTCATCAAATATTTAATACAATTAATCGCAAACCTGCCTGCCGGCAGGCAGGGATCACGAAGTTTTAGCTATGGATCTTTTTAAACAAAAGTAATACTATCACTCTTATTCTGTTGATAAGATAATTTGGTCTGGTATTTATTCTTATATCTGCCGGAACAGGGTTTTCTCCGGTGGCTTCTGATCGCACTATCCTGCCTGCTATCAAATCTATATTTACGGGATTGTCGGCAATTGCATTGCTATCACCTCTTCCGATATAAGATATAATCCCGTTACTGTTTATTATTTTAGAAAGACGATGTACTATGAGTACCTGTTGCCGCCGGATCGCAATTATTTCACCGGGACGCGGCAATCCTTTGATGGTTAAAGGTTCGATCAGTATCATGGAACCTGGCTTTATGGATGGATACATACTATAACCGTGAGCTTTTATTCTTATGGTTTTCCCTTCTGAGAGAAGTGTTAGTCCTGTATCTTTTAGTATCGCACGATTATTCCGCAAGTTATTCATGTTCGCGTATAAGGTCTATTATACTTCTGTCGGGTTTGAAGAAAAGCTTAGCGGTAGGGACGGTTCCGCACATAATAGAAATTGAGCCAAGAAGCCGGGCAATTATGTCAGCTCCCCAATTATGCTGTATGCAATTTGCCATTATCTGTGTTACAGCATTGGCACCTTTTAATTGAACCATCATGTTTTCAGCACCATGTTCAATTATGTAAATCTTGTCAAGAATTGATTCACGGGGTTCATCGTTATTGTAAACCGGAGTGTTAAACATCTTGTATACTCCGCCTGTATTTCTTAAAATAAGCCTGTCATCATGGATAACCCTGGCTCCGGCTTCATCCCAGAGCCTTGCCATAGTTGACTTCCCTTTTCCTGATACACCGCTGAATAAATATCCATGACCTGAAATGTTAACTCCTGAAGCATGGATCATAATATCTCCATTTATAACAGTAAGATAATAGAGAATAAGACTATCCAGCGGATACTCAAAAGGATCTGTCTCATCCTGGGCTCCATAAATCCATAGATCCCATTCCATTGAGGTGAGAGAAAATTTCAGTACTGCATTTTTTTCTGTAGAAGATAATGGGAATATTGTCCAGATATATAGCCCTGAATAATATTTCCAGACGCTCCAGAAGTTCGTTTCATTATTGAACTGAATACCATTTATCTCTTCAACATAAGGAGCCCTGAAAACCCTTTCTGCACCCTTTGGAAGTTCAAATGGTTCAGAATGAACACGAATAAGTATATCAGATCCTTTATCCTGACTAATATTTTTTAGGAATTTTACAGATGGTTTAAGTTCAGGACCATTTGCCGAAGCTTCAAACCCGATATTATACCCAGCAATATTTAGATTATAATTCCTCATGTTTCTTATTCCTTAATCCAGCCCCAAGTTGTTTATGAACATGAAAAGCAGCTTTAATTATTTCTTTACTACTCATATCCTCTTTCTCTGAAACTTCTTTATTCATAACCTGGTGTTACTTGTGATCTTTGAGCCTTGGTGACATAGATTTTAATAATACAAAATTACATAATTATTGGATAATAAGATATTTACTCATGTTTTCAATAAAAGAAAACACATCTTTTTCTGCACTTTGCGAGTCTATATCATACTCCTCTGTTAAAGCTGCAATTATCTCTTCCACATTTCTGGCCCCGTTTATCCTATCCCAGATGAATGCACCTGTTTCATTCAGTGTATAAACACTGTTCATGTCTGCAATGTTGTTAGTTATGGGAACTAAAATATATTCATTACCGGTTTTCCGCGTAACAATTGATTTAGAATGGGAAAGTATTGATTTTAAACCAGTCATCGAAATCCTTTTATCACCCAAATGTATTAAAATTTATGGTTCCTTTTTGTAACTTCGCAAAAACAGAATTATGAGTAAGAGGCGAAAGGGTATTACAGAGACGGGAAGCACAAAGGAATTGCTTGCCGGACAAATACTTGCAACATTGAGCAAAAGCCCCGAACAGGGGTTTAATTATAAACAGATCTCCAAACGTCTGAATATTGAGGATGCTCCCGGAAGACAAATGATTTCGGACATATTAAGGGAACTCACAAAACAGGGAAGTGTACAGGAGATTGTTCATGGTAAATACAAGGCAAAAGTTAGTCGTGGTTATATAACAGGAACTGTTGACATGACAAGGATGGGATACGGCTTCATTTCGACCGATGATCTTGAAGATGATGTATTTGTCTCTGCTAAAAACCTAAAGACTGCACTTCATGGCGACAAAGTTAAAGTATGGCTTTATGCAAAGAGGAAAGGGGCAAGACCGGAAGGTGAAGTGGTGGAAATCATTGAGAGATGGAGAACTTCATTTGTAGGCACAGTAGAGATCATGCCCAATTTTGCATTTCTTATTCCTGATAATAAAAATATGCCATTCGATCTTTTCATCCCTACATCAAAACTAAATGGTGCAAAACAGGGACAGAAAGCAGTGGCAAAAGTGGTTGACTGGGATCCTAAATCAAAAAATCCGGTAGCAGAGATTATTAATGTTCTTGGTTATCCCGGGGTTCACGAAACAGAGATGCATGCAATTCTCGCGGAGTTTGAACTTCCATACACTTTCACAGAAGAGGTTGAATCAGATGCAGATAAGATTCCCGGGGAGATCACCGGAAACGATATAAAGGAACGTCACGATTTCCGCAACATCCCGACATTTACAATTGATCCGGCCGATGCGAAGGATTTTGATGATGCTCTTTCTCTCAAACAGCTTGAAAATGGAAACTGGGAGGTTGGAGTACATATTGCCGATGTGACACACTATGTTAAAATGAATTCTCTGGTTGAAGAGGAGGCAAAACAGAGAGCCACATCAATCTATCTCGTCGACAGGGTAGTGCCAATGCTGCCTGAAAGACTGTCCAATCATATATGCTCACTCAATCCTGCTGAGGATAAGCTTACCTACTCAGCTGTATTCGAACTCAATGATAATTCTGAAGTAATAAATGAGTGGTTTGGAAGAACCATTATCAATTCTGATAAAAGATTCTCGTATGGTGAAGCCCAACTTGTGATTGATACTGGTGAGGGAGACATGAAAGAGCAGGTCACCCTGCTTCATCGTCTGGCCCAGCAGCTCAGGACAAAACGATTTGCTTCAGGGGCTTTCGCTTTTGAAAAGATCGAAGTAAAGTTTGATCTTGATGAGGCTGGGAAACCGCTCGGTATTAAATTCCGTGAGATGGGCACAGCAAACCAGCTCATTGAGGAATTCATGCTCCTTGCAAATAAAAGGGTAGCTGAATATGTCGGGAAAAAGCTAAAAGGGAAAACTTTTGTTTATCGTATTCATGATAAACCAGATCCTGAGAAGATCAGTAATTTCGGTCATTTTATTACCCGGTTTGGCTATAAACTGATTGAAGATGATAAGACATCCCTGCCAAAAGCGATGAATAAATTATTGCATTCAGTTGCCGGGAAAAAAGAACAGAATATCATTGAGACCCTCGCTCTCAGATCTATGGCAAAAGCTATTTATTCAACGGATAACATTGGTCATTACGGTCTTTCTTTCAAATATTATACTCATTTTACATCGCCGATCCGGCGTTATCCCGACATGATGGTTCACAGGTTGTTGTCAGCTTATCTTTCCGAAGAAAATCCAGGCAGCAAAGACAAGTACGAAAAACTCTGTGACCACTCGTCAAAAATGGAAAGACTGGCAGCTGAAGCAGAACGGGCATCTGTTAAGTACAAACAGGTTGAGTATATGAGTGATAAGACAGGGCAGGTATTTGAAGGAGTAATTTCCGGGGTGACAGAATGGGGTATTTATGTAGAAATAGTTGAGAACCAGTGTGAAGGGATGATACATATACGCGAGCTTGCTGATGATTACTATGAATATGATGAGGAGAACTACTGCATAAAAGGTCGGTCAACCGGCAAAGTATATACACTTGGTGACCGTGTCAATATAGAAGTTGTGAAGGCCGATCTTCAGAAGAAGCAGCTTGATTACAGGCTGGTAAATAATCAGCAGGAAGAATTCATTAACCCCAAAGGGCACAAAGGTCCCGATAGCTATCGGGATCACAATGGTCACAAAGGACTAAATTAAACGGGTTTAACTTTGTATGTTTTAAAGGTAAAAGTGATTTTTAAACAATCCTTTGATCTTTCTCAATGACCTTCAGAAGTTCTTTTACAGCATCTTCCTCAGGAACATTTTTGAGGATAGGGCTTGTGCCCCTGTAAATGTGAACCTTGCCTTCAGCCGCACCGACATATCCATAATCAGCCCCGGCCATTTCTCCGGGGCCATTAACAATGCAGCCCATTACAGCAATTTTTAATCCCTTTAAGTGACCGGTTGCCTCTTTTACCTTTTTCACTGATTCCTGAAGATTGAATTTGGTACGGCCACAGGTCGGACACGAAAGATACATTGTCCTTGTAATTCGGGTCTCAGTACATTGAAGTATTGAAAATGACAGAGCAGTGACGTCTTTTAAATCAATTTCTCCGGAATTAGTGATCGAAATCCCTGTAATTCGTTTGTCAATAAGATACCGGCCGAGAAGAGAAGAAGCTTTTAACTGAAGAATCTCAATCTCATTTTCGGTGAAAACAGGATTCAACACTATATTATGGGAAAGTTTGTTCTCTTCAAGGGCATTCAGAAAAAAGTCAGCAGCGTACTTCTCCTTGTCAGGATTAAATGTGAATATAACGAGTGTGGTTTCCGGCCCGGGTTTTTTAAGATATTCAATATTAAAATTAGAACCCGTTAGCAAAACATTTAGCTTCTGTGATTTATATAAGCTTTCATTAAATGTTTCAGGGGAGAATAATGGATATAATCCTGCACTTTCCCTTTTTTCATACCACACCCTGAAAGGGACAAGAAGTGAAACATCCGGAGGAATTTTTTCAGGACAATTTCGTGTTATCAGCAGATCAGAGGAGCCATCTGTCTTTTTAATCTCACCGTTATCAGGATCTATGATATATCCGGCTTTTTTAAACACTTCGGCATTTAAGTCTCCGTAAGAAGTCAAATTGGATACTACTACCGGACCATTGATCCTCTTGAGAATTTCAGGTCGGGCTATCGGTTTATTATAACTGACTGGTGCGTCAGGAGCGCCCTGTGAAACTCCCCTTGGATACCAGCCGGCAAGATTTCTGGCTATAGGGATCTCTTTTTCCGGATCCTCAGAGAGAGAAACTCTGATTGTATCTCCTATGCCTTCAGCCAGAAGAGCTCCGATTCCGGCGGAGGACCTTATTCTGCCGTCTTCACCCTCACCTGCTTCTGTTACACCCAGATGAAGAGGGAATGATAATCCCTCACTCTGCATCATAGATACCAGCATCCGTGTGGATTCGATCATTATAGAAGTATCTGACGATTTCATTGAAAGAACGAGATCGGAAAAATTCTCATTCCTGAAAATTTTAATAAACTCGAGGGCAGAAATAACCATCCCTTTAGGCGTGTTGCCGAATCGGGTCATTATCCTGTCAGAAAGCGAACCATGATTAATGCCTATTCGTATTACTGTTTTATTTTCACGGCAGATATTTATCAGGGGAAGAAGTTTTGTATGGATCCGTTCAAGCTCCTCATCATATTCCTTATCAGTAAAATCCTGTTTTTCAAAGGATGCCCGTTTGTCTGCATAGTTTCCCGGGTTGATTCTCACCTTTTCCACAAGGCGGGCTGCTGTTTCAGCAGCTATGGGATTAAAATGAATATCGGCTATCAGGGGTGTAGAAAATCTGGCTTTGCGAAGTTCTTTTTTTATAACAGCAAGGTTTTCCGCTTCTCTGATGCCCTGCGCCGTCAGTCGCACATAATCGGCTCCCGCCTCGATGATCCTTATACATTGCGCGACAGATGCCTTTGTGTCGAGAGTATCTGTGTTTGTCATTGACTGGATGCGTATTGGCCACTCACCTCCAAGGGGTATTATACCGATTGTAACCACAGAGGAAACATAGGGAGTTGAGATCTTCTCCATTGTCATTATATATGCATTATATGAGTCTATATGGACAGATTACTCTCTTTCCCATTCAGCGCCTTCCTTAAGATCTTTTATAACAATTCCGGCATTCTTTAGCTCATTTCTTATTTTATCAGAAGCTGACCAGTCTTTATTGCTTTTAGCTGTCTGTCTTAAATCGATAATTATTTTCATCAGCTCCCCGGTCATTTTCTCATCCCCAATACCTGCTGATTCATCTTTCAAGCCAAGAATTTCAAATACAAATGTGTTGAAAAGAGTTTTTAGTGATTCAAGGTCCTCTGAATTGATTTTCCCGCTTCCGTCAAGCACCGAATTAACGAATCTTACTGCTTCAAAAAGATAAGACAAAACAACAGGGCTGTTCAGATCATCGTTTAGTGCCTCATAACATTTTTCCTTCAGCTTATTTACATCGATGGTTGAACTTTCGGATACTTTGAGTTTACTCAGAGACTCAACAGCTTTCATCAGTTTCTGATATCCTGTTTCAGCGCTTTTCAGAGCTTCATTAGAGAAATCAATAGTGCTTCTGTATTGGGCCTGGAGTATAAAAAACCTGACTGTCATCGGGGAATAGGCCTGATCTAGCAGGGGATGATCACCACTAAAAAGCTGATCAAGAGTAATAAAGTTATTTAGTGAGCGGGCCATTTTCTGCCCGTTTATTGTAATCATATTATTGTGCATCCAGAGGTGAACAGATTCCTTACCAAGAGCAGCTGTTGACTGCGCTATCTCGCACTCATGATGAGGAAACTTGAGATCCATTCCTCCACCGTGAATATCAAACTCTTCACCAAGATATTTAATGCTCATGGCGGAACACTCCAGGTGCCACCCTGGAAAGCCAACACTCCAGGGTGAAGGCCATCTCATAAGATGTTCAGGACTGGCCTTTTTCCATAGAGCAAAGTCATAAGGATTTCGTTTTTCTTCCTGCCCCTCGGTTTCACGGGTGTTGCTTATCAGTTCGTCTAAAACTCTGCCTGAAAGTTTACCATAGTTATATTTCTGATTATATTTCAGTATATCAAAATAAACAGAACCATTTGATTCATAAGCATAGCCGTTATTTACCAGTTTTTTTATTAGCTCAATCTGCTCGATTATATGACCGGATGCCCTTGGCTCAATTGATGGGGGCAATGTGTTAAGCTGATCCATGTTTTTATGGAAGGCGTTCATATATATCTGGACTACCTCCATAGGCTCGACCTGTTCCTGTCTTGCTTTTTTTTCAATACGATCCTCTCCTTCTCCAAGAGTTTCATTTTCCAGATGTCCGACGTCAGTGATGTTCCGTACATACCTGACCTTATAGCCCAGATGAATCAGATAGCGAAATAACAGATCAAAGGTTATGGCAGGACGGGCATGACCCAGGTGAGTATCACTGTATACTGTAGGACCACATACATAGATTCCAACAAATGGCGGATGAATGGGTTTAAATTCTTCTTTCTTCTTGGAAAGGCTGTTATAAAGTAAAAGATTGTTCGGCATTACTTAAGTGTTTGGTAATGCAAAAGTAAGGTAATTTTTCTTTAATCACCACGTGCTCTATTCTTTGTATCGGGGAAACTAAATATCTGTACAAAGAGGTGATATGGAACTACAATATTATTGCGGCAATATGCAGGTAAATTCAACTTACAAAGCGTATCGGGATGAGTATAATCAGATTGATATATTTATTAAATTTCATCAAAAATTTAATTGCTAAGAAGCGGATAAATTTTCGAAGGGAATATTAGTAAAAACTGAACAGAATAAATGATGAAAATTATTTCAATTATTTTAATCTTAATCATTCAGAATTTGACTGGCTTTGCTCAATTAATTTCCCTGAAGACAGATAATCTAAACCTGACAATAGCTGAAAACGGTCAATTCTTATCAGTTATAAATCCAACAACCGGGAAAAATTACCTGGCAGCTGGAGAAAAAGCTCCTTTGCTGAAAATTCGAATCGACAATACATGGGAAGAACCAGCCAAAGCTGTATTCAATCCAAGATCCAAAGCTATCAGCCTGACGTATTCCCTTTCGGGTATAATTGCAGAAGTCAAAGTCACTTCATCTAAAACGCATCTTTCGTTTCGGCTTACCAAACTTAGCAACACTGACAAGGTTAATGCTGTATACTGGGGTCCATATCCAATTTTGATCAGCCAAACCATTGGCGAAGTGATTGGCGTTGTGCGCGATGGACAATATGCTATTGGCCTTCAGGCGCTCAATCCAAAAACGCTGGGCGGCGTATTAAAGCAGGAAGGAGGTGCAGATGGTTCCCGCGGTGATGCGGCCATAGCCCAAGCTTACGGTAGCAGCATTCAGGCGTACAGCCTTGACCGCTCGAAATCACGCCATCTCTCGGTTTGGAACGATCAGTATCCCGATATGCCGGTTGCCGCTATTCCCGGCGAAAATACCATTGGCTCGGCTATTGCCCTGTTTGGATGTCCTGAAAATCAGGTTCTCGATAATATAGGAGCTATAGAACTGGCTGAAGGATTACCTCATCCAATGATCAACGGGGTTTGGCACAAACAGTCGTCCGAAACAGGAAGAGCTTACCTTATCTCAGATTTCGACGAAAGCAACATCGATCAAATGCTCGATTACACTCAGCAGGCCGGACTGATGTCTCTTTACCATGAAGGTCCGTTCCAATCATGGGGGCATTTCATACTCGATCCAAAAAGCTTTCCGAACGGAATAGCCGGGATGAAAATCTGCGTGGAAAAGGCTGCAAAAAAAGGACTTAGGATTGGAGTGCACACGCTCAGTACGTTTATCAACACAAACGATCAGTATGTTTCGCCTGTTCCGGATAAGCGTTTGTCTGAAACCGGAGCTTCGGTGATTACTGAAAACATCACGGCGTCGGCTACCGAAATTCCGGTGGAATCGAACAAATACTTTAATAACATCAAACCCAGTACCCTTCATGCAATTCGGATTGGCGACGAAATTATCCGTTTCCGTGAGGTGACTGCTGAACCTCCTTACAAATTGCTCGATTGCCAGCGTGGTGCATTCGAAACAAAAACCTTGACGCACTCCAAAGGGGAACATGTGGGTATGCTTCTGGATTATCCTTACAACACTTTGTTCCCGAATTTTGAACTTCAGCAGGAAATTGCTGGAAATCTGGCCCATTTCTTTAACGAGACGGGCGTTTCGCAAATGGATTTCGACGGTCACGAAGGCTGCATGTCTTCGGGTGAAGGCGATTATGCTGTCCAGGCTTTTGCCGACAAAGTTTTCCATGAAACCAACCATACGCTGGTTAACGGAACCAGCCGATCGAGCCATTATTACTGGCATATTTGCCATTACTGGAACTGGGGTGAACCATGGTATGGTGGATTTCGCGAATCACAAGGCGATTACCGGCTCGAAAATCAACCGCTTCTGGAACGAAATTATATGCCCAATATGCTGGGTTGGTTTTTACTTTCGGCTACCACAGGAGTGGAAGATATTGAATGGATGATGGCTCGTGCTGCCGGATATCATGCCGGTTTCGCACTGGTTGGCCGCTACAGCAGTTTGCAGACAAATCCGAATACAGTTCAGTTGCTAGCCCTTATCAAATTGTGGAAGGAAGCTTCAAGGCAGAAAATTTTCTCGGCCGATCAGCTGGCCCGGCTGAAAGATCCGGGTAATGATTTTCACCTCGAAAAGAATGGGCAAAACTGGGAACTTTATCCTTTCAAAAAATACAGGATTGAACATACCAAACAACTGCTACAGCCCGGCCAGCCAACTTATTCTGAATGGGATTTCGAAAACAAAGATGCCGGACAACCGCTCTGTTTTACCCTGACAGTGATGGGAACAGAAGGCACGGTGAGTAATCCCTGGATCGACCTGGATGGCTATTTCAAACTGGAATTACCGGGAGATTACGAAGCCGGAAACTCTATTGTTTGTGACGGCAAGACCATCAAACTTTATAACAATAAAGGAAGTTTTAAAAAGGATATTCCACTGGACAAGGCTATTCCGCAATTAAAAACAGGTAAGCACATTCTGAAATTCGACTGCGAATTTCCGAAAGAAAACGAACTTGCCATTCGGTATATCCTTAAAACGATCAGCAGTCCTGAAATCATTCGAAAATAAAACAAACCGGACCGGCGAGAACCTAAAAGCAAATGATTAAGAAACAGAAAAAAGAAGACATTCCTGAAAAACTTAACAAATAATATCCTTAAGTATGCGAAACAGACTCTGTCTTATCCTGATTTTTATTTTGGTCGCAGGCCTCTCTGGTCAGGCCCAAAGCGGCAATCCCAAAGTGAAAGAGGTGATTGTTGTGTTCAAAACCCATTTTGACATTGGCTACACCGATTGGGCGGCTAATGTGCGGTATAACTATTCCCATTCGATGATAGAAGGAGCATTGGATGTAATCGAACAGTCGAAGCAAATGCCAAAAGATCAGCAATTCAAGTGGATTTTGGCAGGTTGGCCAATGAAAGAAATGCTTGAAAACTCAAAACCTGCAGTGAGATCACGGATTCAAAAGGCTATTAAGGATGGAAGTTTTGTTGTACATGCCCTTCCCTTTACCTTCGAAACCGAGGCTTGTGAATTAGAGTCGATGGTTCGCTCATTAAGTTATTCAAGCAAAATCAGCCGCGAAGCAGGCCTTCCTTTGCCCATCGACTCCAAACAAACAGATGTTCCGAGCCATTCATGGATATTACCTACCATACTTACCAATTCCGGCGTAAAATTTTTACACATTGGCTGTAATTCAGCCTCCAGTTCGCCTCAGGTACCTTTATTATTCTGGTGGGAAGGCCCCGACCAATCACGTCTGATGACCATGTATTACGGGGCATATTACGGCACCAGTCCTGCCCCTCCCGAAGACTGGCCTTTCAAAACATGGCTGGCAATTATCCATACGAACGACAATACCGGCGCACCCACTTTCGATGAATTTAAAAATGCGATCCATGACATTGAAAACAAGAACCCCGGAGCGAAAGTCCGTGCTGGCAGCATGGCCGATTTTTATAAAGCCATCATGGCCGAAAACCCTCAACTGCCAGTGGTTCGCGGTGATATGCCCGATACCTGGATTCATGGCTACATGTCGATGCCCCGCGAAGTAAAGACGGCCCGGAAATTGGGGACCGATATTTTCAATCTGGAATCACTGAGTACTGTTTCTGAATCATGGGGTTTGAAAGCCGATAATGATCTCCCTGAAGTTGCTGATAAGGCTTTAGAAGGGATACACCTTTTCAACGAGCATACCTTTGGTTTGGCTATGAGCCACGGACAAGCCGGATACTGGGCTTATGGAAAAGATTTTGAAACCTTGCGGGCGCAGGGATTATATAATCCCATTGAATTTTCGTGGCGTGAAAAAGCACTGCACATAACTGATGCCGATCAGCTTGTTGAGCCCGTATATTCACGAAAGTTAAAAGAACTCGCCAATGCGGTTAAAGTTGACGGAATTCGTGTGGTTGTTTACAATCCGCTCCCCTGGGAACGTTCCGGAATAGTTACTGTTCAGACCTCCGACGACCTGAAAAAGGCGCTAAAAGATGAAATGACCGGCGAAATTATCAGGTTTTCGAAAGATCACAATGTATATAAGTTCAATGTAAGCAGAGTACCTCCAATGGGCTACACCACGCTCGTTCCAGTTGATATTACTGATGAACCGGTCAATAATTCGCTGGAACTCGACAAGCAAAAGGGGCAAATTGAGAATGAGTATTTCAGGGTTATCATTGATCAGGGCAGTGGTACCATCAAATCGCTGATGGACAAGAAAAGCGGAAGGGAAATGGTTTCAAACTCGACTGAATGGAAATTTGGCCAGTATGTGAACGAACGGTTCAGCAAAACCATGACCGACCAATATGCTAAAGATTACATCAAAGCCGGTTTGGATTGGGCTTATGCTGAATTAGGAAGGATCAACCTCTCGGACGAACCCTATCAGCGCATATCGGGTTCGCAACCACAGATTGAACTGGTATCCGATGAAGTTTCGGTTTCGGCCAGGGTTCATTATCAGGCAGAACCCCCGTTTGGCCATCAATATACCGTCTTTTATACCCTATACCGCCATCAGCCTTATGTCGAGATGATTTGGAGCATCAACGGAAAGCCTGCCGATGCCTGGCCTGAAGGCGGCTGGATAAGCTTCCCGTTCAACGTCGATAAACCTCAGTTTAAGCTGGGCCGTCCGGGGGCCATTGTCGATCCGGCAACCGATTTTGTAAAAGGATCGAACATGGATTATTGTTTCCTGAATTCAGGAATGGCAGTTATTGATGCCACGAATCAGGGTTTTGGAATCATGTCGCCCGATGTACCGGCCATATCTCTCGATCGTCCGGGATTGTGGAAATATTCAACCGGCTTTGTTCCAAAGAAAAGCAATGTTTTCTTTAATCTGTACAACAACCAGTGGAGCACTAATTTCACTGAATGGGTAGAAGGCTCCTGGAATACAAGGTTTTATATCTGGAGTATCAACCAATATGGGAATGAGCCATCGGTCATAACCCCATCCCAAGAATTCCGGAATCCCTTATTGGCAGGCATTGCAACAGGCAGTGAAGGTAATCTTCCGGCACGTGAAATGGGAATTTCGCTTTCAGAGAAAGGGGTACTGATTACATCATTCAGCAGAAACCGGGATGGAGACGGCGATCTGATCCGCTTGTGGGAGCAAAATGGTCGCTCTGTAAAATTGACGGTGACCTTTCCTTCAGGTACGAAATATACCACGGCTACTCCGGTAAACCTTCGTGGCGAAAAACTTGCAGAACCTATGAAAATTGCGGATCACAAGTTGTCGTTTATGCTGAAAGCTTATGCTCCTGCAAGCTTTATTTTGACTGAGTAACCTGATTTTTAGAATCTGATTCCGAGAGAATAGTTATTCGAAGCGTTTGGTTGACCAACTGAAAATGATTTAAAATGAACTGTTATGAATAAGAAATTAACATTTGTGATGCTGCTCTGCATTGTATTCATTACAAGTCGAGCCATCCCCCAATCCGGTATTGACGCTAAGACGGCGCCAAAAGACGATCCTTTGGCGGTAAAATTAACAAAACAATTGTCGGAAACCGATACGTATGTGTGGCCGAAAGACCCTGAAGTAATGGAAAACCTCAAAAAATGGCAAGGTTACAAATTTGGGCTATTGATTCACATGGGGTTATATTCTGAACTTGGAATCGTGGAATCGTGGGCATTGTGTCCGGAAGATTGGATTACCCGAGATGGTTACGATGATTATTACAAATTTTGCAATGACTATAGAAACACAAAAACCAAATTTAATCCGATAAACTTCGATCCTGATAAGTGGGCAAAGATGTTTAAAGAATCCGGCGCCAAATACATGATTTATTCTTCAAAACACCATGATGGATTTTGCTTGTTCGATTCTAAATACACCGACTTTAAAATAACAGACAAGGGTTGTCCTTTCTCTGCTAATCCAAAAGCAAATGTGCTAAAAGAAGTTCTCGATGCTACCCGAAAAGAAGGGCTGGCAACCGGAATTTACTTCTCGAAACCCGACTGGACAACACCCTACTTTTGGTGGCCTTACTATCCACCAAAAGACCGGAATCCAAGCTATGACATCACCAAACATCCCGATCGGTGGAAAAAATTTGTGGAATACACTCAAAATCAGTTAAATGAATTGACAACCGAGTATGGAAAGGTTGATATTCTCTGGCTAGATGGTTGTTGGGTCCGGCCTTTATCGACTATCAACAAGCAGGTGGAAGAGTTTTGCAAATATCCATATGATATGGACATTAATATGAAACTGATTTCGGAAAAGGCCCGTGTCAAACAACCGGGAATGCTTGTGGTTGACCGTTGGGTTCCTGGAGAATTTGAAAATTACCTTACCCCTGAACAAAAAACCCCGAAGGAAGCATTGACTGTTCCCTGGGAAAGCTGCATAACTATGGGTGGTGCATGGGGGTGGGTTCCAAATGATAATTATAAATCATCAAAAGAACTCGTGCAATTGCTTGTAAACATTGTTGCAAAAGGAGGTAACTTACTTCTTGGTGTTGGACCAAATGGCAAAGGAGAATTTGAACCAAAGGTTTATGAAAATCTAGCAAAGCTTGGGAGTTGGCTAAACAAAAACGGTGAAGCAATTTACGAAACAACACCTGTTGAACCGTATCTCAATGGAAGAATTGCTTATACTGCAAAAAATGAAAATACGATTTATGCCATCTATATGCCTGTAAAAGATGAGAAAGAGATACCTGCTGAAATCGTAGTTAAAACTAAATTAACCGGTAAGTTAAAAATTACTCTATTGGCATCCAGGAAAACATTGAGTTATAAAGCAATTTCAGGTGGAGTAAAAATTACAATTCCTGGTAGAGATATAGCAGAACTGGCAAGGCAGGAAGCAGTTGTTATCCGGGTTTGCAAATAATTTTTTAACCCCTTTGCGTAATTATTCATTCTGATTGATCTGGGTCCAAACAATATATTCGTGTTTTAATGATCCATCCTTTTGGAGTTGCAAAAGAAATGGGCATACTAAATTTTGGATTTCTAAAAATCCTTTTTACCTTTGAACCCACAAATCAAATATTCCTTCCTTATACAGGGTGTTTGGTTTTTATTAAGAAGGGTGAAGAGATTAGGCTCAGCGAAACCCTGGCAACCAACCCGCCGACTGGCAGGAAACGGTGCCAAAACCTAATCCCGGAAAGCCGGGAGATGATAAAAATTTAACACAGAAAATATGTATTCTATTCATCTGACACACAACAACTTCATCATGCCGCTAATGCCTATGTGCATGTGCCGGTAAAAAATTTGATTTGAAATCTGTCATTTTCTTAGCTAACAACCGGAAATTCAGAGGAGATAAGTATATCTGTATGTCTTGTATTGGTAAAAATAAAAATTCATAAAAATGAGAAACAGTATAAAAAATTTGAGACACTTCAAGTTCATTCAGGTCATGGAGAATTTTTTACCCCCATCCCAACCTTCCCCCAGGGGGGACCGACCGTTAAAAAATCAGCCCTTTGGCTGATTTTAGGGAGGGGCCAGCCCGAGCGATGGCCCCCGCGGCAGTCTGGGCCTTCGCTAAAATTGCCTGCAAGGCAATTTTTAAACGCTCGGCCCCCTTGGGGGAAATAAGAAAGGGGGTAAATTAAGTACACAGAAGTAGAAAAATATTTAAAATAAAATTAGGATGACACAGGAAAAATTAAGAATCGGTTTATTTGGTTATGGCTGCGTTGGACAGGGACTTCATGATGTTCTGAACAGCAGCAAGGGATTCAAGGCAGATATTGTAAAGATTTGCGTTAAGGACCGGAATAAAAAGAGAAGGATCCCAATGTCAAATTTTACGTATGATAAAGATGATATCCTGAAAGATCCTTCTATCAATCTGGTTGTAGAACTTATTGATGATGCTGAGGAGGCTTTTAATATTGTTACCACAGCCATGAGAAGCGGGAAAAATGTGGTAACAGCCAACAAGATGATGGTGGCAAAACATTTTAAGGAACTTGTTGATATGCAGGCGAAATATAAAGTATCGCTGTTATATGAAGCGTCAGCGGGTGCCAGTATTCCAATTATAAGAAATCTTGAAGAATATTATGATAATGAGTTGTTATACTCTCTTCGTGGAATTCTTAACGGCACCACAAATTACATCCTCACAAAAATGCATAATACTGGTTTACCATATGCTGATGCATTGAAAGAAGCCCAGGAAAAAGGATTTGCAGAATCTGATCCCACCCTTGATGTGGAAGGATGGGATGCAAAGTATAAACTTTGCATAATAACCGGGCATGCCTATGGATTGTTTCTGGATCCGGAAGAGGTTTTTCATTACGGGATCAGCACAATTTCAAAATTTGATATTCAGTATGCTAAAGAGAAGGGATTTAAGATTAAACTGGTACCGTATGTCGGCAAGACAAATGAGAACACTATTACAAGCTTCGTACTTCCAAGGTTCATTTCCTCAGATAAATACCTCTATAACGTAGATAATGAATATAATGGAGTAATTACCGAAGCTGCCTTTGCCGATAAACAGTTTTTCAGTGGAAAAGGCGCCGGAGGGCATGCTACTGGCAGCGCAGTTCTTTCGGATATTTCTGCAAACTCATATGGCTACAGATATGAATATAAAAAATTCCAGCAGGGCACTGTATCAAGATATACACGCAACTTTAAACTTGAAATCTACCTGAGGTACAATGATGAACAGGACAAAGAATTATTTGGATTTGAAGAAGTGTCGGAATATTTTAGCGGGAGAGATTATAAATATGTAATCGGCGTTGTGAATCTGGAAAAACTTTACGCTTTAAAGGAACAACTTAGCGATCTGGATGTTTTTATTGTAAATACAGGAAGAAAAGTGAACCAATAATTGCCATAGGGTGTTTGCCCCCTGCCCCCTAAGGGGGGTTAGTCCCTGGACATGAATGAAATTTTATTAAAAAAAGAGAAGGAGCCCCCCTTTAGGGGGGTTGGGGGGTAAAAATCCGGAAGAAAAATATAACTTTACGGTTGAAACGCTTTGTAAATTAATATTATAGCGAATTGAAACAAAAACTGGAAGATATCATTAAACAGAAGATCCTAATTCTTGACGGAGCAATGGGGACGATGATCCAGAAACACAAGCTTCTGGAGAATGATTATCGTGGTGCGGAGTTTAAGGATCATCCAAAACTTCAAAAGGGTAATAATGACCTTTTGTCAATCACAAAACCGGAAATAATCAAAAATATACACCGTCAGTATCTTGAAGCGGGAGCAGATATAATTACTACAAATACTTTTAATTCCAACAGGATCTCTATGTCAGATTATGGAATGGAGGATCAGGTATATAAAATGAACCTTCAGTCGGCGCATCTGGCAGCGGAAACTATAGCTGAATTTGAAAATTCAGGGAAGAGAAACCATTTTATTGCAGGCACCCTCGGCCCTACAAATCGTACCGCATCGATGTCATCGGATGTGAATGATCCGGGAGCGAGAGCAGTATCCTTTGACCAACTCGTTGAGGCATATTCCGAGCAGGCACGTGGCCTGATTGACGGGGGAGTTGATATTCTGATGGTTGAGACGATTTTTGATGTCCTGAACTGCAAGGCTGCATTATTTGCAATTGATTCTGTTTTTGCAGAAAAACATATATCACTGCCGGTTATGGTATCAGGTACAATTACTGATGCGAGCGGAAGGACCCTGACAGGACAGACTCTGGAAGCATTCATGGTATCCGTTTCCCATTTTCCACTCTTCAGCATTGGATTAAACTGTGCTCTTGGAGCTGAGCAGCTACGTCCTTTTGTTGAGGAATTATCTCATAAATCCGGCTTCTATGTTTCAGTACATCCAAATGCCGGACTTCCGAACCAGTTTGGTGAATATGATCAATCAGCTTCTTTTATGGCTTCCATAGCAGAAGATTTTATGAAAGAAGGATGGGTGAATATTATAGGAGGATGTTGCGGGACAACACCTGATCATATCCGAAAAATTGCTGAGGCATCGAAGAAATACAAAGCAAGAGTAAAACCTGAAATTAACAAGTACACAAGGCTAAGCGGTCTTGAAGTACTGACAATCAGACCCGACACCAACTTCGTAAATATAGGGGAACGGACCAATGTATCAGGGTCAATAAAATTTGCAAGACTGATTAGAGAAGAGAAATATGGCGAGGCACTTGCAATAGCGCGTAATCAGGTTGAAGGCGGAGCCCAGATAATTGACATCTGTATGGATGAAGCTATGCTGGATTCTGAAAAAGCTATGGTTAAATTTGTTAATCTGGTCATGGCTGAGCCTGATATTTCAAAGCT
>Ga0302271_10001945_pt1 | contig 19186 bp, 16 predicted proteins | sample III_Bog_N1_1_FD_198767 | JGI IMG/M metagenome (GOLD analysis project Ga0302271, IMG submission 198767) | Peat permafrost microbial communities from Stordalen Mire near Abisko, Sweden - III_Bog_N1_1 | ecosystem: Environmental > Terrestrial > Soil > Wetlands > Peat | place: Sweden: Abisko...
CCGTTGAGACAATTCATCCCTAACTAGCAGTATTCTCACTCAAATTATCATAATAATATGCCTTATTATTCTCGTATGAATTAGCCTTCTCATAATTACTAACATCTTCCACCTCCACCACAACCACCTGTCCATCATCTCTCATATCCTCCTATGTATCATCATCAAGCACCTTCTCCTTACATCAATCCTAGTAGTTAATTTTCCAATCAACCACTTCTGACCTAGCCACCTTTAGTTCCAAAACCAGCTTTTAAGCCTTAAGATCTTGATTAAAAACAAAATGTTAATGAAAATATTCTTGAAAATTCATAAAAATAAGATAAAATAAATACAAAAAATGAATAAGACAATGGTAATACTAATCTGAATGAACAAAGCTAAATGAATGTGGAAGGAGAACATCCTGATCTTGATTTAGAAGATATTGATTTTGATCTTGTGCAAACATTCCTTGATGACAATAAATCTGAATAAGAGTCTTCAGAGAAACCTCTAACTGCTCCATCTCTAGAGTAAATACCCTCGCAATAGCAGTAGCAAGAATAATAATAACCCTATGGAAGGCAGCCAAGTTTGCAAGATTCTGCATCTAGTAAATTCTATCCTAGTGAAACTAGAATATCAACTACAGAGCAGCAAACTAGCAACCTCTAAAATCTACCTGAGTAAACATAAACACCATAGTAACAATAACCTCCTGTGTATGGTCAAAATTATCCAACCAAACAATATTCTCAATTTATCTCTCCTAATTCCGGTACTCAATCTACATAAAATTACATGGGAGGAATTGAAGGAAAAGGATACGGTGGATATGGTGGAAAGGTAAATTTAAATGGTTCAAATCATCTCATTCCAGGAGTTTAACAAGGCGGATCTCAAGGCAATTTAGAGTAATAGCAATAAGGTTCTACTTATCAGAATGCTAATGGACGTGATTATCCTCCAAATCAATAATATCGGGGAAATGGAAATGTAATTGAAATAAAAATTCATTTAAAAGTAATTTAAAATATCCATAACCTTCTATTTTAATATTTCAAGCCTCGTGGGATGCAACGATACCCACAAAACTCTTAAAATTACGGAAGCAGTATGTATACTTAAGAAGCTTCAAGCAATTATCAATCTCGTAACGATTTTAGTTTGTTAAAAATATTAAAGCATATTTTTTTTAAATGTGTTCATTTTGAAAAAGGAAATTACATAAAATATGAGAGAGGAGTTAACAATTAAGACAAGCAGCAGCAACAACAGCAGTAATACTAGCAATAGCAGCCACAGCAACATCAATATAAGAATCACTTTGGCTCGTAAGATCTTTGTTATTTTATATTTTTTATTGATTTTATTTGTTTTTGATTATTCTAAAAACTCAGACGTCAGCAAGCTCATTATTAAAGAAATAACTAGCCATACACTGCACATAATCCAGTTTCTTTTGATCCTGCTGATGCATAACAAAAACAGCAATAATTATTGCCTCCAACAGTAGTAGATAGGGGAGCATAGAATATGATTTAAGGCAACGATTAATCTTGAAATGTTTGATTTATTGTTTTCTAATGTATTGTATCCTGAAATATTATATTTATTATGAAGATTTCAATAGGTATTTTTAATACTTTTAATCAGTTTGGGATGGAATGGAAGCTCTTACAGAAAATGTAAAGTTATGTTATGCTATTTTCTGTTATTCCTTGGAAAAAAAAGATGCTCAATATTGAAAAGATTTTTAGTTACATTTAATTCGAGCTGCTTTGTCTATCGCCCTATTTCCAAAGCAAAAAAACAAATGAGAAATATAATTGAAAAAGAAATGAGGGCACAATTAACCATTACTAGCTGATCTCTTTGAGTTTTATGACACTTTTCATTCGCTTGACAAACAATTAAGGATTTGTTTCTGATTTCAAAATTCCTTATTAAATATGCCGACTTTGAGAGTATAACGAATCCAATTATGCTTCTGTGATCGAAGGAAGAGATAAATCTCCGCTTTCAGAACAATTTTCCAGCTTATCATCCTCAGCAAGGGAGTTCCTTGAAGTAAAAGCCTAAATGGAATTTTATTAGAAAAGTGTTGAATTATTTGTTTCATTTCTTGATCGACTTGACTTTGCAAACTTTTCTAAATCTCCATCAAGTTTGCTGCAAGAATTGCTTGTCTTAGCTGAAGCATATTATTATTGTGTATTGTGTTTGATCTTTTTATAATCGTAATCCGTTTTGTAAAATGGTTAAAGATTATCTCTCTCAGTCGCATGCGTTCGGGTACGCTAACGAAGTTCTTGAGAATTCCTGTAGATTTCTTCTTATGAATAGAGATCAAATACATCCTTGAGAAATATTCTGGGCTTATTTTGTTCGATTTTAGCATTTATTTCTTTAGAATGACTCAAATATGCAAACATCTTATCTTTTTCACTGTAAGTGTCAAAAAAAGGAGAGATGCTTGATTTTTAAGCTGATAACGATTATTTTGTTTGCTATTATCCAGATGAAGAATTCTTAGATTATTTGAGCTTTCTTTTAAATATTTGATCTTCAGTTGTTCCTAGTGGGTTTGTGAGTAGTTTACTTGCAGAGTGATGCTTGGAAAGAATGAAATTGAGTTTCTTAGAATTCAAACCTTTTTCTATCGCAACGGGACTTGATCCTTCAAACAGGGGAGGATGTAAATCATATTCAGCGCAAGTACTATTAGTTTTTAGTAAGTTTGAGGAAGAAGCAGTTTAGTTTGGAAAATTAGCTACAATTGTATTGGATATTGTTGTTTAAATCTGAGGATTTTGAGATATTTATCCAGGATAATATCCTGAAGGAGTAAGATAGGTTTTAGGTTTTTAATGTTAATTTTTCTCCTTTTGAGGTGACTAAGCAAGTGATGTAAGTACTTGTAAAGGAGCAGAAACAAGAGGAATTGTCTATTTACCTCTTTAAGAAAGGAAAAGAGAATTAGATTACGATGAATCCACCATTGAAGATTTATGATTTAACTAATTAGTATTCAAACTCAGGAGATCCCCTGTTGATTGTAAATGCTAATTTCCAACTGAGGAATGTGAACTTGCATCTTGCTTTGAAACTGCAGAAATTGAATTGTTTTCATAGCTCTACAAAACTGTTTTGGATTTCGCAATTCTCGCTTTTTTATCAAGTTATTCCGCTTCTTTTTGCTCTTTTTCAATCTAAACTACCATTTTATGATGCTATTTTTACTCTTTCAAGCAATTCTTCGTGGAATCTGCTCTCCATGTCTTTAGAAATTCCAAATTCTCTTGCTGAATAGATATTTTATCTTATTGTGATTTTTTCTTTTCAACGATTGCTGCAAGAAAATCATCTGCCGCTTCTTCTGTTGCTTTGACAATCTACTTTTTCTCTATTTTGACATCTTCATTGAGCTGCTTAACAGTTTTGCCTGCAATTTAACTCTCAACTAGCTCAATTTATAACGTTTTTCATTAGCTTGGAGTATTGAAGAAATAACAAAAAATAATAATATGAATACCTAATGAAGTTATATCTGCTTGGACATTCATATGTGCTAAGTTCTTCCGATGTACGAATTGTTTCACGTAATATCTATGACTGAGATCATTTTGTATGAGATCGCCTGATTTGATTTTAGCGATAATTTCTTATTACGCATTGCCTATTTAACTGAGTAAGCTGCTTGAATACTAGCTCTCCTTCATTTTTCGTTGAGAATCTTTATCTTTCCTGCTTAATATTTTATCAAAAATAATCGTCCCAAATCGTGTACTTTTCCTTTCTGGTTCTCTAATAACTTCTTCTGCTCCTAAGACTGACTCAATAGTTCCCATGTTGTTTTATTGCCTCTTCCCTTCGTTCTTCATTTTGGATATCCGTTTGTTTCTGATCTAATGGATTTGTTCCCAAAACGCTTAACTCAATTTGTCTAAGTTAGTTTATTGGTTTTAAGATTATTCTTAGAATGGTTCATGCACAATAGCATGCATTGATTTCTTGTTTCGTCTCTCAATTAATTCTCTCATTGAGATGTTTCCGTTGATAAACTCTTGTAGAAGTTCTCTGTGCACTAATCTCTTTCGAGGCATGCCATTGGGGAATTCATTCACCATAGGATCTTCGATAACGGATGCTTGTGCTTAGAACACAGTGACTTTTGGCGACTTTGAATCAAAACACACTTTGCTTAATCGTGTTTCGGAGGAGTATTTTCCAGCAAATTTACTACCTTGGATGGTTCGCATTGCAGAAGAGAGCTTATCCTTACCTTCAATCAGATTCTTAGAAGATAAACTCTAACCCTTTGAGATCTATTTATCTCCAATGTTTACACTCTTTTCTCTTCTGTCAAGAAGCCTATTCTTTAGCAATTTCATCACTTAGAGATAGATACCCTTAGCCTGAGAGTCTTCTAACTAATCCTAAAGATAGGATGTTTTTTCTTAACTAAAAAAGGGTAGTCTCTCTCTCTTTGTGTTTAGAGATTTTTGCAATTATTCTTGTATCTCCACAGAAAACAACGAAACTAGTAATTTAATCTTTCTTATTCTTCCAATCCCAGCTGATTACTCAAGATCGTAAGTACGAAATACTTAATTATTCTTAGTCTTTGCTTACATTAATTGCTAGTTCTTTTTATTTAATCAATCACAGGCATTTTTGCTTTTTGTTGTTGTTGATAAATCCTTCTTTTGATAAAAACGAAAAAGGCTTTTAAAAAGTGTAAGTGTAATGCCAAACTCAAGGAAATAGTAAAGTTAATTGTATTTTCAATGAGTAGACATGATCTTTGAGATAAATGCTTTAATTTGATTCAATTCAGAGGAATGATCATGGTTCTTTCCTGTGGCTGGTGCTGGGGAACCTTTTCTTCCAACGTAGACGATATTTTAGTGCTTGAAGTGAAGTTCTCTAATGATTCTTGCGATATGTGGTTCACAAAATATGTAAGCGCCAGCGTTTATGTGCTCTTCTTGTACCCAAAATACCTATTAAATTAAAGCAGTGAGCATTTGTGCTTACAAAAATAACATTAATAAAATACCCTAGCATGCGTTGCATCAGCCTTAGATAGAATCGTTTTGAGTTATGTTTCTGGGAAAGGAAGGAGTTCTTCAAGTATAACTAAGGATGATGACTCTATTTTGTTTTCTAAAACAATTTAGGCATGAAGATCATATGAATATTTTCCTGTAATGATGAAAATATTCTTAGTTTTCTTGGTGACTTCAAGTTTTTCTATTATTTCTTAGAACTGCGTGAGTTCAGACATATCATTGAAGGATGATTTAGCTTCGTGATGTCTTAGTACTATGAGAATATGCTAATAGAATTAATTAAAAGAATTTAAAAATTTAATAATAAAGTTACATGTTTTTGGTGCAACAATAACTAGTGGTTTTCTGTAATCTCTATGCATCTATCGACGAAGGGAGTGGAAATAGTTCGCAGGAGTTGTTGGATATATGAGCTAGAAATTAACTTCTTGATGGCTGCTGTGAAAATGAGTGTCTTCTATTTTCGTTGGGTTTCTGGTGGGATTGTGTGGAGAAAGAGTTAAATGTCTATTGATGCCTTCTGTGTTAGCCATTTGGAGGAATCGTTCAATCCTGCAACTGGAATGTTCTGGACCAGCTCCGTCCATTCCGTGAGGTAAAAGAAGGGTCAATGATGATTATCTAGCCCATTTATGCTCAGATGAAGTAAAGAATGTATCAATGGTAGTTTAAGCACAGTTGTTAAAATCACCAAATTGAGCTTCCCAGATTGACAGAATATTCTCTGATTCGAGTGAGTAACCATATTCATACGAGAGCGTTCCTGTTTCACTCAAGGGACTGTTGTAGACAGAGAGTTTGCCTTTGTTCATCCCATCATAAAGATCCTAAATAATTTTATAAATTCTATTTAGCCAAAGTTGAACAGGTTTTTAAACAAATTTGTTACTTAAATTGGGTTCCATGACTCATGAGTAATTTAATCTGTCAAAACCCAATGTCTATGAGAGAATGTACCTCTTTCAACATCCTCTCCAGTGAATCTAATGTTGTATCCTTCTTCTAAGAGTGTCATAGCTGCAAGGGCTTCACAGGTTGCCCAATCTAATTAGTCTGATTCAATAGCTTTCAATCTGGACTCGATGAAGTGTTTTTGCAGTCTTTGGTGCACTTTAAAGCCATCCGGTAACACGAGAGATTATTTAGCTAATTCTCTTAGAATTTACGGGTTGTATCCAGTTGTTCTGGGTTCTCCTCCAAATAAACTGAAATTCATATTTCGCCAATTCCCTCGGAATGCAGATGCTCCATTGTGACCTTCTGATCTGTATGATTCGATTGTTTTCTGGACAGTGGAAATCTTAGAGAATTCTTACTCACAAAACGCAAGTGATTTGTCTCGAATCCTCTAGTAAGCAGTTTCTTTAATTATGCCTTAAGCTACAAGCTTGGCATCGTAAATTTAAGGTCCCGTTTTTTAGATTTTGCGAATTTTCTCATACATATGAGGCTAAGTGAATTCAGGTTCGTCAAGCTCATTATGACCGTATCTACGATAACCAATAATATCAATGAGAATATCTTTATGGAATTGCTATCTGTATTCTACTGAGAATTTGCAAACTCTGTGGATAGCTTCTGGATCATCAGCATTTACATGAATAATCGGGGTATCAAATGCTTTAGCTATATCACTGCAGTAAAACGAGCCTCTTCCATCAATCGGATTCGTCGTGAAACCAATCTAATTATTGACAATCACATGGATAGTACCTCCTACTGAAAACTTAGGAACTTTCCCAAGTGCAAAAGACTCATACACTACACCTTACGCAGAGAACGCTGCATCACCGTGAAGTTGAACATTCAATACTTATTCTTTACTCTTTCCGTCAAGTTTAGCACGTGCTTTACCCATGCTAACAGGGTTGACGAGTTCGAGATGAGAAGGGTTATGAAGAAGTGAGACATTGATTGGTTTCGCTTTGCAACCAGTTCCAGAGAAAAGTTTGGATTTTTTGGACACTGCAATATGTGAAACTACATCATCGATATAATTATGCAGTTCTGCAGGTAAATCTGAATGTCCACTGATTTTTCTGAGAAGATCAACTAGCGGATAGTCAAGAAGATTGCATAATACATTGAGTCTACCTCTATGTGGCATTCCTATCACTACATCTTCTACCTTACAAAAATTAGAATGATATTCATGTTGCACTTGCTTCAATCTTGAATTCTCTGATATTTTCAATGAAAACAATGTTTATAAAATTACTCCCATTTCACTTGCTTTAGCTAGGATGGTCTTCAATCCTGTAATAGACGATTCAGCACCTTCACCAGCATATCTTTTCTGGAATTAAAAATAAAGACTCATGTTATAAATTTCAAAAAAGAGAATGATTTTTAAGGAATATTCTACAAATGTCTAAAACTTCTTATGCAAGAAATGATCAAGTGCTTCTGTTTAAACAAATAGAGAGTGTATGCTAGCTTTCTCAAAGGTTGAAATATCTTGAAGTTATGCTTTTTCAAAGTTATAATACAACCAATTCTTCTCAGCAGGGCAAACAATATGCTCAAACTCAACTCCAACTGTATCTTTATAAACTGTTTGAAGATATTCTTCTAATTTTTCAACGCTTAGCGCCTCATCTAAAGTCGAAATATACGATGAATCATAGTCAATGTCTTAGTAATAGTTCTCCGTGTACTAAATTCCGAAATCTAATGGATTCACGAATTCCTCAGGTCGTTTGATTAAATTAAGAGGATCAATCTTAGCAAACTAATGGCCATATCTCCGGTAGATGTTAATAAATTACTGAATTTTAGTGCTCTGCTTGTTGAGATGTTCTAAATCGAATTTCACATCAGATAGTGGACCATACATCATTGAGAAGTTGCTTAACGAGCAACGATTTATTAAACCACCAAATTTGGATGATTTGCATAGAATTCTTTGCATTAGTCAGAAGTTTTTTGGCAAAATAATCGCAGAAAAACAATTTGTTATTATCTTTTTTGTATTATTGCAAGGCTATTATTTTCAACGCGACAAAAACTTAATACAGTTTGCTTGTGAAGAAGAAAAAGTAAGCAAATATGACACTAGCACATATCTTTTTTGTTGATCAATTAAGAGTTCTAAAATCCCTTTTGCTTTGCATATCATTACAGCCATTAAATCTTTCTTTTCAAGTTAAACTCATATTAGCAAATCTATTTTATTTGTAAACAAAATGCATTTAAACCTCAATATGAGAAATTGTCTTTTCACAAAAAGGATTTTTTAAGTTAACCCATTTTATATTTCAAATTACATAAAAAGTAGTTGTTTTAGATTTACAATTGTAATATATTATGATTTCTTGCTTTGAATAGTTTGTTTTAAAAAGGAAATCATATCGAATCTTCTTCTATGTTGTACTATTTTTCTTCTCCTTAAACCTTGGCTGGAGGTTTAACTTCACCTGCTCCCTGAAGGACTACATTTGCTTTCTCTTTTTGATTTGAAATGGGAGGAATCTAAGAGTTGTTTCCTGGCTTGAAATCATCGAATATCTTTCTTCTGGGGCGCTTGGGGATTTCAGTAGAACTTGGATTGCTTTGGGTGACTTCAGCATTCACAGCTAAGATATCCTCGAGGTCTATTAGGTATTTAACAAAAAGGAAAACAATAAGAAAAGATCATTTCAGAAGCTACAAATGGCATCGAAAAAGCTATTCTTTTTAATTAAATAATTAAATGGTGTATATTTTGAATATGTTAGTGCTGCTTCTGTTTAAAGGGAGACACAGCATTGAATAATCTTGATTAGAATGCGTTTGAAAGGTAATTTGAAAAATAGTTTAAACTTAGAGAATCAAACATAATTTTATGTTTCTCATAGAGCTTTTCATTTTTTTCTCTCTTTGTCTCTCACTCATTCACTCTCTCTTTTTGCTAATAATTTGTATTGTGTTAAGTTACTTGGCTGTTAGTGTAGCTCTCCCTCTGCTGCTAATTGCTCCTTGCGATACATAATTTTATCTCGCATGAAATTTGATGCATTCTGCAATGCAATCTATGGATACAACAATGCTTAAGGAAGGATATCAAAGATACTCTTTCGCTAGCTGTTTTTGTGATTTTGAAATGAAAGATACAAACAATTAAGCATAAGTTCAAAAGAGAAAGATACAGCTAAAAATGAATATATTTGTTCCAAGAGGATAATCAGATGTTTTGTTACTTGCTTTACTATTACTATTGCTGTTGTTATCTGCTCTGATTGCTGAGGATAACTGTGAGTTATTATGCATGTTAATTCACAAGATCTTTTTCTTATTCTAATTTAACCCGCTCAAGATTCAAATACTCCACCATGTTCTTCATCTCTATTATTGTTGTTGGTTGGTGTAACCAGTTGAAAAGGATGGTTAAACATATTGAGACAAATAGGTCAAAACAGATGATTGGATTGGAATGTTTAAACAATAAAACTTGCATAGAAATATACCTTAAGCAGCAATTTGCAGTCTTGATTTCTAAGCTGTGAGTTCTTGCAAAGTTAAGGTATTCAATAATTGTTCATTCATTTGGAGAGATTAACCCAGAGAGGGAGAGGTAATATGTTAATGGAAAGGTGAATTTAGAAGCTTAGGAGAAATCGAAGGAGATATTAGGAAATTAAATTTAAGGAGATATTTCAAAAGTAATTATGAATTATTAATAGTTATTGCAGGACCCTTTGATTATCTACGGTTGAGATAGATAACTAGACAGTGCTGGGTGGGAATTAAAATATTTGGAATGACAAGAGAAAAATATAAGAAAGAAATAATAAGATAACAATAGCAGTAAATAAATGTATGTATTTGCTATTTTTCTTCAGTTAAAAATCAAAATATGTCTATTTGAAAATGACATTTACCTCACTAATGAGCAAGTTGAATCGATTAAAAACGAAATAATCTTTGTAACCAAGAATAAAGTAATTAGCTATTGATTTCAACTTTTCATCATTATTTAGGATTATAAATAGTTATTTACCGTTGTTTTGACATACACATGAACACACACACACACACAAACACATTCTGTCTGTGTTGTTCCACTCTGCCAAATAAAATACTAATCAATATTTTGAGTTTCTGATCTCAACTTAGTAGGCTCACTGGAAGTACCCAGCAAGAGAAACTTAAACTTATCCTCCTTTAGATTTCTTCTTCCCGACGACTTTCAAGTTCGCTACGTCGTTTTTATCCAATTGTTTCTGATTCCCACTCCATTCATCGACTTCCACTTTGGGCTCAGTGAATTGTTGTTACTTTTAGGAATTTTGAGGTTTCTCATCTTCAGGGAATATCGATTGATGTTTCTCTAAAGAAGGGAAAAACAAAAAGAAAGGTTATTGATTGAGTTTAGAGCGTTAAAATAGCAAAAATAATAGAATATTTTCATGATAAATTTCATACTTTTGGGTACTGAGAATGGTGCTAGCTTGGATCCGCCACCTAATGTTGGGAAATCATCTTTTTAGACTTAATTTCCTCTTATTGTCGCATCCTATGATTCGTACACAAGTTGGTTCGATCCAGCGGTATCCCAACTACTCATCGCTTCAGATTTCTTCAAGATCTGCTACTGGAACTACTGCTAGATCTATTGCGGAGTTTACTTCTATGAGAATTTAGGTTTTTAAGCTAGTGCCTATTTCGGAGGCAACACCTCATACACAGGTAGCGCCGGATCTTCATTTGGAGTAGCTGAATACACTGGCAGAGTCGCTTCAAAACCACTGTTAGTAGTCTACTTTGATTATACATTGCTGTTGGTGTTGTTGTTGTTGTTGCTGGGTTTATTAGAAGTTGTCTAAGCTGGTTTAATAGTTGTCTTCACAGCAGTAGTAATCGCAGCATAAGTCAGTTTGTTATCATTTTTTTAGCTATTTCCTTGAATCGCTGGGAATTCATAGATATCTTGTGTGTCAATCTATGCAGCCTTCGAATTCTACCCTGCTACTGTATAGGATTGTTTGATAACTCCCTATTGCTACTTGCCAACATGCTATTTGAGTTATTCTTCATCATCTTTCTCATCCATATTCTCGCCTTTCGGGTAGAACTACTTGTAGATATCTTAGTGATTGGCGAAATAATCCTTCAACATATTCACTGATATAGCCTATTTGTCTTATTGAATGTTCTTCCCTTCAAGTAAATCTGAGCAATAACTCCTATTTACCCATCAAAAACAGCATTAAAATACTATTTGTTAGAAGAATCCATAGCAATTTCATTAATTTCCCATTTTTTTATTGAAAAATCCCTCTCTTTCTTTTTTGCTTGAAATTACACATAAACGAAGAGATGCAAGAACTCATGATTCGGTATCGACTCTAATAGATCTTGCACCTTATCCAAGTGCGCAAAGAACGCCTTCCTAAGAATCAACGAACTAACTTCCACGGACACTCCAAAATTCGATACAAACTTCAGTTTCGCCATCTCCTTCGTTCTGACTCTTCTCAAGATCTCAATCAATTAGAATCTCCTCGCTCTATCCATTCTCAACTCCTTCAATCGAAGTTTCAGCGCTCCACTTCGAATTCTCGTCGACAATTACTCCTCAATTAACTTTCTAAAAAGCTTAAAAAACTGCTTGTACGTCTCACTGCTATTAATCATAGTCTAATATCTCTACGGCAATGCCTTCATCTCTGCAATGTACACATCATCCATATCTTTCTAGATGATTTCGTATTTCTAATTCATACTCGCAGCGATAACCGGGAAGAGCCTCAACGCGATCGCTTTCCCTACTAACCCTACAAAAATATCGTAGAACTACCTTGGCGTGATTTTCTTCTTCATAAGAAGCATCTAGTTCTCTTCGAACACCTCAAATTTTGGCTAATCCAAAACTAATGATAACTTTTCCATGAGTTGATTTTCTCCAATACCATAGATTTAATAATATCTTAGTAATGCGATGTCTTCCTAGCAAAGTTCATCGTTTTTCTAGGAGTGCTTTCTCTTGGATAGTTATAATTACTTCCCTCGAGTGTTTCCTCTTTCGTCTTTAGCTTCAACAGTCTAGAATGGCGCTGTCTTGTAATGTTCGTTGTAATATTATGTAAGGATAATTTTTTCTTCTTATAAATATTTCTCATCATATTTTTAGCAGTAAAAATCACGATAATCAATCGGTTCATCGTCGTGCGAATCGATTTATGTATTTTTCATTTTAGTCTTCCTCAAAGATAGGAATTATCCTTCGAAATCGTGACCTTCTCGATCTTTAATGGAGTCGTCTTTAGTTTTGATTTATCGCTAGTCGCTATCACTAAAACTAAACCCTGTCATCGATTGCAGATTCATTTGGCTAAAGTAACATAATTAGACAACATTATTAACATTTCAATTTAGTTTTTTTAGTTACTTTATAGTGAGTTTGCTGTATCCTGTATTAAAATGATGCACTTTGGAGTTATGTATGTCCAATTCGGGTGCTGTCTTGAAGACTGTGAAACATTTCTCAAGGCATTGTTTGTCTTCGCAGAGATAATGAGAAAGTTTAAAGTGCTTCTCGAGTTGTTTGTAGTCCTTGTAGTAGATGTATTTGTGTTCTGGTCCACAGACGAAACAAGTGAAATGGTCAGGAAGATGACGCATAATCGCTTCTTCATCGTAGAAATACTTCATGCAGAACTAATAATAAAAGAGGATAGATTCGTTAGAGCAAGTACAAACAAAGGAGAAATTGTTACATTGCAGTAAGGATGAAAGAAATAGATGTTCCCTTCGTCATCGAAATCACCTTTCTGCATGTGCTTCTCTAAGCCTTGCTGCGTGTACAACTTTTACTCCTGCAAGATGCAAGTTTTATGCTCCAGACAGATGTCGCTGATGGATTAATAGATTATCCCCAAAAAGATTGTAAGTTCATTCATTCAAGTCAAGATCTTGCTGTTCTCTGAATCTAAATTAGATTAATTAATAATTGTTGTTACCATAGATATCTTTGATGTTTTTCTTTGAGATGCTTTTTGAGACCTCCAACGCTGTTGAACTCATTTACGTCTTCTTTGCAGTTGTAAGCGAAGCATTTGATCTCCACGAGCTGTGTGAGAGAAAACGATAAACAATAATTATTTTTACTTTGTGAAAATTGGAAGAGCGTTTAAAAAGAAAGGATAATAAGTTTGTGTGTGTATGTTAGTTGCTTACCTTTTCAAGTTCTTTGAGGATTTCATCATTCGCTGCATAGATGCCTGCTTTTTTCTAAGGGAAAAGATAATCAAACAAAAAGTGTTAGAAAGTTAGAAAAGGACGCTAACACAATGTGTTTTTCTTATAAAAGGTCTCTTTTACGTTGAAGAGAGGTATGTGATCTAAGGAGTACCCACTGAAATCTGTTTTAGTCTCATCCGTCATAATGATGTCCATGTTTTAAGACTAAAAATACACAAATATCAATTGCAATTTCAAATATTTAACCAACATATTTGTGTCTTAGACACATTTGATTCGCTACGTATTTTGTTTTATTTTTCACTTACATTGCACAGTGGACATTGTTTGCTATTTGAGAAGACTCTCATCTTGTAGTGACATTTGTAACACATTTCCTTATGGTTGCATGTGCCCAATCCGATGTACTAGATCTGATCGTAGCACAATACACATTCTTTGCCAATTGTACTCATGTTAATCCACTTTCTTCAGAAAATATCTTGTTTGTGTGTGTGACTCTTTATGTATTTCCACTTTCTCTCTCTCTGTTATCTTCTAAGACGATTTTAGAAACTACTTTGCTTTTTCTTAATTTTTCTTTTATTTCTTTGATATTTCCATTCTTTCCACGTAGGATCCCCACCTTTTTATAGTCAAAGACAAGTACCAACTATATAGTTTCTTTAAGCTTCTCTTAGCAATCCCTTAGATTCTTTCCTCCCCACTGAGTGATGTTTTATAATATATTCTTTCGGGACTTAGACTTGATAATTAACCAAAATAATACATATTCTCCTAGATACTTTAAACCAATTATGCAAATAGATAAATTCAACTTAGTTACTTTTGATGATATCTAGCCTTTTATCTCCATATTTGAATCTTACTTATAAGTCGTACTCTGCAGACTCAAACTAATTCCCATTTCTTTTCAACTACAGTCTGACTGAACAAATAGGAACAGCAATAAATCCAAGGATAATTCTCATTAAAATACATTCATAATAGCAATCCCTAACTCAAATAAACAAAAGCAGCATGGATTCCTTCTTTGAATTGATTACATTTGGTGTCTGCTTGAGTTTTAAAAGATGAATAGAGAAAACTCAAAAAGGAAGATATAAGTTTACAACGAAGTTTTAGAAACATTAAGTACTTCAAACCTACAGATGAAGGGAGATAACTGAACTAATCTTGCTAAGATCTCTAAATTGAAGTCCACCTACCATCCATCTACAGACAAAATCACAATAAATAATCTTTATCAATAAAAAGCAATAGTCCTTCCATAGCCTGAGAATGAGACTTTTTTTTATCTCTCATATTAGATTCTAGAGCAAGGAAGGAGAAAAAAATATCCATTAGTATCATCAAATATCAATTACTCTTAAACCACATTCAGGTCTGTATTTTATATTTTTCAATATGTACATAAATAAACGAATTAATCGACTTAATTCTGTCAATAGTCAAGAGTGAATTTGAAAAGAAAAATTAATTTGTTTTATTAATTATCTTTAATACAAAAACAACAACAGAATATCCACATTTTTCAAGGAAAAATAACAAAAAAATTGATGGAAATTCTAATGGTTGTTTTACTGTCAACTGACAAACAATCTAAATAATCAAATACGAGATGATTCTCCTCCCCCCTCATCCTGAAATATAAGACACTTCAAATTAAACCTGAAATATAAAACTAAATCAATCACTCTCCTTTTATTATTTCAATTTTAACGCTATTAACCTGTATGTATCATCATTCTGGGTCTTCTCTGGGAGGAAATAAAGGAAACTGTCAGTATTTGATAAATCTTAGGTGACAAGAACTAATAAATTAAACGAATAATCTCATAGAATAAGATTGCTTTACTCAAACAAAAAATAGCAAATAAACTTTAGACACTAAGATCATTTCACCTAAAACATTTTATCTAACTTCTCCTTCCAAGCACACATAATAATCTCACCTAATATATTTTCATGTTCAACAAAGCTAAACCTTCCAAACAATCAAACTTAGGTTCAGATGTAGTTGACTCCAGCGCGAAGGCATCGAATTCATAAATTCCCTAGTAAACACCTGTCAATTAAGCTTCTAATTCTCTCCAAGCTCCACGCAAGATGTCCAATGCTAACGCGAACAATATTCGAAGATAATCGAAGCTCTACAGCTAGCAAGATGAGCTTGCTCTCCGTGTTATGCAGAAGTACGGTTTGGAGAGACTCGATCTTGAAATTATCAATTTCAATTTTAAGAAATGTGACACAACTGACAGCGGGAAAATACAATTCTATCATCTTCTTTCGATACTCAAGAGTAAGATAGGGTTGATTGGCTAGACAGACAGTTCTTGAATTTGTGGGTTTTGTTATGGTGAAGATTTGCAGTTCACGGTCGATGAGAATCTGAAGAAATCAATATTCAAGGAGTTGGAAGATCGTGCGTTGAAGTAGATTGACATGGACACAGTGTTTTTGATTGTGGGTGTATTACGACAGAAAGAACAGAAACTTATCGAAGAAGGAGATGAAGATACCTAGAGTGAGTTCAGTAAAAAATGAAAGACAATGGAGAAATATATTACAAACTTAACTTAAATAAAATAATCTCTTATTTTTGACTCTTGAAAAACAGCATATTTTGATTAATTTAAAAAAAATAGTTGACGCATTCGTTGCACTGGGTGGTAATTCGGATGCAACAGGGAAGGTATCCAAGCAATCTATGCTGAAGATTATCAAGGAAGAGTTTGATCTGACTTTCGACATGGAGAAAATCATGGAAAGAATAGAAGCCAGCTCCGAAGAACTTGATTATCAGACATTCTGCATGCTATTTGATACACAAGATGAAAATAGAAACAGAAGAAACTCACGCACCTCCACTATGCTCTCTGTAAAGAAGAAATACTGTGAAATAGCCATAGATGTTTTGTTGTTGTTATTGTTTACTGAATTTTTGACCAATTTTTTAAATGAAATTCCCTTAGCAAATCAGCTAGAGATCAAGAAAAAGTGCAAAGTCAGTAGCATCGGTGAAAATCAGATATCAAGATTTCGAGAAATTCTGCTAAGAAAATGGAGAATAATGAATAAAATAGAGAGAAGAAAAAGGAAGAAATGGAATAGAAACAATCATAAATAATTGAGACATACATACACACACACATAAATCGAAGAAAAATGAGTATTTTTCTAGATTAAGGTGTGCTTTGGAACAATGATAATTTAGCAGAAGAAAAGGCATGTATGAGCATATGTTTGATTGCATTCATTTTTGTCTTGCTTTTTTCAAACTTTTCTTTCTTTTTCTTTCATCGAATTTCAACAAAAAAAGAAGATGATTTTTAATTAAAAAAAAACATAGGACGCATTAGAAGGAATGAAAGTAAAGATAAAAAATTAATAAATTTTAAATGAAATAATCTCCTTTAAGCATAATGGTGAGTGTATTGTTGAACCAACAAGTGATTCCGTGATAAAAGATGATTCCTCCTTCAATTAGCACTTTTAGGTTTTGTAGTATTCATTTATTATTAAGAAGGCAGAAAGTAAAATCTAAGAAAGGTTATTTATTTGTAAATATTTAATATTATTTTTTTGTGTACCTTCAAAGAATAAACAAATGAAGAAGGGAATAAATATCTGTTGTTTGGTTTTATCACCTTTTGAATTTACTTTTTGAAATAAAAAGCATTGCGGGAAAGGCAATCACAAATAAATTGAAGTACATAAGAGTGTTTATAAAAATAAATGGGCGGGTGTTGCTAGGAGTTAAGTATTATTGAAGTAAGATAAAATCTTCAAAACGAAAGGAAAGATTAGCGAAAAAATCTAAAAAGAAAAGAAAAATTCAAAATAAAATAAAAACAATCAACTAGAAAGGGAATATTATATTACAGAAATGTCATCATAGAAGAGAAAGAGCGAGAACGTAAAAGGTGATGAACCTGAACTACACAAGAAATTCAAGGGTTAAGAAGAGGAAGAAGACAGTGATATTAGTGCTGATGATCTCAATGAAGACGAGGAGGATATTCTCGAAGATGATGGGGAATAAACATCTGAACACTCAGAAATAGATGCAGATGAATATATCAAAAAAAGAGATGAAATACCTGATGTACCCTCTGATATTCAAGGAGATGATGACGATGAAGATGAGGAGGATGATGAGGATGACGATGAGGAGGATGATGATGAGGATGAAGAAGCATAGGTAGCTGCTCAAAGTAAAAAATCTAATGAAAAGAAGCCAACTCCTGCTGCCGCTGCAGCTGACGATGAAGATGAAGAGGATGATGAAGACGATGATGATGAAGATGACGACGAAGAGGATGGCTAAGAAGAAGGCGATGACGATGAAGACAATTGATGGAAATAATTAAAAATAACAGCATTTTTTTTGTTCTTACCTAACATATGTATTTTTTCCTTTCACTTTTTTTCTATTGCTCATAGACATAAAGGGTAATACTAGTAATAATCAGGAGTTTACAATATATGTCTAAGGGATCAAGGGAAAAGAAACAACCTTAAACTGTCTAATGCTATTGTAAAAAGCTGTTGTTCAAAAGAGGATATTTTTCAACAACAACAAAAAAAGAAGAGAATCAGAATTCAAAATATCTTTAGTTGTCTCTTTCTTGATCATGCAAATTCCAAAGCATAAAAACTCAAATAAACATCATTAAAAGATAGAAAATTATATTTCTTGTCTATTAAGATTCTACAAAAAGCCTTTGAGATCTAAACAAAACAATAAATTTCTTATCACATTTTATTTCCTTGAATTGATTGTTTAAAAATCTATCATATTACTTTATTGATTTTGGCTAAGGCAAAAGTACTTGTTGATCTCAAGCATTTTCTTAGCCAAAGGATTATTTAATATCTCTATTCATTAATAGGATCTGACAATAAATTTTTTATTATGTTTTGATATATTTTTTTTTCTATAGCAATATATTAAGAGATGTAAAACAGGAGATTATGTAGATTTATTTAATATTTCCTTGAAACAAATATGAATTCTATCTCAAATATTATTTATTGATATTTCCTATTAAGCATCAAGAACTAAAAGCAATTAATTAATTAGCCTTCTCGCACTCTTTCTAGTTAAGCTAAATCTAGAGATCAAAAACCTTTATCTGTCAAAAAATACTAAAATAATACATATCAATCGATTTTCTGTTTTGATTAATTCATTTAGCTATGGTGAAAGTCAATACAATCTGTCGTTCAGACAACGACTACGTGCGTGAAACAAAGTTTGACATCACGAAAGTTCAAAGAAATTCCAATCCGACTCTTCATTAATTCCAAAAAGCACGCGAACATCAACGAGCACTTGTAGCTACGAAATTAGATAAGATGTTCGCAAAGCCATTTTTAGGTGCACTTTCAGGACACTCCGATTCAGTCTCTGTCATCAGCAAATGTCCCTCAAGTCTTGTAAAGATAGTTTCTGGCACATTCGATGGAGAAATCAGAGCCTGGGATGTCTCAGAAAGAAGATCAATTTTCTCAATCAATGCACACAAGCAATAAGTCAAAGGGATATCATTCTCAAGAGATGGGCAGAGGTAAGAATTAAAGCAGATTTCTAAAACAATCTTTCTCATTTTTAGAGCTTAAACCACAACAAAAATACATATTATTTAAGTATTCAAGTTAACAAATGAAAAACTAACTTTATCTCATTCAACGTAGATTCGTTTCTAGCGGGGCGGACAACATAATCAATCTTTATGATTTCCAAGACCAACTCAATAAACCAGATAGAGACCCATTGAGTAGCTATTACAGCAAGCACATCTTGGGAAATGTTGATCACTGCTGGAAGGGAGATTAATTTGCTTCCAGTGGAGGAGTTGTCCAAGTATGGAGTTATGAAAGATCCAAGCCACTCCATTCATTCGAGTGGGGAATGGATACTGTGATCAAAGTGAAATACA
>Ga0302271_10001946_pt1 | contig 19184 bp, 15 predicted proteins | sample III_Bog_N1_1_FD_198767 | JGI IMG/M metagenome (GOLD analysis project Ga0302271, IMG submission 198767) | Peat permafrost microbial communities from Stordalen Mire near Abisko, Sweden - III_Bog_N1_1 | ecosystem: Environmental > Terrestrial > Soil > Wetlands > Peat | place: Sweden: Abisko...
AAGAAAAGTATCAAGAGAGGGAAACCCATCGTTATTAATATCATAGATCATAGATTTTGCGAATGCTTCCATTGGCCATAACGGGATCCTGAATTTATTAACAGTTTCCCGAAGTTCTTCTTCCAGAGCATTACACTCTTTTGAGACAATAATCATTTTAAGCCAGTCCTCAACATTGGCCACAAATTCTTTTCTCTCATTGGGTTCAATGAGTTTATTCTTGGCCTTATGATTATCAATCAAGTCATCGATTGCGCGCATGAACTTATAACAAATTTTTGCGGCGCAGAATCTGTCTTCATCCCAAAAGTTTGCAGCAACAAGGATATTCGGATGATCCTTAATTTTTTGGAAATCGATAGAATTGAATATTTCTAAAAACTTATCTTTTTGTGAACTCATTAATTTAAATCTGATATTGTAAAGATATTAGTTTTTAAGTATTCTTTCAGCTGTGAGCTTTGCTGACAGAAGTACGTTTGGGATCCCGTTGCCCGGGTGAGTGCTTCCCCCCACGAAAAACAAATTTTTATACCGGCTGTGCTGATTGTGCGGTCTGAAATAACCCATCTGCATGAGATTATGAGCAAGGCTTCCGAATACTGATCCTCTGGTTATGTTGCAAGCATTCTCCCAGCTTTCAGGCGTATAACAGATTTCAAATTTGATATGGTCTTCTATATCCTCAAGACCAAGTTGTTTCAGCCTCTGAACAACAGCAGTATGTGTTTTCTTCTTCAGTTTATCCCAATCCTGTTTTTTCATCTTGTCTACATGTCCGGATCCTACAATAAATGACAGTGTATCCTGACCTGAAGGTGCAGCTGCGGGGTCGGTTCTGGCAGGGGCATGTATATAAAAACTTGGATGGTCGCTTATAGATTTGTCCTTAAAGATCCGATCGAGTCCTTCCCTGAATCCGTCTGAGAGGAAAACACTATGATGGCCCATCTGAGGGTAGGTCTTATCGAGCCCCCAATGAAAACAGATCGCCGAGCATGAATATTTCTTCCTGTCAAGGCGTCTGGATTTTCCCTTTTCCGGCAATAATTTCCGATAGACATACGGAAGATCCGCATTCGCGACCACAACATCCGCTTTGATCTCTGAGCCATCTTCAAGGATTATACTTTCTGCTTTTTTGCCGCTTACCCTGATATTCTTTACTGGTTTATTGTAACTGAAGCTGACACCGGCAGTGATTGCCTCTGCCAGCAATGTCTCAACAATTGTGAACATTCCGCCTATTGGAAAGAAGGATCCTTCAGTAAGTTCGGCAGCGGGAACCATTGAGAAGAGAGCAGGAGAGCTGAAGGGACTCTGTCCGACATAAATATTCTGGAAAGTGTATGCCATTCTCAAATGCGGATTGCTAAAAAATCTTTTTACATATCTCCAGTTCGAAATATATGTTTTAAGTTTTATCAGCATGCCGATATTCCTGAAATTGGCAAACTGGAAAACATTATCGAAGTTCCGTCCTATAAGCTTATTGATACCAATCTGGAAAATTTCGTACCCGTCTGCAACATATTTCCGGGATTTTTCATAACTGCCGGGTTCGATCTTTTCGTGCTGGAGTTTCATTTTCTCCTTATCAGTCGTAAATGTTATTATCTCATTATTGTCGAAATAGATTTTGTACAGATTGTCCAGGGGTTTTATTTCGTTTTTTTCAAATAACGGGATACCAAGTGAATCAAATATCTCACGATATATTTCAGGCATCATTAGCATTGTTGCGCCCAGGTCGAAACGGTGTCCATCCCGGATCAACTGGCCGCATCTTCCCCCCGGTGATGAGTTCTTTTCGAAAACAGATACATAATATCCTTTCTTGGCGAGGTATATTGCTGTAGCAATTCCTCCTATCCCAGCTCCGATAATTACTGCCGATTTTTTCAAGGTCATCTCAGTTTATTCTTAAAAATAATTCAGATGTTGAACTAAAGACTTGGAATAATCCGTTTTGTCCCATTTTCCGTTCATGTTTTCATAAAGATATTATATTACGGCATAGTTACCCTGAAGTTATATTCACCAGATGGAATCCCGCATTGTGTTCTTCCTGCTGAGACTTCAATAATTTTCACAACTTTTGACTGTTTGATAAGCATTTCATTTTCAAAAATTTTATCCGGATCAGTCTGGGGAATCGATATGATGGCTGTGCAGTTAACCGGGATTTTAATATTCATCAGGATATTATTTTTTTCTTTCTTCCAGTTGCATGTGATTTCCCCATGAATAGTATTATAAGTGGTTTCGGCCCAGGTAAGATCGCCTACAAGCTCAGGTTTGATCATTACTTTACTATAAGATGATGATCCGGTAACCTGCCTTATTCCACCTGGTCCGCTGTAAAACCATTCCATAAGATGTCCAAGCATCATATGGTCATTGGAAACATATTTCAGAGCTGCCCACGATTCAGTTAAAGATGTTGCCCCTTTTGAAAGCTGGTATCCATAACCGGGAACATCTGTTTTAGAATTCATGTCAAAAATAAGCTGTGATTGTCCGGCTTCTTCCAGGGTTCTCAGCAAATAACGGTACCCTATATCTCCGGCTGTAAGAGCCTTGTCATTATTATTTATTGATTTAATGAGATTATTTACCACATCACTTTTGATGCTGTCATCAACCATCCCGAAGAAAAGAGGCATTGCGAAGGCTGTCTGACTTCCTGTCGAGTATGTTTTCGTAACCGGATTAAAGAACTTTGAATTGAATGCCTTCCGGATCTCTTCAGCCATTTTGCCATATTTTCCGGAATCTTCTTTCTCCCCGATCAGCTCTGCCATCATTCCCAGCAGTTTTGCATCATAAAAAAAGATAGAGGTGGCTGTCACTGCTTTAGGCGTAAGTTGTGCCTCCCCTGGAAATTTCGAGCCCAAATCATACCAATCGCCTAACCCTTGCGAGAGAATATATTTATCTGACATTCCATTCAGATAATTTAAATATCTTTTCATCATTGGATATGCTTTTCTGACAGCTTCTTTGTCACCATACCATTGATGCATATCCCATGGGAGTATGATACAAGCGCTTCCCCATTCAGGGGAATCGCGGAATCCTTCAACAAATGGCACGTATTCAGGCGCTATATCCGGGACAAGTCCGTTTTCAAGCTGTGCCTCCATCATATCATCTATAACCTTTTTGTAAAGATTATGAATGTCATAAATAAATTTTACAGAGTTACCCATCAGATGGCTCTGTTCCAGCCACCCCAGCTTTTCCCGGGTCGGACAGTCGGTTGCCACACTGGCCAGATTGCTTTTTACCGACCATTTGATAAGTTCGTAAATTGAATTAAAAAGTTCATTTGAACATTTGAAAGTACCTGCTTCCGGAGATGAATTCCGGGTATGTAAAAAATGTAATTCGTTTATTACCGGAAGATTACTATGATTGGGATATAATTTTGGAACTGCCCCGCTTACCTGCACATACCTGAATCCATAATAGGTAAAACGTGGCATCCAAATCTCTTCATTTTCACCCTTTAAAATATATGAGAGAAAATATGGTTTACCGGTAGCCTCCTGAGTCACAAGTGAATCTTCTCCAAGAAGTTCACCCGGAGTGAAGCGGACTTCCTGACCTTTCCTTCCTTTGATTTTTACTTTTATTATTCCGGAGGCATTCTGCCCGAAATCATATATAAAGACACTGTCTTTTCGGGAGTATATTTTTTTGTTATCCATAATTTCGGAAATCTTAACCGGATAATCCGTCTCAGATCTGAGAATCCCTGCTGGCTCTTTTACCAGCTGAACCTGTTTCCAGGAATCGTCTTTGAACCCTTCAATATCCCATCCGGTTTTTTCCAGTCTTGCATCATAATCCTCTCCGCCATAGATACTTGAATATGTAACAGGAGAGGGGGATGTTTTCCACGATTCATCAGTTACAACAATATCATTTGAGCCATCATTGTATTGAATTTCAAGCTTGAGTATCATTTTCGGAGCACCATAAGCTATAACAAGTTTCCTGTAACGCTCTCTGTTAATATTATAAAACCCGTTTCCAACTATTGTGCCGATAGCATTCAAGCCGTGTTTCAGATTTTCAGTTACTTCATAGGTGTTGTAAAAACAGCTTTTGCGGTAATCTGACCATCCGGGTGACAGAAACCGATCTCCGATTTTGTTTCCATTAATGAATAATTCATACTGACCAAGTCCGCTAACGAATACATACGCCTTCACGATCTTCTTTTTAACCTGAAATTCTTTTCTGAAGTATGGTACTATTGTTCTTTTTTTTGCAACATTTCCAAGATTATCGCCATTGCCATGAACGCCAGGTACCAATAATAATGAATCTGGTATTTCTTCATATCCTATCCATCGTGCTTTGTTCCAATCTTTTTTTGCAAATAACCCTGTGACAAATTTTCCTGTTTTGCTCCAATTTGATGGTTTGCCATCATCATCCCAAACCCGAACTCTCCAGAAATATTCTTTCGAGCTTGCAAGTAAAGAGCCATTGTATTGGATCCAGGAAGATTCGACGGAGAGGATCTTTCCTGAATCCCAAAATGTACCAGGATTGCTCTTTGCAAAATCACTATCCGACCCTACAACTATCTGGTAGGCAGTTTGAGTTTGTCCCCGGTGAGAAGATGTAAGTATCCAGCTGAAATCCGGAACCGGACCTATACCGGCTGGATTTTCCAAACCGGCACATTTGATTTGTGAAACCAAAAGATCTGTGTCATTTTTCTTACCGGAACTGTTTAATAAGACATATGACATAATTGCAATCGATATTATAATTCTCATCACCAGGCTTGTTGATAGGTTATTTAAAATATTTTTTCATTTTATTCCCTGGTAAATTTATCTGATTAAAAGCAAAAACACTGTTATTGTCAGAAAAAATGCAGGAACGTTGCTTGCCAGGTGTAAAAAGATGTAGGGACGTTGCATTCAACGTCCCTACCATTGCAAATATGATTTAATAAAATACGATAACAAGGAAACCCAATCTCCTGTCAGATTATTTCTTCAACAGATCGCGGATCTCTGTAAGGAGTGTTTCTTCTTTTGTCGGAGCAGGAGGAGCTGCAGGAGCAGCTTCTTCTTTCTTCTTAGCAGCTAGTATAGCCTTGAGAACCAGGAATATTGCCAGAGCAACTATCAGAAAGTCAAAAGTTACCTGTAGAAAATTCCCATAATTCAATGTAACTGCTGGATGAGTTGCATCAACAGCTGACTTTAGAACGACTTTCAGATCGGTAAAATTCACACCGCCGATTAACAATCCAAGAGGAGGCATTACCACATCGGCAACAAAAGAAGAAATAATTTTGCCGAAAGCTGCACCAATAATGATACCAACTGCCATGTCAATAAGATTACCTTTCATGGCAAATGCTTTAAAATCATCAATAAATTTCATAATTTCAGGTTTAAGTGAGTATTAATTAAAAATTATAAGAAAATCCTACACCAAGTATTTCTTTAAATTGAATTAATGATCCTATTGAAGTCGCCTCACCGTTTCGCACAACAGGAACCTTTATTTTATCATCATACATAAGTTGCGTATTTATATTGGCAGAAATAAATTTATTCACTTTAAAGGCTATCAGAGTTTCCCAGTTTACTACAACATTCTGAGGGTTTTTGATATAATTAGAGAACAGGTCGATCTTTGTAGTAAATGTAACATTTTTCAGAAAATCACTTTTAAAATCATTTTTGGTGTAGATTGCTCGAAGATATCCTCCGAATTCGCTCAATGATTTTTTTCCTGGAGTTACTCCAAAGGCTCCTGCATCAGACAGTTGCTTATCATTAACAAAGGTAATTTTCCCTGTCAGAGGTGCAATAAAAGCACTGAAATGGTCTGATGGTTTATAATCTAACCCTAGAGCTAACAAAAGATAAGCAGGTGCAAAAAGATCTGAGATCTTGGTCTTTGTGGAAGCTGCATCGTCATATTTATAACCGGGTGCCATTTGGGTTTTAAAATTCAGCAACGCTGCGTAGTAGAAGTTTTTGAAAGCTTCATATCCGTATTTTGACAGGAAATCGAATTTATCATCCGTTTTTCTGTATCCGGCGCTTCCCTGTTTCAAAACTCCGTATCCAAGATCCAGTGAGTTGACCCATACGTTTTTACCTCTTTTATAGTTGGCAAAAGTACTGATCATTCCGTTTACTGCAAAAGAATTCTGGCCTCCTGCTGACCAGTTAGTCAGCGATGTTTGTGCGAGGTTTAAGGCAAATACTCCGCCTCTTTTCCAACCCTGAGTAGAATCGGCATGCTGAGTCCTTAGTGTCTTTTCAGTATCGGTGACCTGACTGTAGGTTAGAACCGTGAATAATGTAAACAGCAATACTATAGCAAAGAATTTTCTTCTCATATAATTTAGGTTTAAGTATTTGAAATTTTTTAGTCAACCAACACAGCCATAAGGTCATGGCTGTGTTGTAGTTGCAAATGCGCAATCAGAAGATACCTACTTGGCAACCTCCTTGATATCAGCTTTTATGGCATTCTTTTTTATTGATTCAATGCCATTGTTTCTGCCGCTTTCGCTTTTATAATTCTGACTTGTCCCAATTATCTGACTATTAGCTGCTGTAAGAGCAAACCGGAACATTCCGGTTGGTGTTGTGGTTTTGGTAACACGTTTGGGGTCAGAAGAATTTTTCTTCACCGACTCAATGCCATTCAGGCATCCTGCTTTAGACGTATATCCTTCGCTGCTAAGGATAGTCTGGCCATTGCCGGCTTTCAGACGAAAGCGGAATTCATTGTTTTTCCCGCTCTGGTAAACTTCAAATTTTGCCATAAATTTCAGGTTTATCGTGAAACATTAATTTTCAAAACTAATTAAAATCAATTACTTAAAAAAAATATTTTTAGATATTATTTATTTAGGAGTCCGCCAAGAAGATTCTTTGCAGATCCTAAAATTCCACTTTCCCCGCCGGTGCCGAAGAGCTCATGAAGTGGCGAAGGATCATCATCCGGAGTTGTACTATTATGATTTGTTATTTTTTCAAGCAGGGCCGGTAAAGCTGTTGAAGCTATATTGCCTGCCATTTCAGGAGAAAGACCCATTTTACTGGTGAGATCGGAAACAACCCCTGAAGAGATGTTAGATTGAAGCTGATTTGCTCCTTCTGAATTGGGGCTTTTTGAGAAAAGACTCATTACATCTGAAAGTTTTCCGCTGAGAATGTGCCTGGTTACCTCACTCTTAGCAACATTACTGATGATTGAAAATATCTGGTCCGTATGACCAGCTGGAAGATTTGTCTGACCGGCAAATTGCCCCCCCACTTCCGATTTAAGGGAATTAATTAATTGTTCAAGCATAAAATTTGTTTTTTTGTTTAACGTCAACTATCCTAAAAATAACAATAAACATTTCTGTTTGTTTAATGCAATTTAACTAAATAGAAATAATATTTTTTTAGATAAATTGTCTTTTAGCTTTTTATTGATTTTCAAAAGACTGATAATGTGAGCATTAATGTCTTCCGGTTGAATATATTCAAGATAAATAAATTAAATATTTACATATGAAATTTGTGTAATTTTCATATAAACTGTTAAATTGCGCAAGAAGTTTTCAGGTAAAAACAGATTAATATTTCAGATTATGGACAGGAAAGAAGCTTTTACAGCAGAGATCAATAATGGTTATGCCTGCAGTGGTGACAGTATAGTTCTCGGAAGTGCCATGCTCGATGGTCAGCCGATTGCCGCGGCTCAGGTTAAGATACCTCTGAGAACAATGAACAGGCACGGATTAATTGCAGGCGCTACCGGAACAGGCAAAACCAAAACTCTCCAGGTAATATCGGAACAGTTATCCGGTAAAGGAATACCTGTCCTTCTCATGGATGTCAAAGGTGACTTAAGCGGAATAGCCAGACCGGGAGAGGAAAAACCATTTATAACTGAAAGGCATAATAAAATAAATCTTCCTTTTTCAGCCAAAGGATTTCCTGTGGAATTGATGTCTCTTTCCCAGCAGGATGGTGTCCGTCTGAGAGCAACTGTTTCCGAATTCGGTCCGGTCCTCTTTTCCCGGATTCTCGATCTTAATGATACTCAGGAAGGAGTTCTGGCAGTGATTTTTAAATATTGCGATGATAACCAGCTGGCATTACTTGACCTGAAAGATCTAAAAAAGGTTGTCCAGTATGTAACTGAAGAAGGGAAAGATGCTATTGAAAAAGACTATGGTAAAATGTCTACTGCGACAACCGGAATTATAATGCGTAAGATATTAGAGCTTGAACAACAGGGGGCGGACCTCTTTTTTGGAGAACTCTCATTCGATATAAGAGATCTTCTCAGAGTTGATAAAAACGGGAAAGGATATATCAGTATCATCCGTCTCACAGATATCCAGGATAAACCAAAGCTCTTCTCTACTTTTATGCTTTCACTTCTTGCTGAAGTATATAGCCAGATGCCTGAAAAAGGTGATGTTGCAAAACCAGAACTTGTTATCTTTATCGATGAAGCACATCTTATTTTTAATCAGGCCAGTAAGGCCTTGCTCGACCAGATTGAGAACATAGTAAAACTGATACGGTCAAAAGGTATCGGAATATTTTTTGTGACACAGAATCCTATGGATGTTCCCGATGGAGTACTGGCTCAACTGGGACTTAAGGTTCAGCATGCCCTCAGAGCATTTACAGCCATAGACCGTAAGGCTATCAAGCTTTCTGCTGAGAACTATCCTATTTCACAATATTATAAGACTGATGAAACGATTACAAGTCTTGGGATCGGGGAAGCATTGGTTACCGCTCTTAGCGAAAAAGGGGTTCCTTCTCCACTGGCTGCCACTATGCTCAGAACTCCTGAGAGCAGGATGGATATTCTTTCCGCAGCCGAAATTGACTCAATTAACAATTCTTCCGATCTTGTAAGGAAATACAGCCAGGTTATTGATCGCGAAAGTGCCTATGAAGTTCTAAACAGAAAAGTTGCAGGCATGCAACAGACAACTGCAGATGCAGGTGGACAAATGCAACCATCAGGGTCATCTTCGAGACAATCCTATGGAAGAAATGTAAAGACGCCAGGAGATGAAATAGTCAAAGTTCTCACAAGTGCCACATTCATCAGAGGGGTCTTCGGGATACTCAAAAAGGTAATGAGGTAATATTTATCTTTTTACTTTTACGCTATCAACAAGGTATGGTGAATCACCCCTCCAGAACAGAGATGCATTTTTCTGTCTGTAATGTACTATAACCGGCTGTCCCTGAAGAGTATCAAACTGTCTTACCAGGGATTTATTAATCACGGTGAAAAGGAATTTTTCTGAGGCAAGTGTCACATCCCTGTTGCTCGATACACTGCTTAAAATTATTTCTCCTTCATATGTTTTGAAGAGAGCTCCTTTATTGGAAAATTTCTGTAATAGTCCTGCACGGTAACCTTCACTGTAAGTGTAGAAATACTTCCAGTATATAACAGAAAATCCGATAATAACAATAATGATCAGGAGCCATTTAATGACTTTTTTCATACCCCGGATTATCACTGACCCGGATGAAGGTTTTGTTGATGAATCTGATGAGCCCATAAAAATGTGTTATTTTGGTTTAGGATTTCGATTATCAATGGCAATTTAAACAATTATTTTTTTGAAAGAGCAATAATATCATTTACTTCAATAACCGGTTTTTCATATCCATATTTTACCGAGTTGATCATTGCAACTGCTACTTCCTTTAAGGTTGTTACAAATCTTGGGAATAAAGATCTGAGTGCGGGGTAAAGAACCCTGAATACACCAAAATATCCGGGAACATTTTTTGCTCCTTTGGCTGCTAACATAAATCCGGGACGAAATGCAAAGGTCTTTTTGAATGGAAGCTTCATAAGGTCGTTTTCCGTTTTTCCTTTGACCCTTGCCCAGTTTATTCTGCCTTTTTCAGTGCTGTCGGTTCCTGCTCCCGAAACATAGCAGAAAGTCATATCCGGGTTTTGTTTAGAGAGCATCCCTGCCATATGCATTGTAAGTGTATATGTCATGGTATAATACACATCTTCTTTCATGCCTACTGAGGAAACACCCAGGCAGAAAAAACATGCATTGTATCCTGTCAGATTATCTGCAACCGGAGAAAGATCAAGAAAATCAGCATGCAGGATCTCAGTCAGTTTAGGATGTGTCACGCCGCATGGTCTCCGGTTTATCACCAGAACCTTTTCGACATCGGGATGCTCAAGCGATTCCATAAGAACGCCTTCGCCTACCATACCGGTCGATCCTGTAATAATTGTTTTTATTTTCATTTTAATTAATTGAGGCTTACTTTTCCAGAGTAATTTCAAAGATAATCTGTTTTTATCTTTCTATATACTCTTACGCTTAACCACAAAGGTATATAAAGTTCCGAAAACTGAACTTTGCGCAAAATCTTTGCGACTTTTGAGATTAAAGGATTTAGATTTTTTATATCTTCGGCCGTTAAATAATGAACATGTAACTGCTTGAAAACAACCATAAATAAGCCCCAGACTCTTTTTGATTTTCTAATTGAACGAAATCCCGGTTCACCAAGAACCAGGGTAAAAAAACTTTTACAGGGTGGAACTGTCAGAGTAAACAATAAACCTGTTACTCTTCATTCACATCAATTAATACCAGGCGACACGGTCGAATTCGGAGGGAAAGCCGGGATAGCAACTAAAGCCAGTCTCCCTTTTCCTGTTTTATATGAAGATCAGCATGTTATAGTTATAGATAAGCCTGCTGGAATTAATACTTCAAGTGTAGACGGAAGTTCAAGTGTTCAATGGATAATTTCAGAGTTTTTGAAAAACGTGAGCAAAGGAATTGTAAGAACCTATGTAGTTCACCGGCTTGATAAAGAAGTCTCGGGAGTACTATTGCTTGCTAAATCTGAAAAAGCAATGGATATCATAAAGGATAAATGGGATGAAACTGAGAAACATTATTTTGCACTGGTTGAAGGTGCTCCTGAAAATCCCGAAGGTACAATCAGGAGCTGGCTGAAAGAGGATGGCGCCATGAAAATGCATTCCGTAAAAGAAATGCCGGATGCAAAATTTGCAATCACCCATTATAAAACAATAAAGACTTTAAACAATTATACACTTCTCGATATAAGAACTGAAACCGGACGCAAAAACCAGATCAGGGTGCATCTATCCGATATAGGATGTCCTATTGTGGGTGATCGTAAATATGGTGCATCATCTGATTTTAAGCGTCGTGTAAGACTTCACGCCTGCTCTATTTCATTTCCTGATCCTGTTGATGGGAATATGATCTCTGTGGAATCACCGATGCCGGAAGGTTTCCTGTCACTAAAGGCTAAGGATGAAAAATATAAATAGCACGAATTGTTACCATAATCTCTTCATTACTGCTTTTCGCCACCTTCAGTAAAATAGGTCCTGAATGCAGGATAATTCCCAGAAGGTTTTATAGTATCCGGCGCCAGTGGAATTATTTTAAACCGTTCCGCAGGAATAACCTTATCATGGCTAAGATAGTTGGCAATGAAGTTTATCTGAAGCGCTTTTATTGAATCAAGTTTAGTTTCAACCTTAACTGTTCCTATGAAGTTCCTGCATAAATTTTTAAGCCCATGATCGCTCTGTGAAGCCAGGGAGGGAGTCTTGCTCAAAAGATATTTGATAATTGTACTGTCAGCCACATTTTTCAAATTTGCACCTGTGTTTTGATTATTCTTCATATAATCTTCCATTGTCATCATATAGGCAAGGGAATCCACAGCTCTGGAGCGGTCGGCACAATAGTAGATATCAATATTCAGACCAGGCTTTTTGTTAAGTATATCAGAAATAATGTCAATTGATTTAAGATTTTTCTCGTCGGGAGCAGGATCCAGTAATCCAAGCCGTATTTCCTGCAAAGCAGATGGATCCACCTTGTAAGAAGATGACAGCAGATTGAATGGAGAGACTGCGGCTTTTACAAAGAGATTTCCGATAATCTTTAGAATCATCTTTCCAAGATTCCTGACTTTAACTTCTTTGCCTTTAGATTCTACAGGAGCCTTTAGATCAATTATGCCGTCTTTGTCCGACAATATGCCCAATGCCAGACGAAGGGGGACATGATATTCAACTTTCGTTTTCAGTGATTTATCGAGAGTGAATTTTCGGAAATAAATCCTGTTGTCACTAAGGAGAGATTCCGGTCGTATCTTATTGTCAGTTTTAAAATTCAAAATACCTCCTCTTACAGGGAAACCAAAATAGTGTTTGAAATAGGCATCCACATCCCTCATCCTGAATTGACCGATAGCCAGATTAAGATCCATATCATTATAGATTGAAGGGTTCAGAACAGCTTTCATCTCAAGAGTCCCGGTTCCGTTCAGACCTGCTTTAATATTGAAAGCCAGTTTGTCTGCTGTTCCGGTAACCGGGGTACTCTCCATCTGAATATTGTCAATAGTGTAATTGAAAGGATATCGAAGCGTTTTATCCGAAAAACTGATCTTTCCTCCCGAGATCTGCAGTTTTGAGAAAGTATAGGAACCAGTAGCTGAAGCGGCAACAGTGTCAACCCGCTGTTTGACGGAATCAGCCTGTGAGCCTGCTGATATTTTCATTAAAGAGAGCCAGTTATTAGTCGAATCGATCATTTCGAAAAGGATGTACGGATTGGTAAATCTGACATAATTCAGACTTACCTTGTTTTTGTCAGGCTGAAGATCTTTAATATCAACATCAAGTTGTTTAAATGACAACACAGTTCTTTTGAGAGTATCAGTCATGCTGAAGTCATACACATGATTAATGCCTTTCATGGTCAGTTGCATAACGCTTCTCATATTCCCATTAATCTTAATATCATTGGACAGATATCCATGAAGAGCCGATATATGCATATTGCTCTTAATATAGGGCTCTATAATACTCAGATTAAGACTATCGAGCTTCAGGTTTACAGAGTAGGTGCTGTCAGCCTGGTTTAACTCCAGACTCGAATACAGACCCCCTCCGTCAACAAATCTGAAATTGACATTCAGATTGGTAGAATCGCTGTTCCAGGTAAATCCCGGAATCAGAAGGTCAAGTTTGTTAAGTGCTATGGTATTGTTTAGGGCAACGTCAGTGTATTTTACATAACCCCTGCTGATTTTAATATTATTAATTATATATTTTGTTGGTTTTGAAGGGATGGTATCTTTTGAGACAGTTGCTGTATCACTTTTCATAAGATCAGAAAAATTGAATTTATCTCCATTCTGAAGAACTTCAACAAACGGATCGTCGAAAGAGATGTTTTTGACAAATATCTCGTTTCTGAACAGCGGCAAATAATTGAGATTTACTTTAAACAGATTGAGACTCAGGAATACAGTTTTTGAATCAGACTCATAAAGCTTAATCTCATGTACCGAAAAGGTACCCGTGAAATAATTGACTCTTATCTTCTGGATTTCCAGCTTACGGCCGATAAGCTCATGACTGTGCTTTACGATATACCAGCAAGTAATTCGCGGAGCTGCAAAAAGCAAAACTGCAATAAACAGGAATATTCCCAGAATTATTTTATACCGTTTCTTCAGATGAGGTTTTTTCATTTCTGCTCATATTTTTATGTCATAAAGTTAAACAGAACAAATGAAAATCTTTTAATCTGTTTTCAGGATGTTAAAAAAACGTCCCAATGGGAAAAACATCAGGACGTTTGAATTTGTTTACCCCGCAAGGTAAGTTTTCAGTTATAGTTTCAATTTATAAAGCTTATTGTCGGCTTTTACCAACCCTTCGGAATAGTTCCAAAATGTATTTTTCAGATTCTTCAGGATTTTAACTTTATAATAGCGTCATCAAAATTATCAGTGAAAAATATTCTGTTGCCTTTATTGCTCTCACGAATAAAGTCATGCAGGCTTTTGCTTTGATACTTAGAAAAGTCACCGATTATGGCCAGTTTGAAATCATATGTTGAAAATTTCTGAAGGATCTCCCCGGCGAGTCCGGTATGGAGTCTGAAAAAATCAGGATGCAGATTTTGCTCCCTGAGTATTATCCTGTTACAGTTGTTGACCCCGGAATCACCCATCAGGTCAAGCATTTCCTGAACCTCTGAAATTACCTGTTTTTTATCAGTCAGCTCAGCGACTGTTACATTTTCAATGTTGAGAAAATTCAGCATATCAGATCGATTATATTTTCAGGGAACAAAAATAAGTTTAAAGAACTTCGATTCAAGGGGGGGCAACCATATTTCATTTTACAAACGCCTTAATAACTATTGCCTCTTTATCTGATTCATTTATTATTTTATAACTTCCGGCTGCAGCCGGAATGACAAAAGTTTCAGCATAACTGAACCGCTGAGAAAACCCGTTTGCGGTTTCAACCAGAATACTCCGACCTTCAACCAGGCTCAATACATGGCACTTATTTTCTGTCTTGATTTCAATTGTATCTTTAAAGTGGTACCTGTGGACGTCATACAGATGGGTTTTATGAGTCGGCAGGTGATATAACTGCCAGTCTTTACCATTATCAATCAGAACAGGATGTGAAATAAGTTCGTTCTTCACCTTGCTCCCTTTCCGGTCGAAATAAAGATTATCCATGCCTCTTTGAATATTCAGCGGCCTCGGTTTTCCATTAAGATCGAGCCTTAGCCAGTCATACATCTTGAAAGTAAATATATAGGGTGTTGAACTTATTTCAAGGACAAGATTGTTCTTTCCTGAGCCGTGAATTGTACCGTAAGGTATCAGGAACAAATCGTGACGTGATGCATTATGTTTCTGAACGAACTTTTCTATATTGACAGGAATTGAGTCTGTTAAGCTTTCGTCCAGTTCTTTTCTGAATTCGGAAGACTCTATATCGTCCTGAAACCCGAGATATACGACGGCATTATCTTTGGTGTCGAGGATGTAGTAAGTCTCCTCCTGTGTAAAATCCTCACCGAAGTGTTTTTTCATATATTCAGGACGAGGATGGCACTGAACAGACAGATTGCCCCCGTTAAAAGTGTCAAGGAAATCGAAACGTATCGGAAAATCTGCGCCAAAACGGGAAAAGCAATCACCCAGAATAGCCTTTGATTCCTGGTACATCAGCCAATCGAATGAGACTTCAAGGAGCTTTCCTGAGCTTTCAAATAAAAGTCCGTTTTCGGGGACTATCAATTCGAATGACCACGCATAGTTAGGTACTTCCCTGTTCAAGCCTTCAATACAATTCATGATCCAGCTCCCTCCCCAAACACCTGGTTCAAACCATGGTTTCACTCTGAAAACATTCCGGCTCATTAAAGATAAAGAATGCCTCAGCACATCTCCTCCTATCCAGAGAAGCCTATCCGGATTTTGTGAATCAATAATTATATCAATTAACGGCAACAGGTTCTGTTTATGCTTATTCAATACTATCCAGTCGACAAAATAGAACCTTTTGTACATCTCTTTCGGATCGGTGGGATATGAAGCTCCGAGGTTTGTTATGCTGCGGGCACGGGATCTGAATTGTATTTCATTTTTTGGCAAATCAATATATATCAACAATCCTTTCCACCCTGCAAACGAAGCGCCTGGTCCGATGATAATATTTATGTCTGAATCCCGGTCGGGTTTTACTTCTCTGATCAGATCATGATCGAAAAAATCCTCAAGGGTTAAAGTTGTTCGTGTCCCAAAGACAGGATCGTCTCCGCCCAGGAATGGAGAAACCATACTCTCAATAATATCAGGATGCTTCAAAAAAGCGGAGGTGCTTTGCCAGGCAGTTTTGGCCCCATGTTTTATTAAAAAACTGTCTAATCTCTTGTGGAAATAATCGAAGTAGACACCAACATAACCATCAATGACAATGTTATCATGGTTTAGAAATAATTCAGCAAGATGCTCAAAACCTTCCGAAATCTGATTATCATCCATTCTAAATGAGGGATAGATATCATAATGTCCTTCTCTTGCAGTGGGTTTCACTTCAGGAAGAAGGTACTGTTCCGTTTTTCTCCACTCTTTATTCAAAACCGTCGATTTTTAATCCTTAATTCATAAAATCCGGTTATTTCAAACATAGATGAAAAGGTATTCTCAGTGAAACTCTGTAACATACTCTGGCAACTCTGAGTTTAACGGATTTTGTTATTTTCTGTTTAGTATGCCTACAAATCCCCCGTCTTTTGCCATAATAACTTTAAAAGTACCAGGTGACTTAATTGAGACAATGCTTTTCTTGATCTCTTTTGGTTCCTTGTCAGAATTTTTTGTATCACTCCAGGTCTCAGCCACATAGTTGCCCGAAGGCAGAAAAGAGACATTTAGTTCAACAGTTTTTCCGGTGCTGTTATTCATTACCCCCAGGAACCATTTATCTCCGGTTCTCTTTGCAATCGCTACATAATCTCCGGGATATCCGCCAACAAATTTAATATCATCCCAGGTTGTAGGAACAATTTTAAGAAAATCTGAACCGGGCTGGTTAAGAATATTATCAGGATGATCGCACACAACTGTCAAAGGGCTCTCGTAAATTACGAACTTTGACAGCTCTGCTGCACGGGTATTCCATACAACTGCAGGAGTCTGGTTTTTAAATTGTTCTCTGGTAACATTCAGAAAAGCACCCGGGGTATAATCCATCTGTCCGGCAAGCATCCGCGTGAAAGCCAGTTTAACATTATGTTCCGGACTCATTTTATTTGAAAACTTATAATATTCATTTCCCATCACCCCTTCACGGGTAATCATATTGGGCCATGTGCGGATAATCCCGTCGGGTTTGTAAGCTCCGTGAAAATCGACCATAAGATGGTTCTCGGCGGCACATTTTATGATGTCATGATACCAGTTGACCATTTGCTGATCGTCCCGGTCCATAAAATCGATCTTAATCCCGGCAACTCCCCATTTTTCATATATCGGGAACGCCTTTTTATATGCCGAATTCCTGTTAACATCACTTGAGTAAATCCAGACAATTATTCTGACGTTTTCAGACTTTGCGTATTGAATTATTTCAGGCATATCTATCTGTGGTGCCCATTTTGTAATATCGGCCTCCGGCGAATTAAACTTTCCATACCATTGCCAGTCTACCAGCATGTATGGCCACCCCATCGAAGAAGCAAGATCGATATATTTTTTAATAACAGGCATTTCCATTTTCACATCACCGCTCCACCAGTTGTCCCAGGCGCACATTCCCGGTTTGATCCACGATGGATCTTTGACAGCACACGGATCATTCAGATTTTGAATAATCTCCGATTCAATAAGAGTACGGGGGTTTTCTCCTATCATTATAACCCTCCATGGTGTATAAACCTCATCTGCAAAACGGACCTTTACACCAGTTTCGGGTTCTCCCGGAACAGGAACGAGTTTAGTTGTAAGTTGATTTGGAGTTCCGTTTGTGCCAATATAAAAAGCCGCATAATTATCAATTTTGGCTTCGGTAATTGCGACCCAGGTATTATCCCCGTACTCCATTAAAAATGGCATTCCCGCTATGGTTTTTTCATTAACATAACTTAGCGGATGCATAACAAACTCCGATTCATTTGAAGATGCATAACCACCGTATTCTACCACCCATGCTTTCGGATCACCGGGAATACTGAATGTAGTCAATTCTTTTGTTATCTGACGATCACCAACTTTACCGCTCCTTAAAAGTTTATATCTGAATGCAGCGCCATCGTCATAAGCCCTTACTGTAAGTTCCAGCTGTCTCATTGGTCCGGAGTTTTCTTTCAGGTTCAGCTGAAGTTCATTGCAACTATTTAAAATTTCTGCATGCTTAGATTTTACCACTGGGATCCAGGTCTCATTGATGTTCCTGTCTGAATGATCAATTATTGAGAAATTGGTCATCAGCGCCGGTTCCTCTTTAAATTCGAATCCAAGCTGCGAAGGAGTAATAATTGTTCTTCCCTTGAATATTACTGAATATACCAGCTTTTCAGCGTTACTAACTTTTACAACAATATTATTATCGGGAGATTTAACAATAAATTCCTGACAATAAGCAGTTAATCCATATATGGTAAGGAGGAGGGAAAGAAGACTTTTAATTATTTTCATAACAATATTTAATTAGTTGGTTATTCTGATTTTTTGTCCGGGGTTTGTCTCTATTGTAATGATATTATCAATTAATTTTGAAGGAGATGAGGATTTAAAAAGGGCATTTATAAAAGGGTTATATAGTTTCAGCAATCCGCCTTTTTCAGATAATATTTCGATTTCTTTTGTCTCCCCGTTTTTCATAGTTGATGAAATCAGAAAAGCCCCTTCAGTGCGGAGCTTGAAAAAGCTGATATTCTTCCACTCCCGGGGGACAGCCGGGAAAACATGGACAATCCCTGTGTGGCTCTGGATCAGCATTTCCTGTATTCCTGAAGCAAATGCAAAGTTGCCTTCCAGTGTAAATGGCCGGTATGTCATTTTCGATTTCCCGGTTCCTGACTGATCTCCGTTCACATGAAAACTATTTTTAAGACAGAAATCCTTAGCAAAGATCAATAAAGCTTCAGCAGCGCCTTTGCCGTCAAAGGCAAGAGCTTTCATATTCCCCAGCCAGCTGTAGGAGTATCCGCACCACCAGTCGGGACCAATCTTGTCAAGATTCGCAATTGAGGTTTTAATAATCTGCTGATCACTGACTCCCTTAGTCCAGTCAATCAGGTTAAGCGGGCTGAAGGCAATCATATGAGAAAAGTGACGGTGAGAAGCGTTATAAGGCACTCCTCTGGCATAGGTTAGGCCTGTTGACGGATCAATATCAAGCTGCGGCCATTGAGTAAGAATTGACTTCCACTTTTTGGCTTCTTCCGATTTGCCGAGCTCATCAGCAAGTTCTGCAGCTTTTTCAAAGGTCCACCTTATAAGACCCAGATCAAAGTTGGTCATTTCAGGGAACCAGGCATTTGGTGAATTGTCAAATATTTCGGGACTCGAGCTCAGGGGTAATTTTTTAAAACCATCCTTTCCGGTTATAGATAATTCATCAAGAAATCCAGCTGTTTCACTTATCCATGGATATGCTTCTTTTTCAAGGAATTCTCTGTCCATAGTATATCGCCAGTGGAGGTAAAAATGATGTCCCAGCCAGGCAGAAACTGTCGGACCGAATGAATATTGAATCCAGCCTCCCATCGGCTGGCCCATGAGTGTAGTGACTCCCGGAACATTCAACCC
>Ga0302271_10001947_pt1 | contig 19170 bp, 35 predicted proteins | sample III_Bog_N1_1_FD_198767 | JGI IMG/M metagenome (GOLD analysis project Ga0302271, IMG submission 198767) | Peat permafrost microbial communities from Stordalen Mire near Abisko, Sweden - III_Bog_N1_1 | ecosystem: Environmental > Terrestrial > Soil > Wetlands > Peat | place: Sweden: Abisko...
CATCGGGTTGGTTAAAGGCACTCAAAGGATTTATCGGTCTATTCAACATATCGGACGGGAAAATAATTGGCAGAGATACGTCGGGTGCTGAAAGATTGGTTTTATCAACGACACCTGTATCGACCATATCTCAACTTGGGGGGGGTAATGTGGCTATCCCAGCAGATTTATATGGAAACAAATCCACTAATCCATTTACTGGGTCGGATATATTAACAACGTCGGCATCTATCATCATACCAATTGCCACTACTATAACTTTCGATTTTGGTCAATCTAGTATTGATTTTTTAGAGCCCCAATTCGTTTCTGACGTTGTAGTAGTGGAAACCGTTAATATATGGCAGGGTGGAGTTAAGATAGCAACATCTACAACTGGAATTATTACGCTTTCGGCGTCAGGTGGCGTGGTTGTGGAGTTTGTTACAGAGGTTATCGCCACTGTTTTGACAGATCAGGACAATAGACCACTATACACGACCCTTATAATGGAGCATGATAGTCGGGGCATAACATATATGGCTGCGAGCTCCAAGACGGAATTAGGCAGTGATGGACTTTTGAGTTTTTGGGGAGCCAACAACTATATGCGATATACACAAGCTGGAGGATTAGAAATAAAAGGAAATACAGATGTGTCAGGGGTGTTAGCAACGGGTAGTTTGGTTGGTGGGTCACACCTAAATATGTGGGGAGCAAAAAAATCAAACTTGGATATTGAATATATAGGGGCTGGAATATATAGGGTTCATCACGCCGTCGGAAACCAGAACTATACTGTAATAGTAACAACAGAGCCGTTTCTTAGTGGTGACGTTTATTTTCCTGTAATATCATCCGTAAGGAATAAGCAAAATGAAAGCTTCGATGTGTATTTAATGGGGGACGACACGACGAGGAGAAATGTTAATTTCGATTATACCATATTTGGTAGTAATTAAACAAAACGGGCTGTCAATCAATGGCAGCCTGTTTTTATATTAGTTTTGTCCTATTAGTCTTAGATTTCGCCATTCAGCCCCACTTATCGGAATAAAAGTAAATGCCTCATTAAAAAGCCTATATACTTCGGTATAGTCATTTTTACTGTAAGCATCTTTTATTTTAATTTCAGCGATTCTCAAAACGCTATTCGGAATATAAGCCACCGTATCAATAACTGAATTTGGATAGTCAGATATTACGTTTTGAATAACACAGTCCGTAGCCTCTATAAATGTTGTTTGTAATCCACCATTGTCTGTATTTATCACATATATTCCCCACATTTTTAGTGTCATGTTTACCGTATCTCTCTGTGCGTCTGAAACCCCAGCACCAATAGCTTGATTCGGTGCAAGTTTTTCATTCCTGAATTTTATATTATCGGCACATCTAATTATTTCCAATGCTGTCAAATGAGCATATCCCCCTTTAACCGATGGAGCTTTCATTACAGTACCAACAGCCGGACGAATAGAAATCATTGCATTCGCATCTAATTTAGATGAAGGTTCATTCCCCGTACAACCAAACAGCGAAATAACAAACAGTAAACAAACAAATAGATTTTTCATAATCGTTATATTTTAATAATGTTCGTAAAGATAAATATTTAAAATGACATAATATTAAAACATGTTCAGAATTGTGAATCTTTAACTATGAACAATTATTACGTTAATATAATTTTTTATTCCAACTATTTTGCTATGGTTGACAAATAGATGGATATAAATGATTATCTTTGTACTCATATCATTTTTCAATCAGAGCCATGAGCCGAACTATTAATTTAGTCCGGCTTTTTTCATTTAACTATGTCAGAACTAACAGATTGCAGTATAGCATTACAGATAGGACTTGACCCGATTGTAGACCTTTCTATATTTGGGTTTTATCTCGTTAAGTCAGATGATCTGTTGGCGGCTAATGTTAAAGATACAAATATCGTAATAACTGACTTTCCCGATGAGCATGGAGTCGTGGCGTATGTACCACCAACACCTAAATTAGCACCCTTTGACTATACGATTTCACTGATATGTTATGGTGAGTTATATACGTCGAACCAAAAGATAACACAATTTTATGCATCTCTTTTAGGTAAACGAATTATAATCTATAACAACTTCAAGGGCGTATCATTATCCGGTTATGCAAAAGGGTATAAGGCTGGAACATTTTATAGGAGCGAGAAAGATGTAGTAATTTTTGATATAGATAAACCACAAGATTGTAATTTTAATACATCAATAGTTCCGGTATTTACAACCTATTTAGATGGTGGAAATGCGAGTTCAATTTATCCGACAATGATTCAAGACGGTGGTAACGCTTCAAGTAACTAAAAACTAATATATGGCAACTAAAATACAATTGCGTGGCGATACTTCGGCTAATTGGACATCGGCTAATCCGGTAATTTCCGATAGAGAAATGATACTTGTTACTGATCTTAATTCATTTAAAATTGGCGATGGCGTTAAAACATATTCTCAACTTCCATTAATGGATAATGGATATGGTGCTACGAATGATGCCACTTTAGCAACCATACAGGCCAACACCGCACGGGATGCAGCAAATGCAGCAGCGAACGCAGGAGGTAGTCCAAAAGATTCTTACTTAACTTTAGCAGCTTTACAGGCAGCTTTTCCAACAGGAACAACAGGAATTTATTTAGTTACTGCAAACGGCCATTGGTATTCGTGGAAGGGTGGAGCGTGGACGGATGGAGGGGTTTATTTGGGTGCATTACCTGTACAGACGACAGGTCAAGATACTACCGTGCCTATGAGTCAAAAAGCAACAACAGATAAATTTGATATGCTTGAAACCAAAACAGCAGATATAAATGAAAATAATAACGACGGTTTTTTTGTAGTAGATAAGAATTTGAATGTAGTTTTTAAAATCAACATCGATGGAACGGCTGAATTTATTGAAAAGAACGCACAGTTTCTATCTAAACTTAATGGTTCTGATACTATCGTTTCATTGACAAAAAAAACGCTGTCAATCAATGAAAAATTAGACACCAATTTAGATAATGAATTTTACATTTGTGATTCACTTGGTAATGTAGCATTTTCAGTTAATAGTTTAGGGTTTACGAATTTTATTGAAACAAACGCGCAATTTCTATCTAAATTAAAACAAACGGATGTTTATGCTTTTTTGGGTGATTTGGCAATGAAAGTCGAAAGCCCAGATGACACTCTTTATATAACAGACGAAAAGGGGAACGTAATTTTAAAAGCCAATAAAGATGGGGTTGATTTTGTTGGCAAATCTTCGCAGTCTGGCGGGGGTACTTTGGCGTTACCCGATCCAATTTTACCCGCTGATATAAACTTGTCTTTTACCTACGGACAAAGCCTAAGCGTTATAGGTACATCTGTAGTGCCGTTAGATTGCACCCCCTCATTGCAGCTAAAAAATGGCATATCGATTGATTATACGTTAGCACAATCAACCGACCAATCTTTTGTTGATAATTTTTACGGTACGGCATTCTTACCATGTGCAAGCACAGGATATGAGGGTACAGGCAAAAGGTTTATGAAACAATTTATGAACCTACTGAAAGATGAAAATGGACTTGACATTCAAAATTTAGGTTATAAATTACTTTATGCAACTCCGGGAATAAGTGGAGCGTCTATTTCGGGTTTACAAAGTGGTTCTATTGGATATACCCGTATTATTCAGGCAACAACGGCTGCAAAACGTATTTCTGACTCTATTAATAAAACGTTTTCTGTTCCGACATTATTTTGGATGCAAGGAGAAAGTAATTACAACGATACACAATTAGCATATTACACGGCTTTAAACACGTTATTTACGAATCTTAATACAGATATAAAAGCAATAACAGGGCAGCAATTGGATGTCCAATTTATAGTATATCAACCAGCTACATATATGGGGGATTGGAAAACGGCAAACCCATCAGCAAATGAGGGCGTTTCAATGGCAATGCTTCAATTAGTCAAGGATAAACTAAACGTACATTTCGGATGTGCTATGTATCAATTTGATTATGGAAGTGACCTATTACACGTTCAAGGAAATGGCTATCTTATGATGGGTGCAATGGCAGGTATTCAAGCTAAAAGAGTGATGTGTGATAATAATCCGCTTCTTGCTATATTGCCAAAATCATGGGTTGTAACGTCAAAATCAAGCGGTGGATATTTACTTGAAATAACTTTTGACGTTCCCGTTAAACCTCTTATTTTTGATATTTCAGGGACTACTTATTGTAATGTCAAAGGAGCACAGCCAAACATGGGCTTTTCAATATTGAACGGTTCGAGTATAGAAATTATTAATTCAGTAGCGATAAGTAGACAAAATAAGGTTATTATTTCATGTACGGAAAACCCAACGGGATTAGAATTAAATTATGCAAAAACAGGAAAATACGGAGGTGGTAATCTTCGAGATTCACAAGGAGAAAGTATTCAAATCAGCATAGGTGGAATATCAACAAAAGTACACAATTGGACTCCAATTTTTAAACAAATAATATAAATCATTAAAAACATAAAACATGGTCATTAAATTAAAAGATGCTGATTTTTCAGCAAATAATTTAGGTAGAATTACAATAGACAGAGAGCTTACTCCCGATGCGGTTGCAGTATTATCGCACTATACAAAATCATTAACGAAATTGAAACAATTAGCGGTTGATGATTTTATAGCCAATTTGAAGTCATCGGGTATCTGGACTAAGTTTTCTATGCTTCAAATTCCAATATTGGCAAATAGTGTAAGTGAGTGTTTTTATGACATAATTTCAGGGACACAAGTTTCACCAGCCTCTTTAGATCCATTTGCTCTTGATGTGAATGGCTTAAAATTGATAAACACAGCAACTAACCCAGGAAAGGTATTAAAAAGTTTTGCACCAGCCACAAATACAAATTTTCATGTTTGTACATATTTAGCGAAAAATACAATCTTAGACCCATTTTTCATTTCTAGTGGAGCTGCTATTCCAACATTTTGGCTTAATAGTGGAGGATTTTTAGACGGTACTAATACTAACGGTTTAAACGCTAATTGCGATGGGAATTCAGTTAAGATAAAAGGTGCTAAAATTGGAACAAGTAAAGGTATAACAGCAAATGACGTTGATATATTATATTCTGGAATAAGCACTACAACAAGATCCTTAGCTGGTACCGGAGTTGGTGCAACCGCCAACATTTCTTCTATACAACATATAGGTTACGCAAATGTAGGTTTAATAACCGAACCGTTTTCTCTTTACAGTATGGGTACAAGTATGACGCTTGCAGAAATGCAGACTTATAATACGCACATGAATACATTGATGGATTTATTGATTGTGTAAAGTAAAATAATATGAAAAACTTTACAACAGCCCTTCCCCCAATAAATAAAACACCATGAAACGAAAAAACAAATCTTGGAAAACGACCTTAATCGGAATAATTAATCAATAAGTAGTGAGTACAACAACTCACTATCTTAAAAAATACAAAACTACTTTCTTAACCGAAAGACAACATAATAAATCATGGCAGAAACAACATTTAATCTAAAACAACTAACTAATTGGACTATCATTATTCTGATTGCTGTATTTTCGGCGAGTGCGACAAGTAGTTTGCAAAAGGATTCAGATGCAAGAAATGACAGTAAAACGATAGCTATTCAGCAAGTTCAAATTAATGGACTATTAGAGAATCAAACTAATATATTACATTTAATCGAAACGATGAATGGTAATATAAGCGACATTCACGATAATGTATTAACGTTAATGATTACCAATAAAGTTAAACCAGTTAAGCCATGACAAAATGCACCTATTGCCGAAAATTAACGCCAACATCTATTGATATAGATTTTGAACCATATTGTGATGTGTGCTTTAACGACCACTTTATAACTGTTATATTATGAAAAAGAAACTTACGCTAAGACAGAGATGGACTGCTAAGACTCCCAAGTTCGCGAGGTGGCTGCAAGTCTTATCAAGTGCAATTACAGCACTTCCATTATATTATACATCATTACCGGATGAATTTAAAGCCAGTCTACCTGTGAATGTTATATTGTATATATCGGGTGCTGGATTGGTTGTAACGTTTTTGTTAAATTTATTTAATACGAAAGAGAAATGACGGTATTAGAACAACTTGTTTCGCATTACGAATCTTTGCATGACGGAGATTTACATGAGATAGGATTGCAGCCAAAGATGTGTCCGGCTGGATTTTGGACGGAGGGGTATGGGCGACTTGTTAGAGATGAAAAAGGTAATCCAATAAAGGGAATGCCTAACAAATCAAAGGCTGCTAAATTTAGCGTAATACATACAGTCGAACAGGCATTAAAAGCATTGGCAGAAGATTTATCCGACTATTCAAATAGAGTTAACAGCCTAAAATTAACTATTAATCAAACCCAACACGACGCACTAACTTCGTTTTCTTATAACGTTGGATTTCAAGCATTAAAAGACAGTTCGTTATTGGCACTAATAAAAGTTAAGGCAAGTCCGGTGCGAATTGATATAGCTTTTAGGGCATGGAATAAAGGCGGTGGAAAAGTACTTGCTGGACTTGTTGCAAGGCGTACATCTGAATCATTATTATTTAACAAAGGAATACTTAAATACTTCAACTAATATGAACTTTATAAAAACCAACTATATATGGATTGTGGTGTCCGCAATCGCACTGGCTGTCGGATTTTTCATCGGAAGGTCAAATACTACTGAAAGTATTAAATATGTAAAAGGCGAGACAGTTACCAATACTATTTATCAGGATAAAATAATCAAAGTATTATCAGAAGTTCCGGACAATCCAGTATTACCGACTAAGCATGATACGATATATAAGGATGGAAAGCCTGTATTTGAATATATCAAAGTAGATACGGCAATGATTATCGCAAATTACATTGAAAAGCATACTTATAAAACAGTTGCATTTGATGATAATAACGGCAAATTAACTTTAATGCCAGTGGTTCAATATAATGAACTTCAAAGTTACGGCTACGAATTTACCCCAATAACTAAGGTTGTAACTAAATTGCGAACTATAACACCTTTTGTAACAGCATCATATAATAGCTTTGGCTATGTTGGTATCGGTGGTGGTGTATATTATCATAACATCGGGTTATCAGCCTCATATCTATCTAACTTCTCGACTACTGGATTTGAAGTTGATATTCATTATAAATTCTAACTTTTTTCATAAATTGGTTTTTAATGAGAACGGTCGAGCTTGTGATAAGTCCGACCGTTAATTTATTTAGATTTAAAGTTTACGCAATTAGGAATGCTGTGGCAATAATGTTTAAGTATATTACAGTAAACCATGTAGTTTTTAACCTCACCACCATTTTTGCAGTTCCGGCAATACCAATCAATATCCGTCTTGGTGTTTACAATCTCTTTTGGCTTAGGCGGTAATACTCTTTTTCCGGCTGCCATTAATACAATTTGCCATGCATATGTTCACGGGTTTCGTTATATCTTAGCTTTAGCTCGATATGCTTTTCAATATCTATGTTTTTATATCCGCAAAGGTCTAAAAGTCGAATAATGGTGTCGGCTATTTCATCCTCGAATGTATCTTTTATATGAGATTCAAACTCGGCTTTAAATACACTATCTACATTGCAATCAAGACCATTTCTTATAAATACAGAAAGGCTGTGAACATTTGCAATCTTACTTTTTCTATCAGCTTCTAACGCCTCTGATATTTCAGAAACACAAAGCATTAATAAAGTTCCAATCTCACGGGGCTTCACATAAAAACCCTTTTTTACATTTGCATCAAAAATCTGTACTGCGGCACTGTTTAATCCGTTAATTTTCATATTTTATTTATTTTAAATGTTTCCTTCTCTAATTCCTCTTTCTCTTTCAGTTTCAAATATATCAGAATACCCACAGCTACACTTATAGGTTTTGCGTTTCTGCCTATGACCTTTTATGCCATTAAAGCTAACCGATAACGTTAATTCACCACCACATAAGGGACAGTAAATATCAGCACATTTGAGTTCTTCTTTCATGTTGATGTATTTTAACTGAATAATTATTTATTTGACTATATATCCGTTCATGCTTTTTAGATAATGGATTATAGGTTGCTAATTTTGCATATAATTCATCAATACGACTTTCATAAATATCAGTCGGATTAATATAGACAGGTATGCTTTCTTCTTCCGGCTTAATAATCAACTCAACAGGTGTACTTAATTTAATTAACCTATTCCTTTCGCATTGAGTTTGAACAGCCCTTTCCATATTTAACCGTTCTAATTTAGTCGGTCTGACTGTTTTGCCTAATGCCAACTGCTGCAATCTATACATCTCCCTACGCTGCATCGACAATCTATCTTTATTAATTCTTTTATAATTAGCTTGATAGTCTTTATTATTTTCTGTTAATCTTTTCATCTTCTAAAACTTTTACCGTTAAATGCTATTCTTTTTGTTGTTGCCATAATTCTATCCATAATACGAACCCCGTATTTTAATGTTAATTCATCCATTGGTAGGTTCGTTGTTACAATTACTAATTTACCCTGTTTCTCTACTGCATCCATAAGTTCGGCAAATGCAAGTCGTCTTTCACCATATTTAATGCTTAATTCTTCCGTTCCAACATCGTCTATACTGATTATCTTTTTAGACAATACGAAATCGATATGTTCATTCATTTCTAAAACATCAAAACATGAAACTACTTTTCTGCATTCGCTAAGAAGTATTGCCGGAATAACATATCTACCCATAATAGTTTTGCCTAAACCACATTTTCCATGCAGGAACAGACCTAATCCTTTGTTGTCAGATAACCATTCCACTATCTCGTCATATTCCTTTATCCAGACCGCCTGTTTGCCCTCATTACCTATAAAGAATGCAATTGCCTGTTTGGTTACTTCGAGTGCATTAGGAACGCTTATATGGACTCTATCGTCTTGCACTTTCATACCATGAAGTTGCATATCGCTTAGAATGCTCTTAAAGTCTGTCATATTAAAAATTCTCTACCGTTTTGTTAGATTGTTGTAATACCATTGAGTGCTGTGGCTTGTCGTTTAGCCAAACTTTATTAATATCCATACTATTTGCGAATGTGTTTTTCCAATTAATTTCAACATAACCGGATTTCTTTTTGTTTCTCCAACCATCTTCTGTAGCCCAATACTTTATACACGACCTTTCAATAGATTTTTCGATATTATATTTAGGATTAAGTGTTTGTTGAAGCAACATCCAGTCCTTATCGCCAACCGAATTCTTATATCCTAATCTAAGGTTCGTTAAGTATATCTGATAATCAGTTTTCCAGCTTGGTTTAACTTCCTTTACTTTGACCGATTTATCTAATCCTTTTCTAATCGACTCAAAAATCATCTCGACAGCTAAATCGTCTGTCGTTAAGTCGTTTCCATTTGTATAATTTAATATACGCATAAATAATACTCCTTGATTAATTTGAGATAATTTTTGAGCCGAAAGAATAATGGATGTTGGTAAGGTGAATGTTGGTTGTTTCATTTAATCAAAAGGTAAAGTTGCAGGATAAGTTTTAAAATTCGGAATACGTTCACGTTTTTCAATAATCGGTGCATTGGTATAATTTACGCACGATGCATCAACTCCACGTATCTCAAACCCATCGTTAAAGATTAAACCTCTATCAAATACTTTCTTGCCGGATTCAGTATTGTTAAAGTATCTGACTCTATTTCTTACGCCGACTGTTTCGGAAAGATGCAATAAGGTTCGCTTACCATCTAAAGTATTAACCATTATCCGGTTCATTTTAGGCTTTAATTCAAGTTGCTTTAATCTGAACTTCTCAGCCTTTGCAGCGATCCGTTTAGCCAACTTTAATTCCTTAGTGATTAGCTTTTCATCGGATAGTCGCTTACGTTCATCTATGGTTAGTTTTGGTTTCATTTGAATTTGTTTTAAGTTGAGCGAGTCGATTTAACCCGCCCAACTGATTTGTTAATTATTCCGGTGCTGTGAATGGAAATACATCTAAGATTGGTGTTTCCGTTATTCCGGCAACTACATAGCTTGCCATACTTCCAGCCATCCCCTTTTTAAGTTCTGCTGATGCTTCGTCAATATCATTTGCCTGTACCATCATTTTACTTGCTGTACGTTTCTCAATTCCTTTTTCCTCGTCGAGCGATATAAAAAACACCTTACAATCCCACCAGCGATCTCCGTTTGGATTTGCAAATAATTCATTTATACGGGCACGACGAATAGTTGTTGTAATAAACTCTCCCGAAATGAAAGGTCTCATTTCTTCAATAATTCTTGCTTCTGCTTCGGTAAACGAAAGTGCATCAACTAAATACGATTCTGAAATCTTTACAATTTTCCCCTCGTCGCCCGTTTTCTCATATTTGACGATTGTGTTAAACCAGTTGTAAGCCATAATTTTGTTTTTGTTTTAAATTATTAATTGTTGTTTAATTCCTCTATTACATTTCCTAATTCAACTATCTTACCTTCAAGTTCTTCAATCTTTTCAATTAAATCTCGAATCACTCTCTCATTGTCATCGAAGGAGTTTTCAGCCCGCCTTTGCAATTGTCTATCTTCCATTAAAATAATTGTTGTTTAATTGTGTATTTTTCTACATCTTCCTTAATGCAAGCGATTAACTCTAAACATCTTGCTTCTGATTGTGTTACCAATTCATGTATGTAACTTACTTTCTTCGCACTGACTTTGACTAAAGTATCAGGTGTAACCATAAATTCAAGTAATGGACAAGCTGTATTTTCTTGCCTAAATGATATACACCTAACTCTTTTTACACCGAGTACTAAAAAGTTATGTACAAGTTGGTCAATATACGTTTCAATAAATGCGTCATTGTTTCGGATATATTTCATGTGAATAGCAGCCGATGGACATTTAATTTCAATTGATTCCTCAACATTAATTAATTCGGTTTCTGTTATTTGGCTTTCATCACAAACTAATCCATCGGGCGATATTCCGATTAAACCATTATCTAATTCAATCCATCCAACCTGCGAAACTTTAACGTTGTATATCCTTTCAAATTCGGCTCTTGCATAAGGTTCAAGTTCAACCCCACGATCCATTGCAAATGTTGAAATGTTTTCTTCTGGAAAAAACTCCTCAAATTTTGCAGCGAGTATTTTGTCATAGATTGCATTACCTCGAATTGGTTTTGATTCGTTTGCATTAAGGTCTTTTGCTGATGAACCGCCTACTTTTCCATACTTGATCTCATGCCACTCCGGCGATGATTGAATTATGTCTCTGTAAATTTTCATTATTTAATTCTTTAAGTTTTGTTATATATGCCAATCCAGCGTCTTTCTCTATTTTAAATGAACCCAAATGAATTGACTTTCCGTTTATCTGTATTCTACTTCTCCATTTGTTAGTTGATTTATTCCACCCAACGCCAATATATTGGCTTGTATGCGCCTCTATATTTTTTCTAAAGCATGTGGTCGAATTTTCTCTTGTGGTAACAATCCTAAGATTTTCTACGCTATTGTTTAATATATTTCCATCTATATGATCTACGACTAACTTGTGACCGCATGGTATGTGACCTAGAAATGTCATTGTAACTAATTGTGATACATGGTATATTTTTCTCTGTTTATTTTTGCACAGCTTACATCTATAATATCCGAATTTATCTGTTGTAAAGGTCATTAAAAATTCTTTTTTAATACAGGTGGCATTATTTTTGCCATTCAATCTAACTCTTGATAGGCTCTTTACTTCCCCAAAATCGCTAGCCTGATAAATTCCTTCGTACCCCGGTATATCCATCCATATCTCTTTTTTCATTTATCAACTGGTTTTGGATATGTAACTGATAATGATTTACATAAAGCGAATATTTCTGCATTACTAAGAAACTCGGCAAATTTAGTTTGTGCTGCAACAAATGAATCTCGGCTATTTACTTTATCAAATGCGTCCTTTGCTTGTTGAAATGTTAGTTTGATTGGTTGGTTGTATTTTTCATCAACTACAATTCCACCAACTACTTCACCTTTCATTTTTATAGTTTCATCGGCAAGCAATCTGATTTTCATTCCAATCCAATTAGAGATATTCCTCGATTCAACTGCCGTACATTTCTTTTCATCCTTTACCAGTTTAGCAATTTTTGTTCTGTTACCAGAGTTTGGCATAAATTCTTTTGATGGTTCTTCAAATTTAAGAAAGTAGCCATCTGTTTTTCTACCATTTACATCAACACCCTTGTCATAGTAGGCATTTTTAATTGTAAATTCACAAGTTCCCTTTTCAGCTATAATAGCCTCAATGTCAATCCTTGCTAAATGCGTGGATTTTCTGTATTTTTGACAATCAATTCCTGTTTCCATAATTTTGTTTTAAATTGTTTCGATTTGTTGTTTCGCCCAAACTTTAAATGACTTGAATTTAGCTTGTATATCGGTACATACAGCCATTGCCTTTTGATCGGTAAAATGAAATGACAGTTCGCTTGAAAATGAATCTATGTATTTAACCAACTTTTCTTTGTCCGGTGCTTTTGCTGCATTATCTGCCAATACTTTATCGGCTGCAATTTTAGCCAATTCCAAATCACGAGCCACTTTTGCGTCTGCTTCTAATTTTGCAGTTTTGGCTTTTTCTGCATTAATTGCATCGGTCATAATCTTTGCGTCTTTAGCTACCTGCATCTCGTATGCCACCTGTTTAGCCTCTTCTGCAATCATTTTAACCCTTGCATCTTCTGCCACTTTAGCTAATTCAATTTCAAGTTTGGCATCTGCATCGGCTTGTTGTTTAGCCAATAAATCTGCTTGTATTTTACGTTCGGCAGCTAATTCCAATTCTCGCTTTTCATTTTCGGCTTTCTGCCGTGCGATTTCTGCATCCCGTTTATCCTGTTCAACTTTCAATAACCTTGCAGTTTCGGCACGTTCAAGTTCTAATGCTTTTTCAGCAGCTAATTTTTCGGCTTCCAATTTTTCGTTTAGCAGTTTGATTCGTAAGGTTTCAGCACGTTCGGTTTCGATAGCCAACAGTCTCGCATCCTCGATAGCTTTATCGGCAGCCTCCTTTTGAATTTTAGCCAATTCCATACCGGATATTAATGAGTCAAAATCATTTTCTGTCATATCGCCTAATGGATAGATTTGTGCATTATCACAAAATTCAGACAGTTTTAATAACCTTGCCTCGTGTAATTCAGACTTAGCTTTCTTTGCTGCAATTTCGCGGGCTTTCTCAACATTAACAAAGGTTTCCTCTGCCAACTTACAAGATGCTGCGATTAGGTTATAAGAAGCCTGTTCGAGATTACCTTTTAATAGATGAATTTTCTTACGGCTATCTTTCAAGTCCGATGCTCCGGTTCTAATCTTAACCGTTTTTAGCCGTAATTCACGGGCTATCGTTTCATCAATAGCTGTCGGTAGGTCATAGTTAATCTTGCTTGATTGCTCTTGAATCTCGGCAAGTTGGATTAAGTATGGTAGGTAAGATTGTTTAATTTCTTCACCCTCTTGAATCTGTAACCCGCTTGATTTAATAACTTCTTCAAGTTCGGTCGGTTTAATAATTGCAATTTCGTTTGTCATTGGTTATTTGATTTTATAGATTGATTTGAATTGGGAAAAGGTGATTTCGGGAATGTTGATTAAATCTTCATCGTTTATATCTTCCAAGTCACGCCATCCGATTGTATTTTCCGTAAATTCAAGAAGATCACATTCCGTGCATGTAACAGCGGTATCTCCGGCGAACCATTTAATTCCCTGTGCAAACAATGTTTCTTGTACTACTCTTGATTCTTCCGGCGTAACTCTGATTTTAAACGGCTCTAATTTTTTAACCGATTTAACCTTACCAACATATTTACCGGAAGAATCGCGTTTACGAGTTAATGCGGTGATTTGTTCTTTATAGCCAGATATTTCGCGATTAAGCTGTATAATATCAACTTCTGATTGTTTTAATGCATCGGTTAGTAATTCAATTACTTTCAATTTCTTCAAATTACTAATCCGGTAATATCCTTTTACACATACAAAAAAGATAATGACAATCGGATAAAGTTCTTCTAATGACGTATTACCGATTGACGATAAGTAAATTAACAGTGCGGTTTGAACCGCGATAATTGCGAAAATGATTTTTGTTTTCATTTGATTAATTGGTTTTAATTTAATTGGATTGTTTTTCAAAAATTGTAATACCGAACACTTTAACTTTTACAAATTTGATTACCGAAACTAATTTTGCATCGCTATATAATTCAGAAGATTTTCGTACAGTAACTTTTTTTACGACTTCTTCTACTACTGGCGTTGCTACGACGGGCATCGGCAAGTCAACCGTTTCTACACTTTTAATATTTATTGACGATTTCACTCCGTCTTTAATTTCATCCATTGCTCTACGAACATCAATCCTGTCAAGTTTTTTAAAATCGTAATAATTTGGAACTCGCTTGCTACCCTTCATTTTGAAAAACCCATCAACTTTTAGCTGGGTAATTATTGCCGTATATGGATATTCAAATCCTCTGCTGGTTATGTGTTTGCGGAGAGGCACATTACCATGTTGCTTTCTCGCTAACTCTTCAATCTCTGTGAATAATAAAATCGTGTTGTTGATAATTTCAATGTCATTTTGTCTTACATTCATTTTGTTTAGTTTTTAATTATTGATTTTAGATAATTTGATTTTAGATAATTTAATTTAGATAATCTGATAGTCCGATCCACCAATCGGAAAATGAATCTTCTATTTCTACCGGATCGGGTGGATTGTCTCGGTCGTAGTTGCTGTCCATTATAATAGTTCTTGTCTAAGAATTTCGTCTGCCATCCGATAACTCCAATAAGCAACAAAATCAGTTTTTGAAACTCCTGACTCTCTTTGATTTTTCATAAATGATTCGCTTTGAATTATTCCTTGCATTGCCATACACGCAGCATAAAATCGTTTTGACACGCCATTTTCCATTTTAAACCCATCTCTTGCATAATCCATAGGAAATGCGTTATCCTGTCCTAATTTTTCGTCTTTCATATCAACAAATATATTGCGTCCATACTACTTGACTTTCCTTTGATAAGTATTCCACCTGTTGTAAAGCCGATACGGGGCATTCTTGACCCATTTTGATAACTGCATTGATAATCTGCCGTTAGCTTGTCATTAAGAGCGTCATGCCCTTTAATAGCGGTTAATACTTCACGTCCTGTCTTGGTGAATGATTGCTTGCCTATGAATACTCGGCAATTGAATAGTTTTTTGTGTGTCATTTGGTTAGTCGATGTATTTGAAGATTCCGTTTTTATTATCAGTTCTGTCAAAATCATTACACTTAATTTGATCGCATTCCTTTTGTGATAAGTGTTTAAAAATGCAGTTCGTATCGCACTCTACTGGTTCTTCCTGTTCGATAAATTGAAATTTTTTACCATCGACACTTCCGTTCGATTCATCTGTAAATACTAAAGTTTCTAAGTTCATTTTATTATTTATTTAAAGATTAGTGCTATTCCTACTGTTATGATACTTCCGGCTATTAATCCACCGATTACTTTTAATGTACTTCTACCACTTTCGTCTGCCATAAATTCGATTAACTTTACTTCTAATTTATTGCGTAGGTTGGTAAGGGCAGTTAGGATTGGTTCGCGCAATTCGGATTTGTCTACTATATAAATGTTGGTTTCGTATATCCAGCCGAATATCTTTGTGTCGAATTGAACTATACATTGATCGCAACCTAATTCGTTAATTGTTCCAGTCATTAATCCACTTACAAGTCTAACTCTGCTATTGATTGCTATTTCCATAACTTATTTTTAAATTGTCTGATTACGAGAATTATAAACATTGTGATTAGAAAGATTGACCAGAGTATGAATGGTAGGTAATTTGTTGATTCGTCCATTTTATTTTAGATTTAGTTGATTTATTAATTCGTTACAAAATTTAACTCCTTCGATATTTCCTTGTTTTTCCATTCGATCTTTGTCGAACTTGGCTCGTATGGTTGATTCTAATTTGTCTGTTTCTGACAAGGGGGTGTTGGTTAATACGAGGTGCATTAGGGAATTGGTGTAGGTCATGGCTTCTTTTTATTTAAGTTGTTAGCCCATGCTTCAATTTTTGCGTACGCTTCGGCTTTATCAATCATTCTCTTTGATGGCTTCCTGACACGAATGGGGGCGTTAATTTCGATTGCGAGTTCTGCGGCAATACATTCCAACCTTTTGGTAATTTCGAGCAGTCTAAGAGCCTTTAATGATTTATCTTCCATTATACCGTACGTGTTATGGAAAATGTAGACTCGGAGTTCTTTTTCAATGCAAATCTTTTTGTTCCCACATTCTTAAATCTGGTGATTGTGGATTCGATTGATGCTCGTTGAAAATTAGGTGCAATAATAAATTTTTCTACTTCAAGTGAATTTAAACTTTCGGTAGGCGTTTTGATAGGATTAATGTTTGTTAAATCTTCATTCATTTGTCTTGGTCTTTAAAGTTGAATATTTAGTTTTGTAACTTATTTTGTTAGTGAGATAGTGTGTTATATTTTGTTTCTCGGTTCAAAGATACTCCAAAAGGCGTAGACTATACCAAAAGACGTAGTTATTTATACTTACTTAGCTATTGTTAATGTTTGGTAACAATTGCTAAAGTCTAAACAATTACTAATCAATGTTTGTTATACTATTTTAATTATGAAACAATTTATACTAAATTCATTAATTTAAACAGCATGGAATCTATTCAGTACGAAATTCAGGACAGGATCAAGGAGGTTATGGCGGTATTTTACAAGGGTAACGGAAGTGAATTTTGCCGAGACAATGATTTATCGCAAGGTTCGATGGCAAATGTGGTCGCCGGAAGGAGAAGTAACCCGTCGTTTGAAACGGTTAAAAAAATATTATCCAATGAGGAAAATAGAATCTCGGCTGATTGGTTAATATTAGGAATAGGAGAAATGCAAAGAGGCAGTGTAGTTTCAGAGGATGTAAATGAACTCAGAAAAAAACTACTTGCAAAAATGGAGGAGCTTGATAATATAAGGACAGAACTTTTTGAGCTTAAAATGGAGTTGTTGGGTGATGTTCATAATAAACCAGACGAGGATAATATCAGGAAAGATGCAGTATAATTTATGCTAAATATTTTTATAAAAATACGTAATGTTATATGTAGTTAAATTCGTAAATTAAATATTTTTTTCTAAAAAGATGTCTTTATATTTGTGGACACTAATTAATAATTAAAACCACAATGAAAGATATATTAATTGAAAAAATGGAGGAAATAGAACTGCTCAAAGCAGAGAACTATAAATTAAGACTCGAACAGAAACAACAGGCTGTTATGTCGTCTACTTGTGAGGGGGTGTGTAGGTCGTGTTTAAATGGATTAATTTGTATGATTGGGAAGTACAATAACAAAAGAGTGCTTAAACCGACTGTCGTATGTATGACAATTGAGGTTGTAGATAGGGTTTTAGGGTTGGGATAGAATGATTGATAGGAAATTACAACAGAAAAAAGTACATAAAACAGTTCATAAATAGTACCTTTTTAGACAATAAATACAAAAATTAACTACTGATTATCAATAAGTTATATTTTATATTTAACAATGCGTGGAATCTCTCACTTTCCGCTTTAGATTATAACTAATTGATTTTCATATATGTTTTTAAAAAAGGTCATAAAATAGTACATAAAACATTATGGAAGATCAAAAATACACTATTCCTAAGCTGTGTAGCTTTTCCGGCGATTTAAGTAAGAGTTGGTACGTTTATTTCGTTTTTACGGAAGATGGGGTGTCTAAACAATTTAGACTCAAAAAGGGTATAAACTATTTGAGGACTAAAAAGGATCGGGAACGAGCCGCAAGCACTCTAATCGCATTTACCTTAGATAGATTAAAAACGGGATGGAGACCATATCCAGATGATACTAATTGCAAAAATACCAACGTAACCATTACGGATGCTTTTGATAGTATGCTGTTGTTAAAAAAGGCATATATAACAGTCCGGTCTTACAAGACGTATTTTGAGCAAACGAGACTATTTAAAAAATGGTTGGTTCTACGCAAATTCGATAAGGTATACGTACACAATTTTACGACAGTACAAGTCAGGATGTATTTCGACTGGCTTTTGCTGGATAAAAAGTATTGTGGAAAAACTTGTAATAATCATCGAGCTTGTTTGAGAGCGTTTTTCAACGCGTTTTTGGAAAGGGAAATAATATCCACTACCCCAATGAAAGGTATCAAACAATTCAAACAAGAGACCGGAAAGGCAACTATATATTCAGCAGAAGAACAGGATAGGATAGAAAAATATCTTATAGAAAACAATAAGGACTTTTTCTATGTAACGAGGTTTATTAAATATGCATTTCTTCGTAGGTCTGAATTATCTGGACTAAAGATTAAACATATAAATTGGGCTGGAAAGACTATAACCGTTCCGTCAGACAGTGCTAAATCTCGCACACAAGATTCAGTAACCATTCCTAAAACATTAGAAAATTATATTTTAGAGATGGGTATTTTAGATAAAGACCCAGAGTTATACGTTTTTGGTAAACATTATATTCCATCCTATACCAGATTAAACAGAGAGGATGATTTTACTAAATATCAACAGGAGGTAAATAAATTACTAAAAGTAAATCCAAATTGTAGTTTTTATAGTTACAAATCAACCGGAGTCTGTGAACTTTATGAACTTACACATGATCCATATACCGTGATGCGTCAGTGCCGTCATAGCGACATAAAAACGACACTAATTTATTTGCGTAGCCTCGGAATGGGTGTTAACGAGGAAGTCCGGGCATGGTAGGTCAATTTTGATTTGGGAGATTTAAACAAGCAAACTCACCGAAGATGTCACTAGCAAAAGAATCATATCTTTTTGCTGCGTCAATCTCGTTGGCGAACGTACCCAGAGATATAGGTCTTTTATTTACGGTTATTCTAGCTCTAAATTTACCAGTCCCCGTGCTAGCAAATACGCCTTTATATATTGAACTATGCTTTATTGGCAATTTATTCGTACTATTTTGAGATCGCGTACACTGTCTAATGTTTTCTCTCGTGTTATTT
>Ga0302271_10001948_pt1 | contig 19160 bp, 34 predicted proteins | sample III_Bog_N1_1_FD_198767 | JGI IMG/M metagenome (GOLD analysis project Ga0302271, IMG submission 198767) | Peat permafrost microbial communities from Stordalen Mire near Abisko, Sweden - III_Bog_N1_1 | ecosystem: Environmental > Terrestrial > Soil > Wetlands > Peat | place: Sweden: Abisko...
GGAATAGCCAACTCATACAACTACCGAACGGACAGACTATGACGTCTGAAGAATTTACCCAATTTTTTCCTGATATGAAACCAGAGGAAATCAATGGGAAAGTTATAGATTTAGGTGGTATTAAGCCAATGAATTTACAAGTTATAAAACAGGATTTACAAGATAAACTAGATTTTAATCCAGATAACCCAACCTATACCAAACAAGGTTCTGCGTTATTAAGAGATTTACAGCACCAATATAAAAATAAACTTGAAGAATTAAGTCCAGAATTAGGAGAAGCAAATAAAGCTCACCAAATAGCAAAGTCAGCAGAACAATTTAAAAACTTACTACCACAAGGGAAATACCATAAAGCTAGAATAGCAGCAGAACTTGGGGGTATTATTCCTGCGGTAGCTGGGGGAATGACACATAATCCATTCTTATCTTCATTCGGAGCAATAAGTACTCTGTTTTCACCATTGGCTCACGGAATACCAATGGCAGGGTATGAAATCGGTACAAAAATATCTCCATATCTTCCAAGAGCCCTAACAACTGGAATTAACCAAAAATAAAATAAATATTCTACACAATAAGTCCACTGTAATCGGTGGGTTATTTTTGAAAGGAAAAATATGACACAAATAGGAATCAACGGCCAAATGCGTTTTAGCGCCGATACCCCAGCAGTAGCGGACGATGTGAACGCTAATTTTGATGTTTTCAAAACTGCACATAATGATACAGATACAAGAGTAATAACGTTAGAAAATAATATTACAAATTATTTAGACAAAACTATTTCTAACACGTTTCCTTTAGTTCAAAAGTACAAAAGTACTACAATAACAGGGGCAACAAACGCTACTCCAATTGTGATTACTTCGGTCGCACACGGTAGAAGTACAGGCGATAAAATATATAACGAAAATGTAGGCGGGAATACTAACGCAAACGGTGTTTTCTCAATAACAAAATTAACCGATGATACTTACAGTCTTGACAATTCAGTCGGGAACGCAGCTTATACTTCGGGTGGTACTTCCTATCTATTGCCTAAAAACCTTGAGGATTTAGCGAATAAAGCATTTGTTTTAACTTCGGGGAAAGAAATTAAATCACTTGGAAGTATTGCAGCAAGTTTCACGCTATCTAGTGGGAAGTCAAAAGGCAACATAACGGACAATATTTCAATATCTTTGCCAACTACTGGTTTAATTTCAGGTATTGAAACTAAATGTGAATTTGATTTTAGCTTACTTAGCGGTAAAACTTTAACAATTCCAACCAGTACTAACATAATTTGGAAAGGTACAAAACCAACAGCATACTCAACAATAACCACAGGGAATGAGGAAAAAGCTAGAAATACTTTGATATTCACTACTAAAGATGGTGGTACAAATTGGGTAGCCGAATATTTTAATGCGGGTGGTATTGAAATAGCTTTCACACAACCAGTATTAAATGCCAATGGAACTCTTGGAGGTTCCACTTTCGCCGTTTATACTTCTGCCGTTTATGGTGCAGGAGTTTACGCTTATGCGTTCTCTGATGGTAACGATGGTTCCACCTGCTATGGCCCAGATTATGCGACCCCTTATGATATTTTATACAACCCAATTCCTTTAAAAGTGCCCAATATATACGTAAACAGTAATATTGGGGGTTACACAGTCTATGGTTCAAATGATAATTCTACATATACAACACTTACAAGTGGAGCCTTTACAAGTGGTGGCGCTAATACTATATCTATTCCGGCTATTAATCAAGGATTTTATAATTATTATAAGATACAACCAACTAGCCGATTATCAGGAAATTATATAACAGTTATGACAATTACACTATTAAATGGTGTTTATATAGCTACTTAGAAAGGATTTTAAAATGACAGTATATGGAAAAATAGAAAACAATAATTTTATACCAGCGCCTTACGGTAATACAGACTTTTTAGTGTCACAAGGTTATTCAGCGTTTACCGATGAAGAAGCCCAAAACTATATAACAAAAGGGCTTTTACAGTCTCAAATAGCCGAAATTGACTTAAAGAGAATAAGAGCAAGTATTGAGCCATCTATCAAAGACGAAACAAGCGGTCAAACTTGGCTTGAATTTTACACTGAGCAAGTACAGGAATTAAGAGAGCAAATCGCTTCTTTATAACTAAGCATTAAGCTACCAACAAATGACAAGCTCAAAAGGCTTGAATTTTTGCTGCACAAATACAGGAATCAAGGTAATAGGGATAAAAATGGCAGAAATAAGCAAAATACATTCTTCTAATCAAATTGTACCAGCTGGAAATTTAAACAAAAATTTTAATTCTATCAACGAACAATTGGAGCTACTAGCTGGAAGTGATTATGCATCCAAAATAGAAAATTTAAACGGGGCTATATCAAGCATTGTAGACGCTAAAACTTATAGCTGGGGACAAATATTGTCTAAACCAATTTTGTTTAATCCTACCTTGCACAGCCATAGTGTATCGGAAATAAACGACTTACAAGCCTTATTGAATGACAAAGCGAGCATAGCAGACTTGAACAGCATATCTACGAGCATAGATGGCGGTAATGCAACAAGCATTTACCTAGAAACACAAATAATCAATTGCGGAGGGGCATAATGGCTAGCAAAATACAATTAAGAAGCGATAGTTCCGCTAACTGGATTTCTGCAAATCCAATATTAGCACAGGGAGAAGCTGGAATCGAATTAGACACTAACGAAATAAAAATCGGCGATGGTTTAACTCACTGGAACAATCTTGAATATTTATCAATAGATTCAAGTATTCCAACTGCTAGTATAACAATAAAAGGTGCTGTAAAAATAGGCAATGGGCTTTCTGTTACTGGTGACGGCACTCTTTCAGCAAATGTGCAGTCACAAATTCAATCTGATTGCAGCCAAACAGATAATACAAAGCCTGATTATATTAAAAATCAACCTGATTTAACGCTTAAAGCTGATAAATCGTCCACATATACTAAAACAGAAGTTGATACTTTAATAGATGAAATCCCGACACCAGACGTAAGCGGTCAAATAACAACGCACAATACAAGCAATACAGCGCATCAAGATATTAGAACAACGTTGAACAACAAGGCTAACGTTTCAGATATACCAGATGTAAGTAACTTTGCTACAACTTCGCAAGTTGATACCAGAATCCAAAATATTGTTGGTACTGCTCCTGCTGCTTTAGATACTTTAAAAGAGATTGACGATCAGCTTAGTAATGACGAAAGTGTTGTCGCTGGATTAGTAAATACAATTTCTACAAAAGCAAATCAGGCAGATTTAACAAGCGGGTTAGCAGAAAAAGTTGATAAGTTGGGCTTTATTGCTACTGACAATAATTATACCACTACGGAAAAAACAAAATTAAGTGGGATTGAAGTAGGCGCTCAGGTTAATCCAGATTTAACATCTTATGCACAAAGTACAGATGTGGCGACTGCTTTAACTTTAAAATCAAATCTAGCGGGTGGAAATACTTTTACAGGCAATCAAATTTTAGATGCTTTGTTTATAGACAGCTTAAATCATAAAGTTGGAATAGGCACTACCTCACCATCCGCACAATTGACACAAAAAACTACTTCAGACTTAGAAACAGCCACTTTAGGCGCTGAATTATTAACCTCAAGCGGTTGGACTTCTACAGATTGGACTGGTAGTTTTGCTGCTGGATGGACACATACTACAGGCAATACAAGCGCATTGTCTAACTCTTTAGCTGCTGTAAACGGCAACTATTATCAAATATCTTACACAATGACTGGCAGAACAGCAGGAAATATCATTGTTCTTTTCGGAAGTCAAACACTTGCGGTGAACGCTAGCGGTTCTTTCACTATGAAGGCAACAAGCACGTCTAATTTTTCGGTTGCTACAACTACAGACTTTAACGGTACAGTTACTTTTTCAATAAAACAAATAACGGCAATTACTTCCCCTGTATATGCCATTCAAGACAGCACAGGAGTAAATTCTTTAGAAATTCGCTCAGGTCTAAAAACTGCTAATAATACAATTTTGGGTAACAGTGCAGGTACTAGGATAACTACTGGAACAGCCAATACCTTTACAGGTTATAGTGCTGGACAAAATACGGCTAGTGGAGTAGGCAATACATTTTATGGATATTTAGCAGGCCAAAATAACGTTAGTGGTAATAGTAATGTATTTGTTGGGGGTAACTCTGGTGCTAATAATACCGCAGGATTAGCAAATATTTTTGTTGGCTATAATTCAGGATTTAACAACATTAATGCTAGCAATAATGTATATGTAGGTAATGCCGCTGGAATGTTGAATACTACTGGCTCTAGTAATACGTTTATTGGGACTAGTACAGGTTATAATAACACTGGCAGCTCGAATACATTTAATGGCTATGCAGCAGGCATAAGCAATACGTCAGGTGGGAATAACTGTTTCTTTGGCTCTCAAGTTGGCTATTCAAACACTACAGGCTCAAATAACGTTTGTATGGGGATAAATTCAGCACAATATAACGCTACAGGCTCAAATAATATAATGTTTGGTACAAATGCAGGACGTGTTCTTGCCGATGGAACAACTAATAATACCACTTGCAACAATAGTATATTTTTAGGTTATGGGACAAAAGCAAAAGCACAAAGCGGAACAAATGAAATTATCCTCGGATTCAATATCTCTGGTAATGGTTCAAACACAACTACGATAGGCGGTGGTGGAACAACCAACACATATATAGCAGGACAAACGCAAGCAATTTCTTTTGCAAGTACGTTACAAACTCTTACTGATGCCTCAAACATTGCTTGGGATTTATCTTTAGGCGGTATTGGTTCTGTTACTTTGGGCGCTGCTGGTAGAACTTTAGCAAATCCAACAAACATAGTCGCAGGTGCAACTTATAAATTAATAGTTAAACAAGACGCTACAGGTTCAAGAACGATAACAAGTTGGGGAAGTTATTTTAAATTCTCTAACATTAGTCCAGTATTAAAAACAGCAGCTAACGCAATTGACATTTTTGAGTTTGTTGCGATTGATACGACAACATTATTATGCGTTAACTCGCTCGCTTCTTCTAGTGGTGCAACTTATACAATGTCTACTTCTGGAACTACATTACGTAGGGTTTGGAGTGATGGGCTAATTGAACAATGGGGTTATGCTACAAGTGCTAGTGACACAGATATATTTATTGCTTTTTCTATTCCTTACACTGTAGCCCCTAAAATATTCCCAGTTAACAGCTCAAGCTTAAATGCTGGTATACTTGGTATGCACGCAGGTGTAAACCTTGCAGCTGGCGCAATCAGCACTACTGGATTTTATGCTAGATTATCGCCGATATTGAGTAAATATTGGTATTCTATCGGTTATTAGTAAGGAGTTTTTAATATGGATAATATATTTATCAAACCTTGGACTGAAGATTATAGTATCTTCGCAGCACAAGTACAAACAAACGGTCAAAGAATTGAAGAAGATGAGGTTGCTTATTATGCGCTTTATCCTAATCAAAGATTATTGAACGGTGAAATTGTTGACAGCCCTTGTCCTATATTTTCAGCTAATCAATTGGCAGTTAAAAAAATAGATTTATTAAACGAAATTGCAGAACTCGAAAAATCTCAACTTCGTGCAGTAAGAGAATTAATCATAGATCCGACAAGTACTTTTCCTTTGAATAAGTTAAAAAGTATTGACAGTCAAATTCAAGATTTGCGTACACAGATAGAGGGGCTTTGATATGGATTTACAAACAATAGGAATTTCTCTTGGCGGAAGTGCAACGGTAGCATTTGCAATTGTTAAAACTTTAGTTAGAGCAGAAGCAAGAAAAGAAGTTGCTCCCGACATAGAAAAACTACACGGACGAGCAAATATTATTGAAAAAGATTTTGTAAGATGTGAATTTTGTAAATTACAACACGATAATCTAACAAAAACCCTTCAAAGTATGGATACAAAGCTAGACACCTTAATAGCTAAGTTATAGGAGGATTTATGAAAATTCAACACCTCACGCAAAGCCCTATAAGAGACGTTATACGCCCTGTAGGTAGTAATAGACCTAAGAAAATACCGCCGTTTATGGGCAATCCTTGCAAGATGGTATATTTAGCGATTAAGTTTAATGGGAGTGATTATGACGGATTTAAAAAGGGGCAAATATAATAAATTTAAAAGAATAGTTCAATTAACAGATTTTCACATTCCTTTTCACGATAGAAAAACATTAAGTGCAGTTTATAAATTTTTAGAAGACTTTAAACCTGAGCAAATTATTTTAACAGGTGACATTTTAGACTTTTATAAACTTTCTAGATTTGATAAAGACCCGAAAAGATATACAACTATTCAAGATGAAATAGACAAAGCATATCCGATACTAAAAAAAATGACTGAATTGTGTTCAGAGGTTCATTTCATAAAGGGTAATCACGAAGATAGACTTATGAAATACTTAAAACGCAATCCTGAATTGGCGAGTATAAAAGTCTTAGAAATTCCAAAATTATTAAATTTAGACACTCTTGGAATACATTATCATCCTTATGAATATATTTACAATGATTTTAGATTTACACACGGTGAGTTTGTAAGACCTGATAGTGGAGCAAGCGCAAAAGCAGAAGCATTAAAATACGGCTCTAATACTTCTAGTGGACATACTCATAGACTTGGAAGTTATTTAAAAACTGATGCTCGAGGAACTATTGGAGCGTATGAAATGGGTTGTTTATGTCAATTAGATCCTGAATATATAAATGGTGTACCAAATTGGGTACAAGGTTTTGGGGTTTTCCATTTTGATGATAACCGGTTCTTTTGTCAGCAAATACCAATTATAAAACACGAATTTATTTATGGTGGTAAGAGATATAACGGTGAGTAATTTACCGCACGGTAAAAAACGTTTTGCCAACGCCAGCAAAACGATAAAAATTTACCGTACAGGAAAGAGGGAGTGAATGAAAGATTTAATAGTAGGAGTAGGAACACCGATTAAAAACCATATTCCCGAGGTCGGGAAAAAGGTCGGTGCAAAATTTGACAACGACAAAACACGTATGGATTTATTAATGTGCGGATGCGCTAAAGCATTGGAGCAAGTCGCAAAAGTTTTGACTTTCGGGGCTAAAAAATACGCTGATGATAATTGGCGGTTAGTTCCTGACGCAAAGAAAAGGTATAATGCTGCACTTCATAGACATTTAAATGCTTATTATCAAGGGCAACTGTTAGACAGTGAAACAGGCTTGAGCCATTTAGCACACGCACAATGTTGCTTAACCTTTTTACTTGAATTTGAATTGGAGGGTAAATGAATACAAGTTATAACAAAAACTTAGAGCAAACAGATGTATTCTTTGACAAAGACGATAATTGTTTAGAATGCGCCTTCCAAGAAGTATGCCCTTTAATAAGTGCTTTACAACACGAAAAAGCTTTTTTGGCTACATACAACGAGCCAATAGAAAATTGCGCATTATCGAAACTAGGCAACAATATGACATTTTCTTTATTGGGAGATATAAATTATGATTAATTATTTTTGTTGGTGGAATAACAAATACATTGAAATGGATGAATGGGTATATTGGTTAATGCACGATTGCCAAGGGGGTTAAATGAAAAAGTTTTTTGTTACTCTTTTTGGGATTTTAGTACTTCCATTAGTACTCTTAGATTTTACTATTGAAATAATAAAGGATGAATTATTATGACTTATGCAGAATATTTATTATTAGCAAAAACAAAGAAAATATCCGACCATTTTACGCTATATGACGTTTGTCATTCGGATACAGCTTTACAATATAAAATAGACAACACGCCAACGGCGCAAATAATTGTTAACGCTACGCAATTAGCGAATAAATGCTTAGAGCCTATTAGAAAACATTTTAATAAACCGTTGGTTGTAAATTGTATTTTTAGAAGTCCAATACTAAATACTAAAATCGGCGGGGCAACAAATAGCCAACACCGTTTTGGACAAGCGTGTGACTTTGTAATCTCTGGTGCTGATTTAAAAATAGTTTTTGCGTGGTGCAAAACTAATTTAGACTACGACCAAATTATTTTCGAAAATCAATGGATTCATATAAGTTACAACAACACTGGAAAAAATAGAAAACAAGCATTGAAATTAGTTAACGGTAATTATTTACCAGCATAAAAGAAAGTAGGGAATTATGACAAACGTAAAAGAAACAGCAGTAAAATTAGTAAATTTAGTAATTGCAGATGCACAGGACAAAGATTTATCGGGTGAAGAAAAAGAACACAAAGTATGTGAATTTCTTGTCAAACTTGATGATGCTTTACCTGTAGCGGATTTTATACCAAACGCTTTAGAAGCTGAAATTTTAGAGTTTGGAGTTGATAAAATTCAAGAATATTTCGCAAAACTAGATATAAAAGCATTAGTAAAAAAATGCTATGAACGCATTAAACATTTATTTCACAAAGCTTAACTTCCTAACCTCGAGGATTAAATCTCTCTCTTAGCTCTCTCAAATTATTTGAGGGGGCTATTTTTTTGCCTATTTGTTATGATTGTAACGTAAAAATGTAATATATTTGTTATAAATAGTAAATGCTCACGGAATGCTCACAGCATATATTAAATCTATCAAATCTATCAAAATGAGAATAACCCTGAAATCCTTTATTTGTCTTATTTTATTAAATTGATTAAATCTATTAAATCCTTTAATTTACCCTATAATCACCCTGCTAAGGTGTTGTGGGGAGTAATCTTCACCGAGGGTTCGAATCCCTCTTTCTCCTTTTTTAAAGAGACTTTCGAGATTTTCGGCAGTCTCTTTTTTAATGTCTTTTTTATGGAATGCTCACGAAAATGCTCACGAAAAGTTAAGTAAATATTTTTTGTTCTAATTGAGCCGTTGCACTTGTGTGAACTTCTGCCATTATGTAAGAATAAATGTCATTAGTTGTACTAGTTTTTGCGTGTCCTACTTGTCTTGAGATATATACATCGGGTAATCCAAGGGAATGCATTAAGTCTACAAATTGCCCTCTAAGATCGTGCAGCCTTATATAATCTTTTGGGTATCCACATAAAACAAGCAACGAATCAAATCTATCGTTTACCCAATTTGCACTTACTGGATTATTATTTTTACCTTTAAACAAAAATCCCGAGAATATTTCATATTTTTGGATATGCCATTTTATAATTTTACCAACCGTATCGGGATAATTTACAATCCTTCTAGATTCTTTTGTTTTATTTCTGCTTTTTAATTCTCTATTTGTATATTGTTTTTCAACCCATATTTGATTTTTTTTAAAGTCAACGTCTTCTTTGACGAGTGCCGAGTACTCTCCGAGCCTCATACCTGTAAATATAGCTAACGAAAATATACAATAAAAATCTTGCATTTTTTCTTTACAGGTTTTATTAATTTTTTTAATCTCATCTACTGTAAATCTACGTCTTAGTACCTTAGGTTCTGACACTTTCTCCATTTCTTCAAAAGGATTATAGCCGATAAGTTTATGTTTTTTTGCATAGTTAAAGGCTGCTATTGCGAATTTTCTACATCCGTTAATCACATAAGGGCTTTTTTTAGCTTTTTGCATTTCTATAGTCCAATTTTCGATATACAAAGAAGATATATTTTTAATCTTGGTATTGTGGAAAAAAGACAAATGATTTTTTAAATATCCCTTGTAGTTTTTATATGTTCCTTTCGCATAATCTGGTGAATCATTTACATAGTTCAAAAAGATACTAGCAATATCAAAAAATACAGAATTTCCATTTATTACAATTTTACCATTTTCAAGTTCTTTTAATCTCGACAATTCCGCTTTAGTAGCTGACCTTTTTTCAAGGAATCCAGATTTGCGTACTTGTTTTCGTTTCTTATCACCATTTTTAGTAAATTCGTTAGATGGTATTTCAATAACATATTCCCAAGTAAATTTAGTTTTTTCCTTATTCCATCTTTTGCCTACTGACATATATTCCCCCTTTCTGAATTGTAAATAATCGCATTATACCACACGTTTAAATTTCCAAGGGTGCGAATCCCTGAATGCTATAACATCTGATCTCAAAACCATTTTTAGGGGTTCATAATCTCTATAAGGAATTATGCCTTTTTCCATAATCCATTTTCGGAATGTGTGATATTTTATCCCAGTGATTAAAGACGCCTCTTTGATACTTATTTCTTCATTACTAATATTTACAATCTTACCCATTTTTAACCTACTTTCTATTCATTATTTTATCTAATATCGCTATAAACTTTTTTACATTTTCTTTCTTAACTGTTCTTTTACCCATCCCACCGATTATTAAAGGTGATAAATGTTCTGATGCTGCTTTGATTGAAATTAGTTCATAACTCCAAACGCAGGTTTTCATTTCGCTTATTTTTCTGAGTGATACTTCTGTATCAATTCTTTTTAGCGGCGGTTTTTGTGTAAAATTTGCAACTATTACGTTGTCTTTCATAAACTCATCACCGATTTTAATAAACTCCAAATACGAGGGCGATTTTCTAAAGTTGTTTTCGATTGTCTCTTGATATGCCATTTATGCCTCCAGTTCTGCTAGTGCTTGTTGTAACGCTCCATCATAAGATATTGGTTTTATGCCAGTTTGACTGCTAAGATTAATTGATTTAATGAGTATTCCAACCATCTTATCTTTGAGTTGGAGTTGTTTATAGTAGCAGTTTGGATTATCTTTGCACTCAATATTATCAGTTGAATAATCCTCTAAGTGTCTTTGAGGCAACGCCATTGTGCAATCGCAAAACAATATTTCATTTTTGTTGTCTTTATCTTCAAATATCCTTATAAATTCGCAGTCTTTCATTCTTAATCCTCCTTCGTTTCTGATATTGCGGTTTCAACATCTATTATGTTAGAGTGTGCTTGTTTTAATTCTTTTAATATTTCCTCTAGTACTAATATAATTTTGTCTTCGTATCTCATTTCCTCGCCTTTCTTTAACTCTTTCTCTGTCTTTGGTTATACTTTACCGTGCGGAGGGTTAAACATTCATTGAGCATGAAGCTGTTGCCCTCTCGTTAAACATATTGTTATATTCCGAATATCATTTTTGTTAAAATACCGATAACATAGATAGTAATTAGCAAAATAGTTCCCAATATCGGTGCGGTAATAAATACATTAAAGGAGTTACACTCTAGCCCTCCGATTGCGCATACAAATGCACCGACAAGAGCTGTTCCAAAATATGTTGCACTACCTATTAATAATTCGTTCATCTTCCCCTCCATTCTTTATTGTAATTAACTGGCTTGTTTAGTTTCAAGCATTAAAATATTGTTATTTGTTAGGCTTATAAAATTGTTCACTTTGAAATACTTTTCAGCTCCTTTTGCCATTTCAGGGGAAAACTCTTTCTTAATGTCCTCTTTTTTGGTTATCCATCCTAGAAGCCTTGCAACTTCTACGTTCATAGCCTTTGTAAACTCGATGTCAAACTTAACGTGCATATTGTCGTTTTTGTAGACTCGATACTCCATAAAAACTTTATCGCTGTTTTTGTAATAAACAAAGTATTTTACGCCTGTTGTTTTTGGTAACTCGCAATCTCTTTCAACGATAAACCCTAAGTTTTGAGCGATTACAAAAATATCATTTAAACGCTGTTTTTCTGATGAATAGTTGTTATCCCTTTTCCTGTCCGAGTTTCTCCAACTCATATATGTATAGTCAAAAATGTTTGTCATTATAATTCGATAATCTAAAACATAATGAGAAATTGTTGATTTGTCAGACCATATTCTCTTATTGCCCCACTCCCTAGTTTCAAAGGCTCTTTTATTAGAAACATATTGCTTGACATTTTCAGGGCTAGATAACTTTTTGTAGAAGAAAACTAACTGGTCTGAATAGTATTTGTTGGCGTTTTTTATTACCCACATAACAACAACCCATATATTTTCTATCGTGAAATCTATTGTCAACAAATTCCTAAAATCCTGAATAAATTTTCTTCTCGTATCGCAAGTTAATTTCTCTTTCAACTCGCCGAATTCTTCAAATAGAATCGTCCAGTATTTAGTTTTTAAACCTGTCATTTGTTTTTGCATAGACTTTTGTATCGTATAGAGTTCAATTCCAAGATTATTAAATATTTCTCTGTTCAATCCCTTTAAGGCGTTGAAGCTATCTAAAAAGTTTTTATACTCATATTGGTACAACTCCACGAGCATACTTGCTTTGTTTTCGGCTTGCACGAGCCTGTTCTTTATATCCTCTTTGCTTGTTTCCTCTGTATTTTTATCTTCTTCTACTTTAAAAAAGTCGCTGATAAATTGTGAAAAAGCTGTTTCGTTAAACTGCTTTCGTTCGTATTGCCTATTGCAATCATTGTATTCTTCAGTGCGGTACTGTCTTTCTATTTCGACAATATCAACAACTGCTCTTGCCTTTCTATCTGCATCTAGAAAATCAAAACTATCAATAACAATGCTCTTTGACCTGCTGTCCTCAATGGCTCTTTTAATATTCTCGCTATCTTTCCATCTTTGAGGAATAACTAAAAATATCTTTTTACAGTTTGAATTGCTTATGATCTGAATCGCCCAATTCTCAAAATCACTATAAGGCGGATTGCAAAAAACATAATCAACTGGTTTATCAAGTAAATATGTAGAATAGAAGTCGGTACCTAAAACTATTGTTTCCGCATCAAGTCTTTCGAGCAATATTTTACTTTTTTCGATTACATAGTAATTTTTTATGCCAGCCGGTAAATATTTTTTAAGGTTGCACGTTCCGCAACCAACATCTAGCCACTCTTTATCTCCCTCAATTCTATATTTAAGGCTTTCAATCATTGCCTTTGTAGTCGGATAAAATTCAAAGTCTTGGTTATTCTCTTTCAATTCTTCCACTAAATTTGCTATTCCCATATCTTCTCCTCATATCTTCCGTACATCAAATAAAAAGACTTCTAAATCGAAGCCTAGTCTATGTAAATTAATTCGTCTTTCCTAACTCCTGTTTTGCTAAATACGTTTTTTGCTTCCATTCCCTCAAGGCTTCTATGAAAATTCTGCTCTAGTAAAATCATCTTTTGCATATTCCCAAGTTCTGTAAGTTTACTCAAATTGTTCCTATGCAGTTTTATTGTTCTTCTCGGTACAAAGTGATGCCATTCACAAGGTTTGTCAAAAGTCATTTCCGCAACTTCCCAAAGTGCAATGGGTTCAACTCGTCCGTTCCGCAAAATAAAAGTCGGGTATCTGTCAACATCTGTTTCGTTGTCGCTTGCTGTGTTTGATTTAGTCATACATTAGCCTCTAACTTTTTATTCAAACTTGCGGCTAATCTTCTTGCATACCCACAAAAGTCATTCATAGATGAACGGTTTTTATCATCCCACTTTTTGAATTTAGTCTCATTTGTTCCGTTATTTGTGTAATCATCGTATATTTCACGCTCGTAAGGTTTACAAACTGCAAAAGAGTTTAAGCAATCTATAAGGTCTTTATCTGGTGTTTTGACGTGCTTTTCTACTGTTTTGTAAATTTCTTCTGGTGCTGGATTAAATGCAGTAAAGCAATATTCTAAATTATTATCACTATCAATTGCCTTTGCCCCAGCTTTCCCATTTCCAAGTAATAAAGTAGCCGTTCTAGCTATTTCGTCACTCATTGCATAAAATGTAATCCCATCGCTAGGATTTAAAAATTCGTATAGTTCTCTCAAGACACACACTCCAATCTACTCTTATCAAACAACCCTGTTTGACCGTTTACTATGTTTGAGATAATGGGCTGTTGCTCTTGAACTAAAGTGTATTTTTTGTGTGTACTTCCTTCTACTGGCTCGGTTAGAATTATATAGCCCTTATCCCTTAAAATCTGTATTGCTTTTTGTGGTGCTGGGATAAATTGAGCAGTTAAGCCCATTGTTGTTCTTGGGCTTATTTTTAAAAGTCTTAAAACTTTTTCATATTGAAACTCTTTATGTTCTTCCATTCTTTCATCCTCCTCTTAACTTTTTCTTTAATTCCTCTGTAGTAAAATCTTTTGGTATCGGCGCTCGTTCTTTTCCAAGTTCTTCAACTGTTTTTATGTCGAGTACTTTGTTTCTAAACGCTCCTCTTGGTTTTGGTTCATCTTTTGGGGTAAAACTCCCTTTTATAGTGTTTGTCATTACTTCTTTGTAAACCCAATTATGTTTGTTTAGGACTGCGTAAAAGTCTTTGTATGCTTTACCGTTAGCTTTTATGTAACTTGATAGCTTTTCAACGGCTTGGTTAAATTTATCTCCGTAAATTGTTTTTAGTTTCTCCAAATTTTCATCAGAGAGAAAAATATTTTTAAATTCGCCTAATACATTCTTATCTTTCTTATTACTTTCTTTATCCTTTTTATATAGTTTGTACTTTAAATTGCAGTTTGTTTTGCACTTTGTTTTGTACTTTGAATTGCACTTGTCACAAATTTTAGGCTGATAATCATTGTATTTATTGACTTTGATTAAAGTGTACGAACGTTTGCATTTTGCGTTTATTTTGTACCGTTTTATCTTCAAATCTTTTTCCAATAATTTCAAAAATTTTTCAGTAGTTCTTACATTCCATTTAAAAGTAGTTGTTAAAAAATCTACGGTTGTTGAAAAATATCCTCTAGGAATAATTATCAATTTTTCGCTTACCAAAGTTGGCTCACTACAAAAATAACGAGCGTGTTCGATAATCCATAACCAAGCTTCATATTTTGTAAATTTTCTATTTTCCCTTGATGGGTGAAGCCAACTATTTTCTAACTTTCTACTAATGGAAAAACTGCCAAAGCTTCTGTCTTCCATTTCTTCTCCTTAATTCTTCCTACTAAAAAGGGGCTATGTTTCAAGCCCCCCGATAAATTAATCTGATTTTTTGTAAGTGTTTAATACTGCGTATTTCTTATCTTCTCTGTTTGTCAGTATGTCGATATTCACATACCCTGCATCGTTTACATTTACAAGTAAGAAGTCTATAAACTGTTCTTTTTTAATACTTAGTTTAATAATTTCTCCGTACTCTGTTTCTTTTACGTCTACGAATAGACCTTCTGCAAATACTTTTTCTGCCATTGTTCCTACCTTTCTAAATAGATTCCTAACTCGTTTGCTAATCCCTCAAAATATTCTATTAGCTTGTTCATTTCAGATACATCAAATTTTGAACTACCAAAATAAACTTTAAAAATTAAAGCCTCTTGAAATCCAATAAATGATTTACCCATTATTTTTACCGCCCTAAATGCCTTTCTTAAACTCGGCTCTGTTTCGGGCAATCCTACGATTAAATCGCTCTTTACCTCACAATGTTCCAAACCCGATATATAAACGTCCATCTCGTCGTTGCCAGTAGCCTTAGAAATCGATTGTATGAGTTTCCAAAGTAGCGCATTTTGCTCTAAACTCCGACTTGATTTATAATCTTTAATATCAAGCGAGTATTTTTTATTAAGTTCAAGCCGTCCAGTATATCCGAACGGCTCAAAAATAAGTTCATTGTTTTGTTGTTTTAATTCAGCGTTTATCCGCATAATGCCTCACTGATTCTTTCAGCTTTTTTATTGGTTAAGTTTGCAATATCAGTAGCTGATTTATTTGAATTTATTTTATCCATAATTGCAAGCTTTAATTCAACCGCAGTCTTTAAGCCCTCTTTGATTTTTTCAAAGGCTTTCAGGTCTGCTTCAAATCTGTAAATAACAAAATGCTGTTCAAAGTTAGGGTTATAGGCTACATAATCACACCATTTGCGCCCTGTGACATACATTTGCATTTGCATCTGCCAAATATAAGCGGATGAAACATTTTTGCGGTCTAACATAACTAGAAAATAGTTTTTATTATTATGGCATTTTATTTCTACAAGTCCATCTTCACCCACTAAGCCATCAGGACTACAACCGATATGCTCATCCAATTTGCAAAATGTAACTTCTTCAACTTGTTGGTTTGTTTCCATTTCATAGCAAAATCTTGCGCTTGCTTCAAGTTCGTTGCCTCTTGCCATATCATCATTGGTGTAGCTGTCACTTTGTAAAGCATAGTAATCAGCCATTAATTCCGTAACGTATGTTTCAAGCCCTTTGCCGTTGCTCGCTATTGGTTGAGCGTGTGAAGCGGTAAAAACCCCCTTGCGGAGGTTTAACCAAGCTTCTGAACCCTGTTCTATATCTCTAATTACTTGCATTGGCATATCCTCCAATTTTCTTGCGTTGTTCTGCCATAGCTTTGTTAAAAGCACCTTTGTTTGCAACTTCATTTTTGTATTTTTCGTTGAAGTTTGAAAAATCAGCAAAACTTGTTAAGTTTTCAATCTCTGATAAAATATCAATGTCGTTACTATTTTTAGAAGATAGTTGCACAACATTGTCGGGATTTTCGGGTAAATCTTCCCCCGCATAGATATAAAGACCTAAACCGTGTCTTGCAATAGCCTTTGTTAATGCTCTTTGTATTGATTTATTCGCATCAAATGAGGTTATTTTATCTAGCGGCATTGACTTGTTTTGAAAGTCCATAATCGGTAAATATTCAATATGTTCAAGTTCATTAACCGTAACTCCGACTTTTACCCAAGCTGTTCTGCTGTCGGTGAAATAAATACATCCCTCAAGTGTTTCATATACTTTATAAGTAGCTGTTGGATGAACCTTTTTCAACTCTCCCCAAGCCCACGCCCAAGATAAGTAGTTAAATTTTCCTTTTGTTTCTGTTTTGTCTTTAACGTTGATTCCGTTTAAGACTTCAAAATAGTTTTTTTCTGTAATACTTTGTTGCATATTATTTCTCCTTATTATTATTTTGTATAAATATTTGAAATTCTTGTAATTCTTTCTCTGTCATATGTTTAAGTATTAAAGATAACGCTTGATTTCCTGCTAGATGTGGAGTTTCTAAAATATCTGTAAACCATTTTGAAGATGTGCCAAATTTTTTGATGGCGTATCTATAACCTTTTGGTTGAATATATGGTCTATACTCTATTTTATAAAGTCCGATTTCCGTATAATCTGCTTCGTCTTTCATCTACTCCCCTCCTATAAGTGGTGTAATTGTTACTTTTCGCTTACAGTTGACCCTATCCAAAATAATGCAACCATTTTTTACTGCACAGTCTTGGCAATCATTATGTTTAAGTGCTTGTTGAGTAAAATGCTCTATAGCTTCCTCGCTAGTTTTGTATTTACCTACATTCCCATTTATATCAGGATGCTCAAAACAATAATCATCATTTAAAGTCTTTATATCTTCTGCCATTAACTTGATAATCTTGTCTTTAATTGCTAGTTGATTACATTTTTCTCTCATCTGTTTGTTTTGTTGGGTGAGTTGTTCGTTTTTAAGAAAATATTTAGTACATACTTGTTCCATTCTTGTTTTTTCCCCACGGAAAAATTGTAACTCTTTTTCTAAGAAGTCTATTTGTCCTTGATGTGCAATATTATTTAATTCAATGCAACTCTTACATTCTTTTTCTGTCATAATCTTTCCTTTCGTTAGTAAACCCTTAAATCAACCTCTAACGTGCAAAACGACGCACTCACCACAAAACGACGTGGTGTAGAGGCTGTTGTAAAAGCTTAACTAAATTATTTTTTCATTAGTTTTTCTAACCAATCTGCCCACATACATAGCGCAAAACATATTGGGAATAAAAAACAAAACACTATTACTTTTTCAGATATCGGTGTTCCATTTGTAGTGGCATCGAGTAAAAATGCAAAAGTAAATAGTAAGCCAATAGTGTATTTGGTCATTTTTCCTCCTATCCTGTCGGCAATAAACTGCTTTCAGTTGTTCTGTCTATTCTTTGTGAAAAATCACCGTGTACTATGTTTGGGTCTAATTTTAAAGTTGCGCTTACAACTGCTCTAAAATCACTACTCCAAAAACCCTCGTTAAATTCTTGTAGTTTTTCGCTTATCTGTTTTTTTGTTTCTTCTGAAACTTCCAACTCACCAGAAATAATAAATCCAGTGTTTTTAATAATTCCGATGAAGCTTTCTAACTTTTCTGCTAAATTGTTTAACCCTTCTTTTGTTTCTTCCACTGTCATAATTTTAACCATTTCTCAATCTCCTTCTACCTTTAAAATGTAAACGTAACCGCCTTTTTGGGTTGTAAATAATTTTCTAAAACTATCAAATATAGTTTCAAAGTGACCTCGTTTATTATTCGTAAAAACTCAAAAAATTCCTCTATATAATCAGGTGTTTTAGTGTCTAAAGCCTTAAATAACATTTCCATTCTTTCAGGAGGATAACCATACATTTCTAAATCAAATGCTGTTATTAAAGCTCCTGCCTTGTTTTCTGCTGTTAACATCTAAAATCCTCCCGCATAAACTTGAGGACTTAACGCCCAAGCAAAAACATAAAGTGCATAACCGATAAAACCAATACCAAAACAAGCGATAATAAAAGCCCTGTATTTTGCGCTTTTAAGCTTGTAAAAAAAATCTGTCCAATTCTCTGAAAAATCCATAATTCTTACCTTTCTTAATTTGTACTTGTTTAAGCTACTTTAAAAAATTCCTTAAAAGTATTGCTTCCATATTGACCATTTGTAATTTTAAGAACATCTTTAAGCGTCATTTTATCTTTTAACTCAGTATGTTCGATAAAGTTTTCAGTCCCAAAACTGCAAGCCCCTGTAATTGTTCTGTAGCAAATAGCCCAATAATTTAGGTCTTTAACTTCTGTTGTTTTTAAATTTTCATATTGTTCCATATCTCGAGGACTTGTTTTAAACAACCAATCACGGTAAGCCTGTTTGATATTTTTTCCGTGTGCATACACACCGTCTTTTGTGAATATATATGCTATTTTGTTTCTAGTTTTGGCTTTGATGATATTTTTCTTTTGACTTAATATTTCGCAGAAAATGCCATCTATTTTTCTATATTTCCCATCTTGCCAAGTTAAAAGAGGTTCAATATCTTTTCTTATTTGTTCTCTTATATTTTCTTTCGGTCTATTAACTTTTACTTTCTTTTTTAAATCACCTCTCAAATCTAAGTCACCGCCTACAGTTGGATTAAAACCCTCAGGTATTGAAGTAAGACCTCTCAAATATAAGCCACCGCCTACAGTTGGATTAAAACCCTCAGGTATTGAAGT
>Ga0302271_10001950_pt1 | contig 19135 bp, 11 predicted proteins | sample III_Bog_N1_1_FD_198767 | JGI IMG/M metagenome (GOLD analysis project Ga0302271, IMG submission 198767) | Peat permafrost microbial communities from Stordalen Mire near Abisko, Sweden - III_Bog_N1_1 | ecosystem: Environmental > Terrestrial > Soil > Wetlands > Peat | place: Sweden: Abisko...
ACAATTTAGTTGGAAATGTAATTCATATTATATCCCTAAGTAAATGAATATATTAATATCTCCTCTATCAACGATATTAATCTTATTTTCCTCTTCTGAAACTTGAATCTTGAATAAATAAACATCTTAGTTGGTCTCTTTCATCGCCTAATTAGCAAGGAAGTCATTTAGAATGTTAGATAAAATGGAGATCTTAGAAAGATAAAGAGTAAAACTCAGAAGAAGCTATATCTTATAGACTATGTGTGCTTGCAGGCTTTTATTAAGGAATAGAAGAATCACTTCTGTATATCTTTTCTGGTGCAGCATGTTTGCTGCTCGCACAGCCCTTGGAACATTTCAAACATTTCCCACAGCAGTTGTAGTATTCATCGCATCCGCAGCTTCTGCAACTGTAGAATTTTAGTTTGCCTATGTGATGGACGCAACTGCCCTAACAAATATTAGTTATTATTTAATTAATTGTGCTTCTATTTTGGTTACTTCTGTATTGTCAAGTGGAGAGAACCTCTATTTGCAGCGCATGCAGAATTATATTGTAGCTAGTGGAGATACTTTCGCTAGTACTCGCTCTCTGTTCACCAAGGAAGCTGTGAGTAACTGCTTGAATTTAGAAGAATTCTTATGTTTCTATTTCAACTCTGATCCCATCATTTTGACAGCCTCCTGTAGATCCAATTTGATCTTTTAATCCTTCGTTTCTGCATTTATCTTCTCCACCAAATTTTAAAACTAATTGAGTTCTGTTTTCTCTTGTGCTTCGTTTTGCTCGTGTTCAGGTTTATTTTCTGGACTTATCAGCTGATGATTAGGGCTCATCTCAGTTTCTCCGATTATTTCATTAATACTCAATTGACGATACATTTGGTTTATTGACTTATCAGAAGCATAACATCCTTTTTGATACTCTAATATTGTCTGTATTAGAGGCTGTAGTTTTTCTTTTTTTTCTTTAAATGCAGCCATTTCTTTTTCGAGCTTAGCTTTAGTAGCTTTTAAACTTTTTAAATGCGAGCTGGCATCTTCCAACTTTGGCATCAAATTGTCTTTTTCTTTCTTCATTTCGGCTTCAAAACAACATCTTAATTGATCCAAGAAAGTATTAAATATATCATACATATGGTGCTATTGAAGTTTCTTCGAATCTGGTTTGCTTCTTCATGAGATAAGAAGAACTCCTTCGAAGTATGTTAACCACGATTTTAGTCCATGAGCGGTTTTATGCTTATATTTCTAATCAATTAAATATCTATTCTTAGGAACAATCAAAGTTTATTAAAAAACCCAAAGTCACATTTATTAAAAATCAATCTCAGTTTTTTTGTTGCATAATTAACTCAAAAATAAGCCTAATTTAGATAAATAACTCATCAATCATCTCTTAGAGTTTACTATTAAAAACAGAGAATATCATGAAAAATAACACAAAAATTAATATTTTATTAATGTCCTAATTGTTGCTTTCAAAAACTATATTTGAATTTCTGTTTGGGATACATTGAGATTCCTTTGAATCATCTTCTCTCTTGTATTCTTCTTAAATATCATGATCTAAATGACCTATTCTATTGCTTTTAATTCGAGCTTTGAGTGGCAAAATTCATTTCATATAAAACATAAAAATATATACAATTTAAATTCATCTAATCAAGCAATGAGTACTATTGGTACTACAACTGCAGCAAGTACTGATAGTCCAATTAGAAGCAAGCAACATTTCTTTTTGGTTGCTGATTTATGAAGTTTCTAAGCCTTGAATAAATGATAAATAATAATAATTAGTTTCATCAGAGATTATACCAATAATATTACGTCTATCAATTCTGTATTGGCATTCTGAACATTGATGTGAACAATATGAGTATTTTCAGCAATTACGTCTATTTACTGCCCTTATTCTTGAACTATCCTTCCAACATCGCTCATTAATACTGCGATACCTTGAATGTCATGCTGTACCTCTAAGTAATTTAAGCAAATTCATTATTTTGCTAATTAAAATCTCAAGGTTACTTTTAAGTTCTTCATTTTTTTCTTTAACAAGCGCATGCTAAATCTCTAATTCTGGGGCTATCGTGATCTCAACTTATTTTTATTTTTACTTTCTTCCTTATTGTTCATCCTCTACCGCATTGAAATCGTCATTGGAGTCATCGAAGCTCTCTCCGACACTGTTAATCCTCATGTTCGTAACATTGAGAGCTATTCAAACAATTTATCATCAAATACTAATACAATTTGAATATTATCTTTACAATTTTAGTATTAACGATCAGCATCATCGAAATCCCGTTTTTTGGCAGCCAAAAAGAGATCGCATTGCTTCTAATACTCCAAAGCTATCTTTGCAGAGAAAAATAATAAGATTTGTTCAAAGATGCTTACATACCTATTGAAAGTCTTTGGTGAGCTTTTACACTCGAGTTCTCTCAGAAATTGGAAACTTTATCGTCCTGAATCTTGTCTGTATGTTCTCAAGAAGATCTTTGCATCTCATTTATGCCTAAAAAGACACACAATAAGAATATTTAAAACTGAAGAAAATGCTATGCTTCAATAATACTTTTGACGCCGCAATCAGAAAGTGCTTGTCAGCTAAAAGAAAAAGAGGATTAGAACCACAGATTAACTAGTCAATAAATAGAAATTCACTTTGATCAGCAAGACGAGCTTTAAAGATTCCGACTGAATTGTTGAACTCCGAAAGGAGTTTCTGCTGCATGTTAATTTCTGACATTGCTACTATTTTTGAGATTAGCTGCACCTCCTTCAATTTCTGAGAAATTTAATTTTAAAAGCTAATTCAATATCTAATTAGCTTATGGTTAATTAATTAACCAAAAAGATACTATTTAGCATTAATGTATTTTTCTGTGGTTCTATCACTGATTTCACTAACTTCAATAATCTATGTTAATATTGGATCAAGCATGATAGCAAACTAAAATATTAAGAATTTAGAGCTCTTTATCATTAACTGTAATATTTAAAAAAGTGATTTCATCAATGAGAATAAGAGGGAATTAACATGGGATCTACTCAAGGAATCATAGGCCTCAAAATATGAATGGATTGTAATGGTCTTTCTTTTTTTCAACAAAAAGTAGAAACAAAAGCATATATTAGCATTTAAAACAGTAAATATGTTCATTTTGAAGAAATAGCAAGCTTATCTTAAAATATGTATTTGTTCTGAAAACTATCAAAAAGATATTTTCAGAAAAGCATTAATTCAGCTTGAGATCGTCAATAACATTAGGAAAATAAATACGCTTTTCTTATTAATTCGTGCTTAAGTTGTAAAAGTATTTCTTTTTTCCACTTCAATAAATGGATTCTCAAGCAAAAACAACAAGTAAAAGGAGGATGTTTAGTTTCTAAATCATATTTTTATTTATCTTTTTGAAAAAGGCTACATTTATCCTCCAACACCGATCACAGAAAGAGGAAAGCCAACTATTCTAGATATCCATATTCCTTCGGAGAGATCTCTGTATTGTTCGTCAAACTGTGTCATAATCCGCAGTCTCCATAATCCTCAGCAAGTTTTAGGAGTATTTAATGAACATTAAGGAAGCACAACTGCAGCGAGATTCTCTCCATCAGGCTGCTACGTTTGCTCTGGAGGTAATTTAAGATTGATTTTGTGGTTTTTATTTGTATTTTTTTAACCTCTCATATTGAAGATGAAAAGGGTGTTGTGATGATATGGAATGCTCTCGGAGACCATCTAACTGTAAAATAGAAATGGGATTACCCTCTCCTCAATGGAGCTGTGAGAGACATTTCATGGACCTTCGATAACGAGAGAGTAGCTGTTGTTGGAGAAGGTCAAAAGTTCTTTGGAAAAGTATTCTCAGCTGACACTGGTTCTCAACTTGGAGAGATAACAGGCCAATCAAAGAACCTACTTTCTTGCTCCTTTAAACCCTCAAGACCATTCCGTTTAGCAACTGCAGGTGAAGAAGGATCAATTTAGTATTTTGAAGGACCTCCTTTTAAGTTTAAAACATCACACAGAGTAATAATTATCTCCTTGAAACTTTTCTTGTTAAAATGTGATTTGCAATCATTTTCTCAACAAATTATCATAATATTCTTGATGCATTTTAACTTGAAATCATAGACACATACATCCTTCATTAACTGTGTCAAATTCGCACCAAATGGAGAACAATTTGTGACTGTTTCTTCAGATAAGAAAGTATTTCTGTATAATGGTATTAACGGAGAGATTATTAGTGAGCTTTTTACCAATGGCCATACTGGTGGCATTCTGTCATGTGACTGGTTAGAAGATTCTAACTCTCTTGCAACTGCTTCTTCTGATAAGCAGATTAGAGTTTGGAATGTGCCATCATAGGAATTACTCAAAACTCTTCAAGTTGTTGTTATTCCAACACTCCAAGATCAACAAGTATACCCTTAATTTGTAATAATTTAGGAAATATTTATTATTTTGCGCCGAAGGTTTCTATCAAAGTCTGTAAAAATGACATTTATTCAGTCAGCCTAAGTGGAGACATAAATGTCTGGAAGAATGCCCATCAGCTAGCAGACAATTCTCTACCGACGTTAATCCTACGTGGACACTCTAGCTCAGTCAATCAAATTGCCTTAGTCCCTGGAACAAATCAACTTGTTTCTTCAGACGCAAATGGAAGAATCTGTAAGAATCAAGATATTTTAGCTATCTGTGAGTAACATTACTTTTATTTTTTAGTGATCTGGGGGAATGATAAGGTTGCCAAATTGCCAACAGGAAAATAAGCTGAAGGAGCCATAATCAGATTCAGAGTGAATAAAGATTCCACAAAGGTATTCTCATTTAGCGGATCTCAGAATCTGAACATACTTGCCTTGAAACCCCTAGCTTGGGAGTACAAAAATAACATTTTATCATTTATTATTATCCTACAACAGGAATGATTATTACCTGGGTGATGGATACATAGCAGTTTTTCATCTGCCCAAAAGTGTAAGGAAAATATTTAATTTAATCACAGAAACGAGCTGCCAATCGAAGGAAAGACTCTCGACATTCAAGCAAGTAAGGTGAATGAAGATGAAGTCTTCCTGCTCCAGGAAAATAAAATAATCCTCATTAAAGGAAGAACTGAAAAAGAAACCATTGCATTCAAGCATGCAAGCACTGTATTCGATGTCTCAGCAAGTGACAGCCTCTTTGCAATAGGAAATGACGTACTATTTTAAGTAGCAATGTTCGTGTTAATTAATTTGGATCTTTGCTTAAAGCGAGGAAACGTGCTTTTGATCTCCCGGAAGGGTGAGAATCTTGGAGTTTTAGAACACTATGGTGCCAAGATTAGCGCCATTGCATTCTCTCACAACAGTAGGCAGCTAGCTTGTGGAGATTCTTCATACAGAATTAGATTATGGGACATTGAAACAAAACAGGTAAGATACAAAGAGTATTTTTAGAAAAAGTTGCAAAACACTTTAGTGGGTGACGACCTTTGGAATATTATTAATAATACGTTATTTTTCTAGTCCTTGACAGAAAAGCTAGTTTTCAGTTCTGCGATGATAAACAGCATCGAATTTAGCATAAATGATGCCTACATCCTTAGTAGTTCTCTAGACAACAAAGCAGTTATTTACAACACTGCCACCTTCGCCAAAGAAGAATCGTTCGAGTTAGCACATAAAAGAGGAATGAATTGGGCTATTTTCAGGTAAGACTGCTAATGCATACTCACGTGTGGCTCTGACAACCTGATCAAAGAGCATAACTCACATGTGCCATTCGATAAATGATGTTTGTTTTATCATATTCTTTTTTTCATCTGTAACCTTAAATTTAAGAAAATAACTAACAAACACAATATTATCTGCAAAATAGATGATTTTAAATCACTTATCTTTGAAATTCTATTCTTTCCTATTCTTCTATGGACGCTTAAACAATGAAATCCATCTTTCATAACTCCATCAAACACTTGGCTTTGTACTTGCTACCCTATATCTTTTTGAATGATTATTATCCCCCCACCTACTCTATTTTCAATTTATGTTACAATATTGGATCTGGAAGGCTAAGAAATGTTTGATTTCTTACTAATTAATCACTTTTCTTTACTGATACAGGTAATAACTCTAAATAATTTCAGGCAATCTTAATTAATTTATCTTCCTACAATCTAACCATTATTGTAGGCTGATTAAACGCCAAGTTTTGCAAATTTATCTAGATAAGGGAAGTTAAGCTAACTTTAATTTCTTTATTCAATATTATGGTTACCTTTTTGGACCATAACTCCGCACTAAGATCAGACAGAAAAAAATAAGATTAGCAACTATTTTTATAATTTTATAATAGCAAATATCTATATTTTTGTTTCTCTTTTTTTTCTAATTTTTAAATTCTTTTTTTATGTTGTTGTTTGAATTTAAGCTATTGTTTAACATTGTAATAGATAGATTATCGAACAAAAAGAATGAAATAGCTTTTGTTGGTGATCTCACATTTAACAGTTTGTTCCAAAATATAATGTAGTGTCGTATGAACTAAATTCGTTTTGAAGCACAAATGGCTCGAAAAGAAGGGCGCTTGAAAGTTCCCAAGGCTTAATTCACTATTCTGCGATACAGCTTGTTAGATTAGATAAGGATCTATTGACTTAACATATTATGGTTTGATTGCGTCACTGATTAAAAGCTGATATTCTTTTAAACGTGTTAATAATTAAAAATGAAATTAACTTAGTTTAAATCCGATCAACCTTCGCAATCAGATTAGTATTTTTAAATAATAAAAACAAACAATTCAATCTTCTCAAAGGTATTAAGTTTATCATCAAATAAAAATGGCTCAATCTCAATTCGCTAACTTAAGAAATTTCAATTATTACGATTTCGAACAAGACACTGATCACACACTTGCCGAATACATCTGGATTGATGGGACTGGAAAGAATCTCCGCTCGAAGACAAGAGTCATTGATGGAAAGGTCACCAAGCTTGAGCAGCTCGAATGGTGGACTTATGATGGTTCTTCATGCGGCCAAGCAGTTACTGGTGACTCAGAAATCTGGATCAAGCCAGTTTACATGTGTAAAGACCCATTCAGAAAAGGAATCACTGCCTTTTTGGTATTATGCGAAACCTATCAAGGAGATAAGACGACACCTGCTAAGGGTAACTTCAGATATCTTACAAAGAAGGTGATGGATGAACAGGAGTCAGTTGCTGAAGATCCTTGGTTCGGTATTGAGCAAGAGTACTTCCTCTTCTCTAGAACGGGCACTACTCATGCTTGGCCTCTTGGTTGGCCTGAAGGTGGGTTCCCTAACCCTCAAGGAAGATATTACTGCTCCGTCGGTGATTTCAATTGCTTTGGCCGTGCTATCACTGAAGCTCACATCAGATGCTGTCTTGCTGCTGGCATCAAGATTGGAGGTATCAATGCAGAAGTAGCTCCAGGACAATGGGAATATCAAATCGGCATTACTAAAGGTATTGAATGTGGTGACATGATGTGGATGTCCAGATACATTCTCTTGAGACTCGGTGAAGAAATGGGTGCTCATGTTGTCTTCGAGCCAAAGCCTATTAAAGGAGATTGGGTAAATATTTATTTAATTGTTTCTTTTGTACAATAACATATTGATGATGTTATTTCAGAACGGATCTGGTGCTCATACTAACTACTCCACAAATAAGACTAGAGCTGATGGTGGTTTGGAGTACATTGAAAAGAATCACCTTCCCAAACTTAGTGAAAAGCATCTAGAGCACATTCTTGTCTATGGAGAAGGCAACAAACATCGTCTAACTGGATCCTACGAGACCAGTTCAATGCTCACTTTCAGCTCCGGAAAGGGCAACAGAGGTGCTTCAGTAAGAATTCCCGTTTATACTGAAGGTCTTAAGAAAGGATACTACGAAGATAGAAGACCAGCATCAAATATCGATCCTTACCTTGTTACTGCAATTCTTGTTGATACAACTGTTCTCGATTCAAAATACGGAGACGAAATCGTAGCTGCTTACAAAAAGTTCAGAAGATCTCAAGCAACAACTGATGATGAATGAAGAATAATGCGTTTTAAGATATTTAAATAGTTTAACACTTTCTTATATATTTTACAGCAGTAAATAGCTTAGTATTTTGATGAAAAAATTGAAAAGACTTGAAATTATTCGGGGATTTACAAATTTATCAGTTTGATAATTAAAAACCTCTAATAATTTGCTAATCATTATTCACAATTAATCCCAAATAATGATGCGATTTATCTTATCTGTGGAGTTATTATCTTATTAATATGTAGTAATATCAGCAAATCTTCTTATCTAATATCCGAAGATTCTTATCAGAAAAAAATGTTGATTTTGAGTTTAAATCTTTTTAAATCACTTTTTGTTTTCAATTCATTGGTTAAATCAATTCTTCCTTTTCCTTTAAATATATTATTTTAAATATTTTCTTGTTAAACTGTCTTTATTATTTTCTCAAATCCTTATGATTTACCTCATCTTATTGAATACAATACTAACATAATCTATTCATTGAAACATTCTAACATAATTTGTTTTAAGGCTACATAATACAATAAACATGGAACAATACACATCAGTTCTTTTTCCCAAGCAATTTATGCGCTCCTGCACTAATATTTTATGGATCCAGAGAAAGGAGCTTGAGCAAAGAAGGATTCTAAGCCATGAATTGTTTGAATTAATTATATGTAAAGCTCTTAGGGTCATCGCTCTTTTTCGGACTTTATTTCCTTTACAATTCTGGAGATTGGGTTTCTAATATTTCTTTATCTGTATTTTATTTTCCTTCGTTGTCATCTTCGTTTTGGGTGTTGAACTCAGAGATAGAATCCATTTAAGTACTTATCATTTATCTGAGGATTTTGTCTGGAATAATGAACCCAGGAAATTAAGTTGTGAGACTACTTAAATAGGTAAAAAATTACTCTTCAGTTATCTTTTTGGTTCTTTACGAGTCAATCAAGTTGAACGCAAATCGTATTTTAAATTCTTGTCTCTCACTTACGAGATTGGAGACTCCTAAAATAAACTCCCTAAAGTTAATTACCTTGTCAGAGTTCAGATCAAACACATCGAAGATATGCTATGCAAACTCTGAGTTATCAAGCAGCAATGATGAGCTGAATTCCTACATATCTATTACCCCATCATCCTTGAGAGAGGAGGATATCTTCTTATAAAAAGCATGAAGAATCTCAACTTGCTGATAAGTTAAGCTTGTTTAGTTTGTGAATTCAGTCAACTCGTATTAAGTCAGTTTCTGCTGCTTTGAAGCACCTCCTCCCATGAATACTTGTGTCTACTATTTAATGAATTGTTCTTCTTTTACCTGTGTTATTGTTTGAAACACTTATTTATTTTTTTAATTATTTATGATGCCTTTTTGTTTTTAGTTTATTTTAATTGAATTGTTGTCCAAAACAGCTAATTTAATTATTATCCAAACCAACCTCTTAAAGAATTTATTTTGTGAAATAATATGCAATAAACAAATTCATAATAATAATAATTTGTTTTAGATTCTAAATCTGTTTATTATCCAATCCAATAAATAATTAATAATTGAGCAAAAAATAGCAATCAAACAAGATATATTAATTGAAATCCAATAATGAATCACAGATTGTAAGAAATACAGACGTTATTTTTGTAAGGGATTACTTGAAGTTTTAAAAATAACAACAAACAAAAAGACATTTAAAGTTAGAACTAAATAGCTAAAACAAAACTGGGCATTTCTAATTATCAAAATAGCAGATATTTGTTACTTAATCTCAATTAGTATTATTCGATCTAGTAGTTATTTCATCTGAGTTATTATGGATTTCATTTTAAAATAATTAATTTTATTGTAAAGTTCCTGGAAATAAGACAAGTTATTACTTCTAGTCTGGATTATTTATCAATTAATTGTTCAAAATTAGTTTGTGTGGAGATAATGATTTTTATTATTCTTCTATTTGTTTCTAGATAGATTAAATATCAATTTGCTAGCTTCCATTTGTTTCTTCTTTTTGAGGAGAAATCTCAAATGTATTGCACATTTCTACACATTATGTTATCAAATCGCAGGATAATAACACAATTTGAATACAATTAATAACCATTGAAATCAAGAACATCTAATAGAAAATCAATTTACCATTAGGATGGTTGTTAAATCTATTGAGAACTTCTCCTTGTAACAGATACATTACTAAAAAGATTGCTAAGATTTCAACAATTCTCCACACTGTGGGTATCAATTGAAGGAATCGTAATTACCAGTTTCCAGGAGCATTCTACTTTGAGATAGTTGTGTAAAAGCTATTGAATTATTTCATAAAAGTGTTAGGAATTCTAAAAATAAGGCATTAATGGATCAGCACAGAAGTATAAATTATTCCACAATAGAGGTCGTGATTGAATGTGATGTAGAATATAATTGAAAAACCTAAAATCAAGCACACCAACAATTCCTATTCAACAAACAAAGCAATTAATCAAATACAAACTCAAAAGATAACTCAAAATTATTTTATTACTATGATCACGATTTCTTGTGTCAAAAGAAAAGGAGTATCACTAAATGAAGGATCAAATATTAATATCTCTGCAGTACTTCCTATCATTAAAGCCCTACCAATTCCTTCAAATGTAAATACTAGAAAATCTCGCATCTGCTGAGATTTTAGATAACTTAAAAAAGAAATATTCTTTTCAGACTGATAATATCCTAGAAATATTATCGGGAATTAGAAAGCACGAAGGACTATTGGTAAGTAGTATCGATAAGAAAAGGAAGTATTATCAAGGCTGCCAAACAAGAAATGACATTATATTATGAGGATGCATACTGATCCATCAATTCCATGAATGAGAATACCTAAAATAATTAATTAGAAATATAATTAATAAAAACAAATAGAAAGGTAGTTACTTCTGAAATACTTTTTCTCAAGGTAAATAGTTGAGTGTCTAGCGAATGCTGTAAATATGGATAAAAAGAAGTGTTCTAGCCCAATGAGAATACTGAAATAGTGGATTGCTGAAGCGAAAATAGCTATTTGAGAATAACATCCTTATTTGATTTGACTGAGGCTCAATAGACTTAAGGCTTTGGAAAAGGTATTTGTGCTTAAGGACTACATAAACTCATAGATATTGAGGATGAATAATATAGCTTAAGGGATTATTAGAAAGATTATTGTGCTTATAAAATATCGTTTGTAATCATTATTAGTGGATATTTCAAAAAGGAAGAGGATATCAACATAAACTAAACCAACTAAGAAAAAGAAATATAGTATCCTACAGACCCTTTTTTCTCTTGTTAGTTGAGTTGACTGAGTTTCTTGTACTGAAGCTGAGTTTGAAGCTACTTGCATGTTTGTAGTGATATTGCTGACAGATTGAAAAATATTTAAAAAAGATTCGTTATTAGTTTAAATTGAATGAAATCTCTGTGTCTAAACCTTGGATTTTGAAAGGCAACAATATTTGGAAACATTAAGAAATATTTGGTAAGATCGATTGAAATATCAAACTTCTAACTGGATCAACTTATCCTTGAATTCTTCTGCAATATGTAAACCTTTACAAACAAAAAACTAAACAAGTAATGTTCTATCTAATTAATAACGAAATTGAACTCCAGTTCTCTGATAAACTCTAGTCACATCAGAAAACAACTTGAACTCCTCACATCTTCACGATTCTTATCTTTTTCTTTCGTTGTTGGTTCAAAAATTATCTTTATTTTTCTTCTGATTTTTCTTTACACAAAGGAATATGCGTATCCGCTACACTCGGCTTGAAACTGCGCTTGCAATACTCACAATATATCAATCCCTCTTTGTTTAAAGCTGAAACAATCATCTAATTATCTTCTCTAGTAAGTCCTGAAGTTGGTTTCATAGCTGCCCTAATAGCTTCAGATTAAATCCTCCATCTTTATTTTTTTTGCTAGCTAAGTTCTGTCAGATCAGAAACATCCGTAGAACCTCTCTAAGAATATGCTGAATTTTGTTGAGTTGTACCTCCTGCTGATTGTGGTGTTACTTATTTTGAATGAGCCTACATAAAATCATCAAATGACATCTTAACCTTTCCGTCTTGAGATTGAGGTCTGATATCATCGTCACCAGAGTAATCTTTGCTGTTATTAAAATTTATGTCATCAGTTTCGTTGTCGTTGTACAAGACTGAATCATGAAATTAGAGAGTTTTCTTAGATTTTCTTTATCCTCCTATTCCTCCTTTCTTTTTCATGATTCCTTTTGCTCCTTCTTTGTTTTTTCGAAGGACCATCTCTTAGTATAATCGTTCTCTATTTTCTTATTCTTCCATTTCACGATTATCTAATATTTTTTGGTTTAAAGCATCTAAAAGTCCTTGTTTTTTCGTTCTTTAAATTATCTGAGAATTAGTTTCTTTTGTAATATGTCTAAACTCATCGATTTCTTTGTCATAATCTAGTTCCTCTCCAGTATTATTATCGATTATGTCTTATGTATTGAGCTCAGGCACATAAAACACTTATCTGTTTTCACAAAACAAGATCTAAAATACAATAATATAATTATCCTGTTTCTTTACCTGTAGTTTTGATTGGGAGTATCAAATATATCATCGAAGACAACATTATCATAGAGTTCATTATTTATCCGGTCGTAGTGTTCTTTCTCTAGAATATCGAACCCTTTAGCTTTAGCTTTGTTTCTTCGTAGTTTCTTTTTGATATTATAAAGACAGTTTTAGAGTTCTTTTTCGATTTATTCTTCAGCAGTCTGAGAACTTAGCCCATCATAATAAAATTATCCTATTTTGCCTGTAGCTTTTGTAGCAATTGCTTGAGAATCGTTGGTATTATTGAAATTATAACTATATCTTGGTACTCCATCCATTAATGTCTGCTCGCCTGCTGCAATAAGATTATACTTCGCTCGATATGCAGCAAAGCTAGATTTTTCAGGTTATAATCTCAAATTCTCAGAGTTAGGATCATATCTGGAAGATTCTCTTAGGTTTGACTATCCATCTGTATTGAATTCTTAAGAAAAAGAAAGAGGTTGCTAATAATATGCCATATCACTTAAGTAATCAAAACTCTTAGAGCTTTTGTTTTTGCATTAATTTCCTGCTGAACCAAAATACTCTTTTTCTTTTTTAATCACTAGTAAATATCCCCAAAGGACTTCAAATTGTATCATCACTGGAAGTTATTAAAGTTATGTGGAGGTAATGACTTGTCTCCTAAACAAATGAGGAAGCATTTCAAACTATTTATTGTTGATTCCATGCCGTTTTCCATTCAAGCACACAGAAATACTATGTGTCAAAATTCTTCGAAAACTAAACAGTAGCAAGATAGCTCATGCTATTCATTCAATAAGTGATTCATCTTCCGGACTTCCGAATATCAAATTCGCTGGATTAATCTGTTAGAAACATTTAACATTTACTAACTTGAATCGTTTTTCTGCTCCCCAATCTGAACCTCGCGATTTCTGCATTATCAATTCATGCCTTCATCTTAAGACTCTTTCTATTCATAAATTCGTTATGACAACATTCTCTAGCCTTTTATTTTATAAAATAACAGGGAAATCAACTCGCCTCTATTCTGGGTCTCTTCTATCTAAAAAAACAATCAATCAATTTGCTTTCATTTCAATTGATTGATTTAATTCTCATCATTATCCAATCTTCATTTTCGACAAAGCGAAAGACTCCATTATGCAACAATTGGTCTATTATTTTTGATATCCCACATCATCATATATTCAGCTCATTTTCTTGCCCATTATGAATCCACTATCTGTATTTAGAGGCATTGAAAATTCAGGTTGTTAATAATCTAAAACAAATTATCTAAATTTATCTTTTTATTAAACATTCATTCATTTTTGCATGCAAAACTAATAATTCTTTATTTAGTCAACAAATGCCCCATTTACCATTGAGAATTAAATTATTTAAAATACTTGAATATTATTCAAGATTTAATTGTTGATGTCTTGTCATTTGAAAAGGATTAATATTATATTTGGGGATATTATTTTTCTAAGCTGAATTTGGATAATAAAAGTAGGAAAATAATTATCTGGGAAGACTTAAGAATATTCATTATGAATTATCTCAGAAATCGATTTAGTCTTGTGGGATATATCAAAAATGAATGGGAGTTATTTAAAAATAATTTATCATCTTGTAGATTACTGTTATTATTAGACGCAACCAATCGATAATTTGAGCTAAATTTAAACAGGTAAAGCATGGGAAATAGTGGATTATTTGTTAGTAATATTAACAAATTTCGCTGAAAAAAAAATACTTGAAATTTGTTAAACTTAACAATAACTCAATTGTAAATACTCCTCAACAAGTTAGAAGAATATTTAGAAGAATCCTTTATGATTTAAATTACAATTGTTTATGTAGATATTCTGTGATAGAAATATAACTCTAGGTTCTAATTAGTGTTTTTATTAAACATCTGTCAAGCTAGAATTATGGATTGTTTATTTGCCAATTGAAAAATAAAAATCTACCAGAATCTAAAATAAAGATAGACCTATAAATGGAAGAATATTTAGTTGAAATGATGTTAGAGTGAACTAGGAAAATACAGTTTTTTGTAATACAATTAACGATATTATTCTATTTCTTCAACATAAATTAGTGAATTCATGTAGTATCCAGTGATCAAAACCATTAAATCAGTGCAGTGAACAATCCGCATCAATATTAATTAAAAAAATACACAATAAATTGAAATAATACAAATGAGTGCAACTATGGTATAAACTGAGATGCTCTAGCAAATCAAAGTTGAAAGTCTAGTCTAAGTCCAGTTCAGTGAGACAATATTGAAGACTAACTTTGAGACAATCATTAAAATATTGTCTGCATTGCGCTAAGATATGGGCTAAATGGATTAGCGTGTTAATAATGTAGAAGGATAGTGCGCATCAATTAGTGATAGAATTGGAGAAGTTAGAAGTGATATGGTAAATATTAAGGAAAAAGCTAAACAGACTGATGCATCCTTGAAGGATTTAAAGGAGAATGTTGAGCATAATGCAAATAGTATCGATAAACTAGAGGTAGTTTGATAAATTTTTAGTTATATTTTGACATTATTGTGTTAAAGAAACAAGTTGAAAAGCATGGAGATACATTAGGAGAACATTAGATCGATATCGATAAACTCAAAGCGCAAGTCAATAACATCAATTTCGTAAGTTAAGTATTTGAAAATATAACTATTAATGAAGTAAATTATTGTTAGGATGAGCTGAAAGATCTCGCAAAGGCTCTTCCCTAGTTGAAGAGTGACATGGAACTTTACAAAGAAATGGCTTAAGGATTCGCAAATGACATTGAGAAAATTAACGAAGCTTTAGAGAAAATGAGATCTAATCAAGATAGGTTTGATTCTTAATTGGACAGATTAAATGAATGGAAAGAAATGAAAGATTAGGAATAGCCAGAAAGTGGAAAGGAAGAGCTAGGAAGTGGAAGGGAAGAGAACAAAGTTGTTTCTGGCAATTTAGAAAATAGGTAAAAATCAGAGGTTTTTGAAAAACCAGCTGCTATTGATAACAGTGCAATAGACAACATCATGCAAGAGCTAGAGAAATTAAAGGCTTCATTTGTAATTCAAATTATTCTCATTTATTTCAACTTTGTTTGTTGAAAGTTTCTCTTTATTCTGATCATTTTAGGTGACCAAAGAAGAACTTAAGAAAGATCAGGAAAAACAGAAGGCTGATCTACTTTCTGAGATAGGCAAAGCTGTTGCAAGGCTTTAAAGAGCGATTGATGATAAAGCAAAGCGTAGTGATCTTGATAAACTCTCTGCCTTTTTGACTACCAAGTGAGAATTTATACTATTTGTTCATGAATTTTCTGAATGCAATCCTTTGTAGACTTTCTGAAGGCAAGCCAATTGATGCAGCTGAATTGGTCAACCTTGGGATAGGAAAAGAAGATCCTCATTAAAAAGCTGAAATCGATCACTTGAATGATAGCATTGAGATGTTATAAAAAGCTTTGGAGAATTTACATCGAGATTTTAATGGCCATGTTTAGACATATGATGAAGGGAAATAACTTACAGATGGAAGGCTGGATGCATTGGAAAGATAAATGCTATCTTGTGTGAAGTAAGATGATCTCAAGCGGGTCAGAAATGATCTAAAATCAAATATTGATAAGAACACTGAAAAGGTAAGAAGATTAAAAAAAAGTAGCATTTGAAGTTATTTATTATTTTATTGTGTTAGATTGCTCAACTTGAGAATAAGCTCAACGAATTAAGGATTCTTCTTAACAAACTTTAAGGATAACTTTCTGTTGTCTAAGCTAATGAAGAAAATAATAATAAGGCAGATAATTACTAAGCTATTGAACGAATCGTATACGTCAAAGAACCAGAAACTCAAAAAATAGATACTAGTGCTTTAAATTAATTCAATAATGGGAACTGGCAACAAGCTATTGACGATTTGAGAGCAGAACTACTCCAAATGATCCAAGCACTCAAAGATCTAATTGATAAAAAAGCAGACAAAGATGATCTCTACAATCTTGAGTAGATGCTGTTGGGAAAACTAGATGAAGTCGCTGGAGCTGTATTAATAAAGCTGAAATCCTCTGCAAGCGGGCCAGATACTGCAAAGAGATTCAGTGAAATAGAGAAAAAGGTTAATTTATTAAGAATATTTTGGGAAGCACCTCAACATAAATTTATAATTCTTGTTTTTGTATTAGCTTTTCTAAATGTACCAAATGCTCTTTGGAGAAGCAGAGGATGCACTGGTAGTAAAGAGACCGATTCAGAAATGGAGTTGCATATCTTGTGACAAAGATCTTAACAGCTACAAGGGAAAACTTGGAAATTATCATAATTGGGTACATAAGCAATTTTTGAAGTTAATATCTTTTTTCTGAATCTTTTTTCAAATTATTTGTATTTTATTATTAAGGCAATTTTCCCTCCAAAGGAGACTTCTCCAGAGAAAATGGGCAAGGTAAAATGAATCTAAATTGAATTCTAGGTCTTATTGATTTGTATTTTGTATTGCTAAGTTCGGTTAGCAATATGGAAGATATCAAGAGAAGAAATTAAATTAATCAGGATCCTCCTTTCCTACTAAAAAAATACAACCACTGTAAAGAAACGCTGGTGACCAAAAGCTTCCGAGCATTGCTTCTTCAAGCGAAGGATTTGATCAGAAGAGTAGCTTGCAATTTGCTAAAACATCTGGACAAGGTGGCTTCAATTTTGCAACTCCCCAAAAAGACATAACACAGACTCCTCCAAATGGCTTAAATCAGTCATGAAGTCAGTCCAAACTAGCAAAAAAGACAGAAGATTGTGGAAAAACAAACAATAGACAAATCAAGTCATATTTTAATACTGTTTTGGGTTATTTATGCAGTGAATTGATCTCATAATAGCAATAAAGGCTGCTTCTTTAATCTCAAGAACAATAATTTTAAACCAATATTTAAAAAATCACTTCAACATTTGAATTAGCTATTTTCAAAAATTTAAATCCTTATTCTTTTAGATCTTCAGATTTGATTTATACAAACAAATGTTCAAATTACTTAAATAGCTACTGAAAATGAAAGCCATCAAATTTCAAAGAGAATAAAATGCAAAAGAATGTTTTTATACAGATTCATTTTGTGAGCATGACTAGCAAGACAATGGCGCAGAAAAATATGAGAAATGAAGATGATTCAATAAGAAATACACACTTGTGATGATTTACTGATCTGACTCTAGAACTGAAATAATCAATCCCAAATGATCAGGACAGCAAAAAGAGGACTATAAAAGAAAAAATAAAGATAAAAACGTAAGAATTCATACAATCTTAAAAGAGAGAGTTTTACTAAATAGCTTCTCCTGCTTTTAAACCTATGAATTTCGATAACTGTAACTACGTGATTAGCAATGCAAGCTCTCTCATCAGCTCTCTCCTTAACAACGCTGTGTCTTCTTCACCTTAAGGAGACTTAGGCTTGCCAACTGATAGTAAGATTGATTGATCGATTGTTGCATTACTTTACAATTTCTTTGGTAATAATTTCTCAAAGCAACTACAATGAATCCTGTTTCATCGCAATCTCAAGGAGGCTTTGGAGAGACTATCATGGTTGTAATTGGATTTTTGCTTCTTTTAGTATTCCTCGGTTAAAATCTCAAAAAGAAACAAAAAACTAAAACAGCTTGTGGCCAGCCTATTGAGAAACATACACCCTAAAGGCCTACTGAAAATTGAATGAAAATAATATGCTTTGTAATCAATACTCTCTTCTTTTCCTTTAAAATATTTTTAAAAGAATTCACTTTCGATGAATAACTTATGCAATTTTAAAAACGGAAATTCTCTTTGAAAATATTTATAAAATGAGCAATAGCAGCCAATCGATTTAGAGTAATCTAACATTAATGGATTGGTTTTGAATTTTGATGAACTTTTACATTTTTATAAAAAACCAGGGATTTTAAATAAAAAAATGATAATCTATTTGCAAAATTAGCAAATGAATTTACAACTAGTCATAAATATGACGTTGAGAGAATAAGGGAGAGAAAGTATTTTCAAAAAATAGGGAAAATGTAAATAATAGATTTGGAAAATATTCTCCTTCTAGAAGGAAAATACAGGTTTTTGTTGTGTCTATTAAAAAATGTCAAATCCTTCTACAAGCTAAATTTCGATTTCTTCAACTTTTTAAGAATTTTTAACTAAGCTTCATGCTTGTTGTTATTGCTGGCTAGGGAAGAATCAGCTAATCAGGAATAGAAATAAAAATTTCATGTACTTTATAGTTGAGGTTAATTCTAAATCACAGTTTCACTATGGCCCCTTCCTAGTTGATGTATTTTTGCTGAAAAAATCTAATTTTGTTGAACAATAACTATTGAGATTATTAGCTTTATGTTTATTTTAAATTCACCAATATCTTTGCGGGGGTATCTGTGAGTTCTCATCGACATTTAAATCCTGAAATAATAATGCTAAATCACAGTAGAATGCGGGTACTTTTTTCGAAATGAATCTTTACAAGTTTGACTCCAACTTCTAAGCCAGTCAAAGAATCAGTCGCT
>Ga0302271_10001951_pt1 | contig 19134 bp, 11 predicted proteins | sample III_Bog_N1_1_FD_198767 | JGI IMG/M metagenome (GOLD analysis project Ga0302271, IMG submission 198767) | Peat permafrost microbial communities from Stordalen Mire near Abisko, Sweden - III_Bog_N1_1 | ecosystem: Environmental > Terrestrial > Soil > Wetlands > Peat | place: Sweden: Abisko...
CTATCAGCTGAATTGGAGTATTTATACGGTTAAACTGAATCTTCTTAAATGAGAGAAGCAGCATTCCAGACATACACAGTCTTATCTACCGAGATAAGTACTTTCTAATTAAATAACTTGAGCATGACTGATCCTTGACTTTAGCTAGCTTCTTGCAATCCAACTGCAACCTTCCTTAATACCTTAATATTCACTATTCTTCCACTGACAATTTCATCGCTATCTACTTAGCTGTCATAATCCACTTTATAAATGACTACCTCACTTGTGCTCAGAGCTACTAGGACACTTGCGATTTCTCTGCCCATCGCAAGCACGCTCGTGATGTCATACTCAGTTTGGATACTTGCTATGGATTTCCTGGAGGATATATCCCAGAAGTTGATTGTTCTCTTGTTGGATTGCTCTAAGATATTTCTGCCATCTTCCATATTCACCAGTGACGAAGTATTAAAAGAAGCTGGGCTGATATTGTGCTGCGATCCCTAACCGATGATCTTGGATGCAGAACCATTTCGTGAGCTTAGCGATCTAGAATTATTAATCTTAGATATCTAAAGAGTCGATCCTTGCTTATTCTTGTTGCTGTTGTTGTTCTCATAGCTGCTACTCTCAGTTAAGGATGATGATTCTAATCGGAAGGATTTGCTTTCATCCAAAACATTGCAGACATCGATGGCAGTAGTATTACCATTATTGTTACTATTTTTATCATCTTCAGTGACACAGCATATCAATGGTTGCTACTACTTCTCATAGAATACATACGTCATACTCAAAATACTTCTAACTTAGCTATTCCTATCATTGTTGATTCTTCTAGCTCCGATGCATTGAGCAGTTTGCAAATCATAGATCTTAATCACTCCAAGATTATCGCCACACGCAACTACCATATCACCGATGATGCAAAAACATGTCGGAGTGGGTTAATTCTGCAGAAGAATCTCCTTTGGGATTTACGACAGACTGATTGAATTACCTGATTAGATTATCGAAGCAACTTTACTCCCTTCCATGACTTCGCAGGATTAAAATGAATCTGCAGTGCCTGCGTGCAGCTATTATGCAAACAGCGAGCCGACTGAGCTGGAGACATTCAACTCAGGAATCATATGAAGCTGGGGCTGATTTGATTACGGGTAATTTTGCAAGGATGGATTATTCATGATATTGACGCTCAAAGAAGGCTATTGTTATGGTAAAGATTACTAAATTGACTGGCTCTGTGATTGTTTTTTCTACACCTATCCAGATTCTAGTAACGCTGGCTTAGTTGGGAAGCTTTTCTTCTCCAAAGAAACTGCAGGAATGCTGTTATTTGATTTGATCACTGTAGCAGTTGCTATTTATGCTTTTTTCCCATCTGATTAAGATTAAGATGAACTTGGACGCATAGGAAGACTAATATTATTATTATTCCTATTTCCATCACTCTTTTAGCCATTATCACCTTCACCTAGCTAATCTTTCTCTTTCCCAATATTATTATCATTTTTCAGAGACAATTAGAAATAGCTAGCTGATGGTTGTTATTTTTTCTCTGATTCTGTATTGCTTCTTTTTTTAGACATAACCGCAACATTAGGGTTATTGCTGTTTCTATTATAATCATATTCTGTTGTCATAGTCATAACTGTGTCCTTGGAAGCACTACCTTGCAGCAAGTTCTCAATCAGATACTCCTTGTTACTCGCATTAAACGAAGGTTACAAGGAATGCTAACTCTACAACTGCTACGGCTAGGAGGGATATTGCTAAGGAAGAGTGATAGGAATAGAACCAAATGAAGCATACTATTGTTATTATTAGTTAGGAATAATAGTATTGTTGTTGTGATTAATGCTGCTTGTTTGATTAGAATAGTAGTTTTTTCTGTAGATTGTCTGAACCATTTCTAAAATTTATTTGGAAGCTTCTTCTTTGTCGATATTTACAAATCCGCTAGAGGCTTGCATTGCAGTGAGTTCTTGCATCATGATCTGCCATTTAGCTTTAATCGCCTCTTGAAATTCAAATACCAAATTAGTTTAGAAGAATAATTTAGAAGAATCAAGATAATGGATGTAATAACATAAATATCCAATGAATCTTACCTAAATTCTGCAGCTGCGTCACTATTGACTGATCAGTTGGATTCCTTGCGAACAGAGAATCCCTTGCTGATTTGAAAATCGCTTCTACTTCTTTAGGATCAGGGTTTTTTGTGAAATGCTGCTGAAGATATGTTCTGATTGGAATATGATTCTGCTACTCCGTTTCTCTTATGGCGTTGTTCAGTTCTTCTCTGAATTTAATTGATACGTCTTCGCACTATGCCAATTTTACATAAAGTTATCAAACAAATAAATTATGCCATGTTTGGGTAAAAACAAGCAAAATAAGGCAATTGGCATATGCTTGTGATTATGTTCAAAACACTACTTATTGCTGTCTTGCTGCTAGCTGTTGGAGATGATAGCTTTCTAAGTCTTTGACTTTCTATGTGAATTGCGCGATTAGAAACACAGCTTCTTCTTTAATTTTTGTTTTCTGCATCTCTAAGTCTGAAGTTATTTCCTTTGTGATTCCTTCTGCGTTACTTAGAACTCTCATTCCTTCTCCCTTTAGCTCTTTCAGTTACCATTCTCTAGCTATTTTCCATTTCCCTTTCGATTCTTCTTTGTCGATAAGTTCAAAGAATTAATGCAAGAGGATGATCTGCTATTGATGTACTTTTGTGTGGTCTGGATCTTCGTACATGCAATCGCCACAAAGCAATATTGGAAATTTACACTCATAGACACTGCACACACGCTTGACAGACTCTTAGCTGTGTCTTGCGCAACTGCGGTAGGGTATCTGTGAGTATGCTTATTAGGCTTAAACAGTAGGAGGATTCAGTTAAAGAGTTGAAGGGATATATGCTTGTTTTGGCTGGAATTTATTGATTTGTTGTGATTGCTGATCTTGTCGCAGAATAGGAGAGGGCTAGTTGTATTGGTATTTGGGTGCTTTTTGATTGTTTGATGGCAATTAGAACTATCCATGAAGACTTTGACTTGATTAACGGGAGTGTCCTGTTGGAGAGCCCAATAGATTATCGTCATTGTTATTTTATGCTAATTAGAAATGAGCTGAAGAATTCGACAGCCAATTCTTGCTGTTGCTGTTAATATTGCTATTCTTAGTAAAGCTTGACTTCATGATCATTGGGGCACGTGAGGGTGGCACAAGGTCTTTAGAAGGCTCATTCTATCCACCTGCTTTTGGAGAACGTTCTAAATTAGATAAGTAATCGAACGAAGAACGCACTGTTGTGGGAACTGGTGGTCCTGGGCTTTACTACAATCCTGTTTATTGGTTGGCTTGCTGACGAATTCCTGAGAAGATATTTGCTTTCTTTTACATTTTTTCTTTCTTTGTATTTCTCTAAAAAGTGTGCAAACTGAAAATTGAAAAAAAAAAACAGATCTCGTGTGCACAAAAATATATTGGCTTTAATATTCAAGAAATCTTTCAAACTGTCAATTCATACATATTTCATCACACAGTGAGAACTCTGAGTTGAGAAATTAATATTTTCAAGTTAATAATAGGCATTTTATTAAATAATCTAGTAATCTGTTAGTGAACTATTTTTTTTGTTAAATAAGCTAGGAATTCAAAGATAGGAATTTAATTCTCACAAATCAACATCATTTTGTTTTCTATTTACTAAAATAGCTACCTAACTGGGAGGAGATGAGAAAGATAAAGAAGTTTCTTTGTGTGAAAGATATTTGATAAAAATGAAGAAATGTTGACTTAAGAAGACTGCATGCTTAGACTAACTGAAAGATGGAATTTGAAATCCAAATAAACTAGACTGAATATCTACTTGTTCGGCAATTTATTCGAAGAGTGTTAGGCTTGTGCTTGTGAAAATCTAACCATAATGTTTGTGGAAATTTCGGAAATTCTTTAGATTTCAGAAAAAATTAAAAAACAATTCATTTAATTTGTTAAAAAGCTAGTGTCCCAAGGAGAAGATTGTCATAATTTTTTAATTTTTACTTTAAAAAGAAGAAGGCGATATTTTATCATTTTGGCTGCTAGAGATATTCAGGGAACTTTATTGTATCTTTTGAAATAAGTGCATAAGTGTGTGTGCCTTCTTGAGTGCTGATGGACTTGTTCACACGCAAGATTTAGCTTGAATACTCTGCGCTTAAAAATTTCTGCAGCGCTTAGCCGAAGTTAGCTGCTGTAACTATTGGAGGAAGCTTAACTCTAGCTGGAGCTATTGGAGTCAGTCTGTGGGTTTACGCTGAAAAGAAAAAAGGTACCAAAGAAGAGATCATCAAGCGATACATTCATCGAGTTGAAGCAGCGTACGAAAACAACAAATGGAATGATGCAGAAGTTACCAAATAGCATGCTCTTCTAGCCTCGGACGTTGACAGCTACATTTTTAAAAGTTTTAGGGAAAAATTCAAGGATTTGAGCGACAGGTAAAAGGAAATTGGTCCAGGTAGTCTTTGCGAAGAACTATTCAGCGAGATGCTGAGTTAAATATTGCATGAAATGGATAAGAATACAGCAGAGTATGTCCTTGAAAAGAGCAATACTGATGGTTCAACGCATGATGCTAGAAATACTGCTAATACAGCAAATACTCCATAATAATAAACGATTTTTTTCAATAAATCCATCGAAAAAGATAAAAAACGTAAGAAAATATCTTTTTCTCATTTTTAGTTTTTGCAATAAAAATGCACTCTAAAATATTCAAACTGTTTTCATTGCATAACAGGCTTAGATCCCAAGCGATCTAAGATTAATTGGCTAGTAGTCTGCAATTAGCTAGTGGGTGGAGTGTTTGATTAAATGCTCGAGCAGCTGAAATCCGTTCAGTAAGATTTCGGTAATTTTCATTTCCTCAAAGACAGTTTGTCTTCACTTTTCTCAAGAGCCCTTCAAAGATCTGAATCCAAGTAGGCAAAACCTCAATCAGAGAATTACTTAGAACTAATTCTCGAGAGAGCAAGTAGGATCTCAATCCGCAATTAAGAGAAACTCTTTTAGATTCTGCAGATCTTAACAATTGACGATCCAAGTTTCTTGCAGTTTGCTTAGCTCTAGGTAGCAAAGAACATTTACTCATTGTCGACTCTCGATCCTCATTTTCCTCCTTCTCAGCAAGCTTACCTACAACTTAGCAGCACTAGAAGCACGAGTTTTAACTCAAACATGAATAATAACAACACAAATTACACAGTGGAATCGATGGAATGTAGCCAACAACAACAACATCGAAAATCACAGAGCTACAAGCTACATCGATTAGTGTCTTCTCCTGTATTTAAGTTATTGACTTAGCTGAATGTCAGTGAATCTTGTAGCTAATCAATGGTTGATTAAGGATTCTTACTGCGAATCTACGAGAATGCCTGTGAACTTGCGCATCGTCAAGGCAGTGAATTAGTATCCGCTGAGAAATCAATCGAAACATTATTTTTAATGATTTCAAAGACACTCTCAACTCGATCTGTTGGCATTAGAATTCTCCAAGCGCAAGGAGGCATTCTGTGCAATCTCCTCATGAAAGGAATATCCTTTCAAGAAGCTGCGGAGACAACGAGCATGCATAACTCCACGATCGTCAGCTTGGTGAACTGGGTAGCTTAGAATTTCGATATTGTTTTAGCTAGAATCAGGACGTCTAAACTTCTCCGATAAGCTCTACTGTAGTTGATGAATTGCCACAAAGAAACGTTCCAATTGATCACTAGGAACTACTTAAATGAACTCCAATGGATCCATTAAATTAGGAGAGATGATCGTCTTAGATAATACTAATAATTGGACGTTGAATTAAGTATGTCAACGTTGTTCCTCCCTCTTATCCTGAAATCTCTCAATTCCTTGCCGTCGCAGATGAACATCAACAGCACGTTCGATAAGCTGTTCATATGGAATTCATAATAAGACAGATAAACAATTGTAAACACGTTAACTTCAACTCTATCATCGTTTTTATTCTCAAAAGAGCTTTTCACTACGATGCTGGAGAAAACATCTTCCTCAACAAACGCCCTTATTCTAGCCTTCACTAACTTCAGATAACTCTTCTCGTTACCCGATGCGAAAGTAAACAAATTTAATTTGCTAAATCAGATTTATTTTGGTGCTTAATCCAACAATTGTTCTACTTTTTTGTCTTATTTTATTTAGAAATATGACGAAATAATCCTCGGTCTGCAGTTTGCTATTTTACTCGGTGGAGCTGGTAATCTTTGTGAATCAATCGTCGAGCAATGGAAAAAAGACGCGCTGGAATATGACGATTTGAAGATCTACATGAGCAGCGATGTCGCATTTTTACTTTAAATCCTCGAAAACGATAGCTGCTTGCTGAATGCCTACAGCTTGAAAGAGAAGGAATACTAAGGACTAGATCAATCGTAGTTTGCTATTCTAAAAGCTATTATTTTGTCCAAAATCCAAAAACTCATTGTGAACTACTTGCAAGTCTTCAATACAATGGAGAAAGATAACATAAGAGAACAATTGAAGAATTAACTATCAGTATCTGTATTGGAATGGGAAGGTCTATTTGATATCGCTATTGAAAGCACAACTTAACAGTCTCTGAAGTATTCTACTATGAGTGTGAATTCAAGTTTTAATCACAGTGTAGCTACTATGAACCATTCGATGAGCGCTAATACAAGACTGGAGTTGTAAGAGCAGTATTTGAACAAATTCTTTGCTTCGTTGTTCAACTCGAATGTTCCTCTGTTGATGAAGCTCCTGGCTTCTGCGTAGACTCGATAATTAACTTCTCAGAACCCTATCAGAGAAGACTACTAGATTGAATCGAAATTGAACGATGCTGATCAACCGATGCTGTATTTGCAGTAAGTACGCAGAGAAATGCTCAAAGACATTTCTCTCCACACAGCTTTCCATGCGATATTCATTCAAAACGAAATTATCCTACTTGAGAAGCTTCGAGTTGTATGCAGAATTTTGCAATACATTTACGATGTCATAGAAGATGGGATACTTCACGCCAGAGCCTCCAAAAAGCTGGAGGATGACTAAATCAAGAGTCTTCTGATTCTTTACGTATTTGATCCTCAACTTCCTTCGAAAATTCAATATGTATCATCATTGACTGATGAAGATGGAGAATTAGTTGCCCTCCATTTCCTTCCAACACTTCAGAATATCACATTCAGAAGAAATGCTCTAAAAGATCTGCTCAGAGACATTTTCAAGGGATAAAACATCAGTGAGATTATCGTGTGAAATAAATACAATTCGTTTGATTGTGTATGTATGCTCACTTGAAAGAATTAATAATAGCAAGCAACATAAAGTAATTTAGCAAAGTGGAAAAAAGAAATATAGGGAGGTTAGAAAGTTGAGATCCATGGTTGTGGTGAGGAAGGGGAAAAGGATTGAATATAATTATTACTATTCATATTTATTTTGCAAGGTACCATTCTTGGTGTTTTGTTTTGTTTCTTTATGTGAATCGAGTTTTCTCATATGAAACTAAGTTAGAAAAGGGGGGGGGAAGCAACCAAAAAAAAGCCAAATAAACTCAAGGAATATCTGATTCAAAGCGAAGGGTTTTTTCCAAAAGAGTATGCTCATAATGCTACAAGGGTAAATTTATATCTGAGGGGAAGAACAGAGAGTAGAGAGAAAAAAATAACTTGATTATTTAAAATTCCAAAAACAAAACAAATTTCTAAAGAAATAAAAAAAAGAAGAAAAAAATAAAGAAAGAGCTTAGCTTCCCAGGTAAGAAAGAAAGAGAAAGAAAACCCAAAGTTAGTTTCACCCAAGTACTTCGAGAGTGTTCGTTGAAGAAAGACTAATCCTGTTGTTGTTTCTTAGAATCCTTTCAATTTTAAAGAGGAGATAGTAGATAAAGTGTGATTATTCCTTACTATTCACATCCTCTAACTACCCCCCAATCTTTGTGTGATTACAAGAAAGAAAGTGGAAAAGTGTTTGTTTGGCTCGACTTTCATTTTTGTCGTAACTGCCCAGCACCTAAAACTCAAATAACATATCACAGATCGCACTGCCTCCAAAAAAGAGAGAGCGAATGGATCAAGAGCGTCAACCCGACTTTGAGCGTGCAGAGGAAGAGGCACCTGCCGATTTCCCTCGCATTTCAGGTTTTTTGAAAAAAAAACAAAATACAAGAAATGCTTGTTGGGAGACGCAGGATTTTTAACAAATTGTTTTTCCGTTTCGCTGAATACAGATAAACTCACCGATTTGAAGTAGCTTGGAAGGTTCAACTACCAACTACGAAGCAGTAGTACTCTAGAAGAGAAACTCAGCGACTTGCAGGTCTTGTCTAACACTCCCTCATCGATTCTTTACAAGTAAGTCTTAAATAATTTATAATTTGATATGTTATGGGAGGGAAATGAGAGCTTTTAATGCCTGAGGCTGGGTCTAAAACAGGCCTATGTTTTTGAGCTCTTTGTCTGCATTCTTTTGGTATTTGGGCTGCGGACAAGAGTAAAACAGTTGTAGATTGAGTTTATGATAAATTTTGTATTTTTTTAGTTTTTGTGAAGTAATTCTTCCATCATGACTTTTATATCTTTCTCTCTCTCTCTTTCTTTTTAATAATTTTAGAAAAAGCAAATCCCCCCTCCAAATCAAATCATTTTGAATATATTTTGAATGAAGGTTTTTGATTAATTGCGATTCTTTTTTTCTTACAGCTTTTGAGAAATAAAAATGCAATTAAATATCATTTTTCTGTACTTTCAAATCGAATAAAACAAATAATTGATTCCTCTCTTAATTTTTATCATTTAGGTTCTTAAGCAGTCCTGGACTTCGCACGGTCGGTGAATGGGTTTATGAAGGATGCTCTGACATCCCAAAAAACGCGTAAGTTCTTGGAAAAGTCTTCTCAATCTTGAAAGAAGTTCAGATGCGTGCAGAGTATCTTGACTAGGCACAGGTAACAGAATTCCACATTATCTCAGAGCAGATTTTAGAATTTAATTATTCCCTTTTTTATTTGGTTAACCTTCTTGTATTTTGTATAGTATTTAGGCCTGGGAATCGAGAAACTGCAGATAGCCTTAGCAAGTGTAGAAGAGAACGAGATTAGAGATCAGATTAGCAATGTGTTTTCGAAGTACTACCACTTAAACAAAGTCGTTATCAATGAATGGTTGGAGTAATTTAGGAGGAAGCTAAGCGATCCTTAATTCAAGAAATAAGCTCTTTCCTCCGAATAAAGCAAGAAGAGATAGCACTTCAACAAAGATTACAATAACAGCAATAAATCATCCTACAGTAGCAGTAATAGTAGCTCAATATACTCTAGAGATTCAAAGGGCAATAGCTTCAAACCTAATAATGGAGGTAGCACTGGAAGCAGCAGCAGCACTAGTAGCCGATTCAATCGTGCTGATTCTCCACCTACAAACAAAAAGCCGAAATTTAATAACCCAACTTCTTCGTTTTACCCTTCTTAGACACCATCTTTCCCCAAAGAATAAAGAAAAAAAGGCGTTCAGTAAGATTCTTTTTGAATTATTTCAAAAAGCTTATTTGGTTTCAAACAAAAACAGATTTTCTGGAGATAATCAATTGAAGCGTTTCCGTAAGGAAGACGAGCCTGTTGCGGGAGATTTAACAGATTTAGAAGTTGAGCAGTATTAAGAAGAATGCAAGAAAAAGCGAGAGAGTTCTGGTTAGCTGTTTGTGAACGCTTAAGACATGCGTTCACGAGAGAACAAATTAGAAAAAGACAATCTCTTTTAGATCAAAGAATCAGAGAAAAAGGAAAGACAATAACTCGATGCTATGAAAGAAGATATCCCTTGGAGGACACCTCCTAGACTTAAAGAACTAGCAGCTAAATACTTATCGCAAGTCAGCGTAGAATCCATCGAAAAAGAAATCCACAAGAAGCGAATTCTCTGCAAGATGCAAAGTCTCTACGGAGGAGACAATGAGATTCCAGACATGCCCAGTTATGAGAATGTCATCAACGACAAGGCTTCTACACAAGAACCACTTAAAATCTATTTGAACAAGATCGACGAGAAAGATTTCATCTACGTCATTGAAAAAGCTATCAAAAGTAACAAATTTGAAAAAAATATTTATTTTCTTTCAAGACTTGAATGAACCAATAAATTAATAAACTTTCCAAAATTCAATCAGGTCAAGGTAAGGAGTAGAAGACCAACTTGGAGAAGAAGGCACTCAAGAGCATTCTCAAAAGACCTAAGGAAGAAAAGGATAGATTGAGGAAGAAAATGCTTGAAGAAAAGAGAAAAACCATGGACGAAGAAGAGCGCATGAAAAAGAATATCAACCCGATTGTCGTCTAGAAGCTGCTCGATTTGATCAAGCAAAACAAGAATAACTCCAAAGACGAGTTAATCTCAACAGTCAAAAGTCTTGGACTCAGCGAAAAGGAACTACACAATATTTACCAGAATTTCAATATCATCACATAGGTCTTGCAAAGAGAAAATGTCTCCGAACTCGTAACTAAAGACCTCCCAAATAAGATGCCATAAGCGTAAACTCCACAGACCAAGCCTGAATATTCTTCAATGCCTCTTCCACTACCGCCTACGATCTATAATAACCCACCTCCTGCGACTACTCCATTACCTCCACTCAGAAATAACAGTAACATGAATATCCCGAATAATATTCCATAATAGACTTATAATACTTATCGATAGCAGCAAGTACCAATTAATACCGCCAATAACTTCAGCTAATATCCTGCATAATAGCCACCACCACCTTCATAGCAGCAACTACAACAACAATAATCATAATAGCAGCCATTATCTCACAATAATATCTAAAACTGGAATGGAAATAAACTCAATAACAACAAGCATGGACCACCAGGAAACAATTTCTCATAGCGATTTCCATCCACTGGAACCAACAATAACAGCAATGCTAATAGCTCCAATAGTTTTTAGTCTTCCGCTAGCATGTAATCGTATTCTCAGTAAGGGTATCCATAGCAACCACAGTCAGGGTATCCTCCATTCTAGCCTCTGCCACCTTCTTCTTCATCTTCTTCTGCGAACCTAGGTTCAACCTTTGCAGCGGGGGGTGCTAGTAATGCCTCATTCAAAGCACAACAGAATTATAGACCTAATGGATCAAATAATCTTTAATAATATAATAATAGTAGTAATAATAATCAGCTCAACTCTTAGTAGCCTTAAGGACAACAATTTAATAGACCCAACAACAACGCTGCGGATAGCTTAGCTGGGAACTTCAATCCTGCTAAAGCATTCCAAGCCAACAATAACTACAGTAATAGCAGTTTCAATCCAAACTAACAGCAACAATAATAACCTTTTAGTAGTAATACCAGTAGTAGTTCACAAGCATAACTCCCTTCCACACCCTCTAGCAGTATGATGAATCAATAATACCAATCCAATAAAACCGCTAGCTTGTCATAAGCTGAATTGAAGTCACCAGCTCCATCAACTTCATCATAATACCAAGCATCTTCCTCAATTGCTAACATCTCTACATCTAATATTCTTCAATCTTCACAATCACAACAACTCAATTACCAATCTTCTTCTTCCTCCTCTTCTGCTAATCCTCAGCAATAACCATCTAAACCAGCAGGTAGCAACAACAACAGCAATACCAGTGGCTTTTCAATGCTGCCTCCTGGTGATGACAGAGAGAGAAACATCCCTTGCAGGATGTACCATTCTGAAATGGGTTGCCATAGAGATCTCTGCTATTTCCAGCATATCCCATAATACAAAGGTATGCCAGCTCCGAACATGCACAAGCTAGTCCGTCCTATGCATGCACTCAGCAAAAACACGGAAAGGAACCTTGAAAATACGTTTGCTTACAACAGAGCCAAGTTTGAGAAGAAATCTAACTAACTAGGGGCACTTCCATTTCCAACGCAAGGGTCAGCGTAGTAATAGTCAACAACAACAGGAACAGCAGGAGCTGGAGGGTTTGCATATCCAGCTTCCAATAATAGTAATTCCTATTTAAATAACAGCAGCAGCAGCAGCAACAACAACATAAATCCCAGCAATTAAGGTTCTTCTTCTTCTTTTGCAGGGAATAATAATAATCCAAATAGCAGTGCTTCTAGCCTGAATGGGTTTCCATTCGGTTAATAGAATCCTCTGCTGAAATAATAGTTGCAGCAGAGTCAATATAAGCAACAACAGAACTCTTCTTCATTGATGTGAGAGTCTGATCTTTGACAGAGATTATTCAAAAATAATTCAGAATGATCCTGTCCTTGTGTGTGTATGCGTGTAAATGCATTATGAGTGTGTTTATTATTTTAAAACATTTTCATGAGTTTTTTCAACTCTTTTTTTCAAATTATTTATGAACCAACACATGCATATTTTCATCATTCTCAGCTACTAAAAATACAGCTGTTTCTTGCAGATCTCCTGCTAACATCTATTTTATGTTTAATTTCTGTTTTGTCAATCATTATGGTAGTCCCTCAGGCTTGGAGAAGTCTTTGTTGGCAGATCCAGTTGCCGCTGAATCTTTTTGCCTCTCTTGTACATTGTCATATGCTTTTTATTTGAGTTTTTGTATCTTGTTGAATAGGAAGCGCTGTTCGGATTCTTCGTTTTCCCAAGATCCTTCATCAGTGAACCCTAGCTTCTCGAATTCCTCCTTGTCCATGAGTCCAGATTTCATTCTACATCCAAGGTAATCGATTTGATGTTGTCGGCATCGTTTGGGCATGAGTTAATGCTTCAGCACGCAAGAATTGTATGTCTTAGCGAATTCATCGCATTCATGGAAATGGTCCAATGGAAAACTGCCTTTATCTGATGAGGGATTAAAGAATCAAAGTTAACACGAGGAATACTAAAGGGTATCAAAAGGAGAGGAGATATCATAAAGGTTAACTTTGTTAAATGTTAATTTATTACCTGGGGCTTTATAAGATTGTCTAGACATTTCTGCTTAGAGTCAAGTTGCTATAGCTACTGAAGGTAAATCTTGATAAAAATAAATACAAACTTTTTGTGTATAATTGTTTCCTCTGTTTCTCAGTCTGATTTGTGTGTGCTTTAATCACAGATCTCTTTGCATCGATTTGTGCTAATCCCAACTGCACATCCTCATCTCTTTGAAACATGAGTATCTTTCCAGAAGAATTTTCAAATAAAAAGCCACACTTACAAGACATTAGTTATCATTTTCGCATAATTTTAAGGAAAAAAAAAAATTATTTATGGTTTAGATTTTCTATGAGACATCTATTAATTACGACTAAAGTCATTCAGAAGTACTTCGTGTTGTTCATCTAATACTTCCAAATGATCAATTGCAAAGCATAGATAAGTGGATCTGATCAAAAAATAAATCCTCGTTTGGAAATCTAACATCAGAAAGATACTGCAAACATTAAATCTTAAAAAACAATGATTTAAGCATAATATACTGAGAATAAAATGGAGGTCTATATCATCAGATCTATTCTCTTCATATTTCTTAATAAATCATATTATTGCTTGAACATCAACCCATCAACAGAATGAGCCAGAAACAGCCATATTATTTGTTATGATTTCGATACCTAAACGGTGTGATTAATTTGGCTACATTTTAGGTATTCTCATTTTGTGGGGGGGGATTAGCTATTTCGAATGAAGAAAAATCAATGCTTTTTAAGTGTAATAATAATTTACTTATTAATTTTTTAGATTTAGGTCGTAAAATGAAACAACATCAAGGAGATGCCTCCACTAACAGCAGCTGCATCAAAGCTGCTTTTATTAGTCCTTAGTCGAGCTAACAGACCAGTAATCTTCGCCTGGAACCTAGTCTCTTCAATGGCTCTCTCCCTCAGCGCATCCACTAGAGCACAGGCAAGCTCGCTAAATTTACTCCGCATTCAGCAGCGTCTTAAGCTAGCAGACAATTCGCTAATCTACTTTAATAGAGCAACCAATCCAGCTCGTTTTCTATTCAAAAGGCTCTGAAGCTTCCTTCACTGAACACAAGCGCTATCCACAGAACCAACGATAACATAAATAAATCATCATCCATCCTATGTCTTTCTCCGTCTAGCTCTTAAGCTATGCCTCAGCAATTCAGGTAACACACAAATATAAAAAACTTCCTTATCCAATAGGTTGACCTTTCAATGAATTTGAACTTCTTTTGAATATTAAGATCTAGCATATAACCGATTCCTTCCGAGATGGAATAAAACAGGGATTGCTACTACTTGCAAGCTAAAAATCAAGCTTGGAGAGATCGTAAATAAGCTTGGCTTGCTAGTCTCGAAGGCTGTCTTCACTCCGATTGCATAGACTACAAGGAGATGTACCTGAAGCATTTCCAATCTAGAGTGCCAGTCAAGAAAGAATCTACCCTCAAGAGAAAGTAGCAAAAGGGAAATAATGGCAGTTTTAAAAGCAATAATAATTCTTCAGTGCACAGAGGAAATAGCTGTGATCAAGACAAATTACCATCGCAGAGTGGACATCAAGCAGAGAAGAATAGCAATAACGGTAGTGATCCTGATGATAATCATCCTGAATCATAAAAAAGTAATAACTTTCAGGAAACATAGCGGGGTGATAATGCCGAATCGCAAAGGAGTTAGCTAAAATAAAGCTACGCCATCAGTGGAGACACCCCCAAGACAAGCTAGAAAGAGAATAACGCAATTAATAGCATGGACGGGATGCTGTTATCATCGCAATAATTAAGAGTGGATTCATAAGGTAATCTTTCCGAAATGAATGTAGAATCGTAGCGGACTTCTCAGCGATAATAATAATAGGACCAACAAAGTTACATTGATTCTTAACGAACTGAAGGGAAATAACTCAGCAGCAGCTAGTAGAATGAAGATGTCTTGGATAATTAAAATCAAAGTAATATAGAAGAACCAAATAATCTAGACGAATCTCCAGCGAGAAAGGATAATTTAAATGGATAAGCTACTTCTTCTTCTGGTGGCAAAGGAGCTACAGAAGCAGCTGCAATGCATCAGAATTAACAAACGAAAGTGAATCATCGCTATGGGACTGACCATAGCTACAAAGGAGCAGCATGTAGGTCAGAATCTTCGTAGGCGTATTCCCCAAATAAATGCCATCTAGTAGTGGCTTCAGTCATTGAGCTACCTTAAGCATAACTAGGAGCAGCTTATTGGGATAGCTAATTCAAAAGTGAGTTACCGTAGCAGCAGGGAAAGTATCAACGAGTATCCAGTATTCCTTCCAATGCGACAAATGGACTTCAGAATAGTGGTTCGAAAACAAGGGGTAAGAACTTTTCAAGCCACTAGACAAGCATCCATGACAGCATCAGCAACAACAACTAGAGCTACATAAATACAAGGAATAGCCATTTGTCTTCTCATTCGATGAGTGGAATGATCAGCGGCAGCGTAGGGAAATAGTATCTTTAGTAACTCGGAAGTAAAGCATATGCAAAATAACCTAAAAACAGTAATACTAATAATAGAAGTTATGTCTAATAGAAATAGCAATAAAATCATCTGTCTAACTCCTTGATTAACTTTCTTAACCCTAGTGCTGCTTCTCCTTCTTCTTTTGATGTGTATGCTACTTCCAATCTGCAAATGGAGACAGCATTAGCACAACAATAGCGAATTAATTAGTTTTAGGCGAATTCTCGAAATACTTAAAACCAACAACAACAACAACAACAACAGCAAGACAATGTATCCTATCCACAATCCTAATCGTAATTATAGTTTCAGCAACTACAACAACAACAGCAGCAGCAGCAAGGTGGATATTTTCTTCGGTCAGAAGAGTTTTCTCCATAGCATAAGATGAACAATAGTAGCGGGTATTTTTCACAGATGCTCGAAGCAAGGATACCAACAGAGTCCAGTTTAACATCTGGTTCTTACATGAAGAATAGTAACACCTCCTTTCCTAAATTCTCCTTTGCGCAGATCAAAAAGAAGCCATTCAGTAAATGTAAACAAATAATGAAATTCAGGAGAGTCATTAAATTCAAAAGATTGTTCCTCCTTTAAGTTAGTGTTAAGCTATCTTTTTTCTAATTGGTTTGTGCTGTGCTGCTGCTTAGTAGCTTAGTCTTCCAAGAAGAGTGAAGCGTTTATATTCAGAACAGCACAAGTCACCGGACCGAATCTATTTCAGTGAAGAGAAACAGCAGGCATTATAAATATTTTAAGTTATTTTTATGGGTTTTCATGCTTTCATCGATTGGAGGTGCTTCTTAAAATCTTACCCAAAGCATAGCAACACTGATTTTACTCTCTCCAACATATCGAAAGAAATTAAGGAAAAAGAGTTGATGTTTTAATTGACTTGAACTCTTGATTTATGTGCTACAAGCTAGTAATTTTATATTCTTATTCCATGTGGGGGTTAGTTTACTATTAAATTGAAGACACATTAGTAAGTTATTTGGACAGGCAATCTACATTAACAACCCTCACAACTCCGAATTAAATATATCCCTAACAACATTCATAAATTCCACTACAAAGGCATAACACAAGAAAGAGAAAGAGAACAGTAAGAAAAATAAAAGCACATTTTATTATTTGTTTTGCTTTGAAAAATATGGAAACCTTACAAAACCCATGCAATCAAGTTTTGTTTTGGGTGTGTGATTTGCTGATAAGAATACACACAATGATTAAAATACTTTGATTTAGCAGAGTTGATACTCCTTTATTTTCATATGGGGACTTGGCTAGCTGAAAAAATCTAAAATCGACTGTTTTTTCTGCATTACTTTCACTAGAGAGCTGAAATGAAACTCACAGCTGAGGCATATGAGACAGAACAATCATTCTTATCACGTACTAGACTAGACTAAGAATATCGGATGAATTTAGTGTCGATATCATGCTTCAGTTTGCTGTTCTCGATCGCCTTAGAAGCAAACAACAAATCAATTAACATTATGGTTAAGATTTCCCTTGGCTTAGAAATCTCTCAACGCTCTTTTTGAGGAAGAAGCAAAGTGAGATTGATTTCGATTAGCTTACATGCATGAGAAGAGCGATGGCATGGTTACCACATATGTTGTTCTCGGTTTCTCGCAGATAACCTTTAAATCCTCTGATAGGATTTTCACAAACAAGATCAAGTAATGACAAAAAAAAAACAAGAAATTAAGTTGAAAGAATCATTCAGTGCATGTCTTGTCTGTCTTACTCTATGTCGTTCATTTCGATGAATTCCATTCCTTTCTGATCCAGTTTCTCGATTTACTCGTAGATTTCTCCTTCCTCCTTCCCTGTGTAGGTGTATTTAAATCTATTATTATATCCACAGTTCAATTATTGCAATCAGCCAAAATAAGATAAAACTTATCAATCATTTCATATGCTGCTGCGTTTGCAGCGAAATAACCTAACTTTTTTGTATCCCCATCCCTTAGATTTTTCCTAGTTTTATTTACTTTTATCCCCAATGGCAGAAATCAGTTGAGACTACGAATAGCGTGTCATCCATATCGATATACTTACTTAGGATCTTCCCGTATTATTCTTCTTGCACTGCGTCGATTGACCCAACCATGATTGGAACTAGCTTGATGTTCTCAATCCCCAAGGTCTTGATCAGAAAACATAACTGCATCTCGATGGAATGTTCTTCTTCCTCCGCATCCTTATCAGTAACTTCGAAATCCCCAGCTTAGCCTAACTCAGCTAGTGCTGTAAAGCACACAGCAAAAAAACACAAAAAAACCAAAGAATAAGCTGGTATCTTTTGTATGCTGAAGTGCTTTGAGACGATAGGGAGTTATTGCTATTAACACAAAATGAGAATATTTGTTCCCCTACTTTCTTGATCGAGAGTGAGATTGCCTAGAGGGGTTTCGTAGATCTTCATCCCGGAGAGTGCACATGTTCGAATGAAAATGTAATGGAATGGCCCAAGAAGGAATACTCGAGTCCTGTTGAGGGTAGAGAGAGAGTATGTTAGAGGGAATTATGGATTTTATTGAAAACAAATTTTGTAAATAATATTAAAGATAATATTTGGATCTCTATTTCCATCGAAGGATATTACTTTTTCAAAGGAGGGTTCTACTTGATGTACTTGTACGCCCACGCAGCTGTTGGCCCACTGAAGGAGAATCCTGCATGGCTTCAAATGCATAATTACGGAGACAAAAAAAGATATTTTCATAAATTAGATTCAGGTATATTTATGAAATAAGTTGTTCATTTTAGATCTGTATGTGTGTGTGTGTTACGGAGCCAGGATTGCTTTGATAGTTTTGATGTTGATGATATCACATTTCGCCATGTCAAGCCAGACTGAGAGTTGGATGTTTAGCTCTGAGCTTAAGCTTGAGTACCATATCCCTGCATATTAAGGTTCTCTTACATCCATTTTCTAATTGAATTCTTCGTTATCTTGATCTTTAGAGTTGATAGGAATAGAGGTGGAGGAAGGCTTATCCGTGGACTGCATTTTCGTGTTATCTTATTGTTGTCCTTATTAATCAATTTGCTAAGCTCCTGTTGTTGTTGTCTTTTCCATCTTGAACAATCAAAAAAAGATCAAATTCAAAAGGAGAAGGGTGATCTACTTAGTTTAGAAGAACTGTTTTAATAATACGAAACTTGCAAGATAATAAACTATTGGCTTAGGAAGAATCAAAACACTCGACAATATTGATTGGAATAGCAGCTTCAGATTAAACAACAAATGATTTTCAAGAGATATTTTAGAATAGTATTCCTAAACAAGAAAATGCTCAAAATACTATTATTAACAGCAATATCAACTTTTCTAAATAAACTTTAAAAGAGTTTCAAAATATAATTTAACAACTTGCACAAAGAGACACACACTGAAATTTGATTTAATATTGCTATTATCAAAGCAATTCAAATTATGCATGAACTTACTTGATTGAGGGGAGGTTATTATCTGTAATAAAATAATAGCTATTTCGACAATTACTCCAGATGTCAAAACTAAAAATCTGCAACTCTTTGATTTAATCAAAAAGTTGAGTCTGCTGCACTTCCAACAAGCTCTCTCGTTTAGGCTATCTTAAAGGTTATTTTTCTTAATCTCCTTTTTTATGAGTGTTGAGGTTTTTGATGAAGATCAATAGCTACATGATAAGAAT
>Ga0302271_10001952_pt1 | contig 19130 bp, 9 predicted proteins | sample III_Bog_N1_1_FD_198767 | JGI IMG/M metagenome (GOLD analysis project Ga0302271, IMG submission 198767) | Peat permafrost microbial communities from Stordalen Mire near Abisko, Sweden - III_Bog_N1_1 | ecosystem: Environmental > Terrestrial > Soil > Wetlands > Peat | place: Sweden: Abisko...
TTAAAACATGCAAATACCATCTCAAAACAACAATAACATCCAAAATATCAGTGTGAGTAATTCCCGAGAAAAGGGAATTAAAACCACTGCCAAAAAGAGAAAAACTACATAGACAACTCTCACAATGACTAAGCTTAGAAAGTACGATACATCAGCACAACAACAATAACTACCTTTTCAGCAGTAATCACTGAGAGATCAGCAATTATAAATGAGTAACCGCCCTCGATTAGGCTCCGACAGTAGTAACTCCAACGATCAGCTACTTATGAGCACAATACCTCCACCTGGAAATCTCAAAATCACAAACTTCTTTACGACTACCCTCACTAAAAAGAGCACAACAGGAGGGCCTATCGTAGTGCCTGCTAATTCCGCAAATCAATCTGCTAATATAAATACTTACACAAATTTAAGCTCCAAGCCTTCAAATGATTTAGTTTCGTCTATTGTTCCTGCCAACAATAATACGAAAGAATCCCTCACTGCACCTCCTTTAAATAGCAACAATATCCCTTCAGTTTCGAAAAAGAACCCTAATTTAGATGAAAATATCCCAAATAATAATAAGAATTCGTCTCTTCTTGCAGCTTCTCAATCTCCACCAGCGGTTGTATGTCCTTCAACAAAATAGAATTGGGTGTGTGTGTTTTTGTCGATGAGTTTTTGGCCAATTTTTACATATTTTTTTTCCTCCCCTAAGTGTCTTTGCATACTTTTAATTTGGCTCTTTTATATTTTGACTCTTTGTTCTTTCCCCAAACAGACAGCACATTAAGCAATCCTCAAAGGGTCTGGAACCAGTTAGATTATGCTTGTAGATCCAAAGCTTGAGCTAAAATACAATACTCTCAATGAAGACCTCAAGAACAAAGAACTGTAAATATCAGAAAAAGCTAGTTTAATTAAATATCTCGAATAGGATAAGGTAAGATGACACAAGAATAATAGATGCGATCTTATTAATTATCTTGAAGACACTTTGAAAAACAGCAATTTCTTCATCTTTTTTGATTTAATAGACCTCGCTCTAGAAGGAACTCAACAACGTCGAATCAGACTTTATGGTAAACTCATATGTTTTCATTTTTGTGAATTTTCTAATTATTTTTCTCTTAGAAATTAAAAAAACCTCACTTATTCATATTTTCTCTTCTTATTTACGTGATTGGAAATGCTAATTTTTTTCTTGTATTTCCTAGTCATATAAATCTCGTGTGTAGAAGCTATTCTGCAGCTAACTATTAGAACTTGAGAAGCTTCGGCGGGAGGAGACTCGGTAATTTATAGCGAAGGAAAAACAACGACTGGGAGAGTATGTCTAGACGAGAGATTGCACTAAATTTGAGGAAACTTGGCAAGAAGGAACGGATTTTAAGAAAATCAAAGATAGACTTGTAAATATTATTCTAACCAGGGATGGGAGGGGATACTATTCTGGGAGGTTAAAGGATTTTGAAGTATTTTTATTAAAACATGGTTATTTTTTGCCTAAAAGAGAGTGATCGAGAGTGAAAAGGAAGAGTTAGAAAAAAGGAAAAGGAATATCAAAGGGAGCAGCAGGAAATCAACAGCTGATCCTGAATCTTCAAATGATACTGCAAGCTAGGAGGCAAAGCATAGAATCAACCTTTCATTACAATATCTCCAAAAGGTAAAACACTATTTGTTGTTTTTTCTGGTAGTTAATTCTGTGTTACATTTGTTCTATTTAGGAAGAAGCTGATTTATTGGAGGCGTATAAGAATCTCGAACATGAAAAGTTTCTATTTATTTAGAAAAACAAACGCTTCTCGGAAGAGTACAAGTAACAAAAAAAATGAATTAACCATATTATCTAAGCAGATTGTGTATCTTCATGCACTTTAGTTATAAAATTTGTTTTATTTAAAATCTTTTTTTCTTCTTCTTTTTCTTGCAGCTCTCGCTATGGACAATCTTGGCCAGTTCTCGGTGAGCGCTATCAACTTGTTAATCTCCTTGGAAGAGGTGGTTTCTCTGAAGTCTACAAGGCATTCGATCTTGTGGATTTCTAAGATGTAGCCTGTAAAATTCACCAGCTAAATTTGAATTGGTCAGAAAAAGCTAAAGCGAATTACATCAAGCATGCAGTGAGGGAAAGTAAAATCCATTCTGAGCTAAAACATCCAAATATCGTTTAGCTGTATGACACTGTTGAAATCGACAATAACTCTTTCGCGACTATCTTAGAATACTGTGAAGGACCTGATCTTTATTTTTATCTTAAGAAAAATAAAACCCTTCCAGAAAAAGAAGCCAAACTGCTTATTAAGCAAATTCTTCATGCGTTGAAATACATGAACTCACAAAAAACAAGAATCATTCACTACGATCTCAAGCCGCAGAACATCATCTTTCATAAAGGAGAGTTGAAAATCTCAGATTTCGGGTTGAGTAAGATTTTCGAAGATGGCCAGACAAGGATGGAATTGACTTCTTAAGGAGTCGGAACTTATTGGTATCTCCCACCTGAGACATTCGAATTCGAAAAGAATGCATAGATATCCCCGAAAGTAGATATCTGGAGTGTCGGGGTTATATTCTTTGAAATGGTCTTCGGGCAGAGGCCATTCGGGAACAACAAGAGCTAGGATTAGATCTTAAACGTAAAAAGATATCATGAAAATGTTACAATATGAAGGAAATTTGTTATGAAATTTCTTTAAAATAGCTGTTTTTATCTTTTCTTTTTCTTTTTTTTAGGAGAGCATAATTCTAAAGTCAACTTAAGTGAACTTCCCTTAGAAACCCAATGTGAGTGCTGAATGTAAAGAGTTTATCAAGAATTGCTTGACTTATGATCAACACAGAAGATGGGATATCATGAAAGCGTGTGAAAGTCCTTTTATGACTGCGAAATTGAAATGAGAATTTACTGGACTTTGTTTTGAATAAATAGCTTGCTTAAAATTCAGAAATTTTTTGTTTTCTACACTGATTTTGTTATTTATTATTATTTCTGTTATTATCTTGGCACCAAACTGTTCATTTATTATTAAAGTTACACTACTTAAATTCATAATTGCTTCGAAAAACCCTTAGATATTCATGCCAAACGAACTGGCTGTGGTAATCGAAATATCCATCTGATTCAAAGGACTAAGATTATTTTTTACCTCAATTTATCAGTGGACTAAATTGATTTCTCCCTCAGAAGAACAACCAAGAAATTAAATGAATAAATATCAGTCATATCAAAAATCTAACTGCTGTATTTTCATCCTGTTCGAACATGTTCTAATAACAAAAAAGGGTAGATTCTACTGCTAGAAACCACATCCACCAGAAACAATGATAAATCAAATTTGTTTTTTGTTGTTTATTATCAATCGAAAGCACAGAACTTAGCAGGAACTTTTTATGATTATGAGTTGTACTATTTCATTCAACAAACAGACAGAAAAAGGAATTATTCAAATGTTTTTACATTTAATTAAAAAATAATTCAGAGTAATCTAGATGACTTTGATTTTGTTACACTGTTAAATATTTATGTTAACTGCCAGTTAGAATAAGAGCGAATTGGTTGATTAGTCTCAAACAGAGAGAAACAAAAGATACATACACTGCCATGGAGGAATAGTGGATGAATGAACGAACAAAAGTATTGGAGATCTATCATTTTCATCATTCTATCAATATATCTTATTTTTAATCCTCCCTCTCTTCTCCCCTCTCTTTTGATGGCATAAAATACCTAAAGATTCTGCTTTGCCAATAAATACCACTACGATAGCTCACTACAATCCAAAGATTACATTAAACCACAACAATTAGATAAGTTTTTGCTTCAATCAATTGGATGAATTTCTTCTCTGAGAATTTTTTTTCCCCAAATGAGAAAGAAAATTTAGTTTGCAATAAATATTCCATTCTCTTCAGTTAAACTAGATAAACAACACTTTCTCTTGATACCTCTAGCATCTGGATTATATTCCCCAGAAAATCAGATAGAGAGAGAAATTAATTGTGCACATCCCCTCCAATTCAGAAAAGAAACACATTTCTGCATTTTCTATTTTACATTAGCTGATACTCTTAAAAAACCAAGAGGATTTCTGCTGTTCTTGTTGGTTTTATGGGTACCTCAAATGAACAACAGAATTAATTATCCTGCTGATAATAATCTATTCATACTTATTGTGGCAATATTAGGATAAAAAATATATTACTAATAATCTATTTTTCGAGGGAATCCATTTTTTAAGCAATTTCTAAAGGATAGACTTGATTAATCTAATTATCTTGCTATTGAAAGGAAAAATATGCAAAAAATTGCTGCTTACTTTGACAAAGTGAAAAGAGTAAATAATTAATTCAGTCAGAAAAAGAAGGCAAATAAATCAACTCCAAGGAAGAACAAACACAGATAGGATTGTTCTTTCTGTAGCTTTAGCAAGCAGCCCTTGCAAAGCAGATCCTAAACTAGCACACTCGCAAATAAGCATATCTTCACTTCACCTCATAGTTCATCGAGTAGATCGAAGAAATCTATCTGTTCATTTGACTGGCAGTCTACAGGAATTACTAAAATAAGCGAACAAAGTGATCTTTTTGCGAAGAATAAATAGCAAACAAACTTTTGAATAAAGTTAAGGCACTCCAAATTCAAATAGGAATAGGTTGCATAATTACGCTCACTAAAGCAGTCAAACTATTTTAAGATCATAAACCAAATAGATAATCAAGTAATATCAGGGTTAGAACCTTTTAAGACCCTTACTTGCTGAGATAAAAAAATTATTCATGCTATGATTTATATAATTTCTAACAATTGTTTTTTGTTTTTTCATTTGTAAATTTCAGCAGAAATAGCAAGCAGTATTTGAGCTCTAACAGGGATAAGCCATCTTACAATCCTAACATATTATACTCAACCTCAAGATGAATATAGCCGATCCAACTTTTTCAACCCGCATAGCCCTGGAGGATCGCAAAAAAGTTAAAAATCAAGCATTACAAAGTGCTATCTTGCAATTGCTCTTGCTCCTCGTCGATTTCATCGAATTTTGCAGCTCCTCCTCTGAGTTTCAAAGCAGACAAACCCTCATCACAATGGTCGTCAAACTCACTGCCTTGATCTTGATGATCATAATCTGGCACACCCGAAAATACACTCGCTTAAGCAAGTAGCACAGGAGCATTTTCCTGTGCATTTACATCGTGTGTTTGAACATAAGCACGGTTGAGTTAATGCTCGCCAAATCTGCTGACTACGTCGAAGACTACGACTAATCAAATCACAGATAAATGGACGAAGCGTGCTTCATGATAGGATCTTTCTAGATCACTCTAACTCTCATGTTCATGCTTAGAGTCATCACGCAAATCAAATTACGCATTCTGTCCCAAGCGGCTACGTTTATCTATCTCATTGGGAGGGTAATTCAATTTAATCATCTCGAATCGATATTTCCAGCATCAAAACTCCTATTTTTTGCTCTTTTCGTGACTTATTCGCTCTACCCCTCGAAAATCACTCCTCCTAAACTCGCAAACAGCTGTAATGCCAGTAATAATAACAATTCAATCAATAATATCAAACATAATAACCCAAACAGCATAAATAATTCGCCTAACAATTCTCAAAATAACTTTGTCTATGAGAGCTAAATCATGATTGGTTCACCGTCTAATCCAAATATTAGAGGAATTAAGCAATAACAACAGTCTGTTTAGAATTCATAAAAACTGCAAGCATCCCTTAAGCGGTAATCTATGATATCGTAGAACTAGTAGATTCTTTAAAGCAGCGGATAAAATTAGAATTCTACGAAAGTCAACAGTAGCAGTAATCACACTCCTCTACTAATGGGGAATAGTAGTAAAATGCCTATGAATTAGCTCCCTGAGAAGGTCGAAAAAGACAGAGGATTGTAGTTTTCATTTGATTTGTAGAATCAAGATGATTCTAAATAGCCATAAATATCCACAAGCATCAAGAAATCTCCACTCAATTATGATTCTCCTAGTGATGGTGTTACCCAAAACAATCTAGGCAACTCCAATAACGAGAGAGTTAAACCACTCAAAAGCAGCAATATCAACACTTCTAATATGCATGACTAGCATAAGTCTTAATCTATCTCAGCAGCTCAATTGCTAGGGATCACAAACAATGAATTCGCAAGTTCGAGGATAAATTATGAAGAAATTCAACTGATAAATAATGGAGATAATAATTATTCGAAGACGAGCAGTCTCACGCATGTGAACTTAAACATGATCAACAACAACACCACCAACACGAACACCAACACACATGGGAATATCACTAGCAACAACAACAATAATTTAGATTAGAATGTGAAGACTTAAGATCCATCTCCTTCAAGGAGGCAGACTGGCTAATTTGAGGCAATGAACTTAGTGAATTTCTACAATATGTTCTTTAATATCCTCCCTGAAGGCATCGCTGTAATACCGCTGACTGCAGACATGGAAGTAAGACATTTTCAGGGCAAATAGTGCAATTGCTTCATTTTCTCATATAAATTGATTATTAATTGGGTTTTCTTATTGCTTAAAGGGATTTGAGATAAATTAGACGTTGAATTCTCTTCTTCAATGTGATAACGAAGAAAAATGCTTGAAGATTCTCCTCGAAATGAAGAATTCCAAGCTAGAAGAATCCCAAGCGTAGCTCGCATAGCTTATGCAATCTAGCTAAATGAACCAAAGCATATCTCAAGCTTTTGCGAACTCTGATTTTATCACCAATAGAACTGCAATGACGCTCTCTAAAAACGATGGATCAATCATGCCCGCCTTCAAAAGCTCCCCTGATATCCAATCAGCTTTGCGATCCCAGCAGCTTAAGAAAATTCTAACTTAAGCTGACAAACAAAATAGCAATTAAATTGAGAAAATCTTCAACAACGCCATAAGTTCAGTGTCATATCAGCAATAGCAGCAGTAACAAAGTCGCTAGCAGAAGTAAATAAGTTTCCAAGAAAGCGAGGAGGATACCTACAAGGAATAAAAGAATGAAAGCAAATAGAATTATAAAAACAGTTTGAGTATTGAGAATAATCAAGATAAACCCGATAAGATAGAAGAGTATGATGACGAAGAAGATGACGATGATGATGAAGATGAAGAGCAGGGTGATTAGGATACTCAACAAAACTTTAATCGAAGGTAGACGTTAAAATCCTAAACTGCGGAAGAACAAAGGGAAAATTACATTAACGATAAAACTCGCAGGATAACGTTCGTCGTAGATTATTCGAATAGCCATCAAAAGACTAAATAGACTGGAAGTGCGAATGATATCGCCCAATCAATGCGAAAGTTCTCATTGACGCCATAAGAACTTAGAAGCAGTAAATTTTCTTCACATCAGCAGAAATCTACGAGATTACTTCCACAGTTGGAGGAATAGCAATAGAATGAGCTTGAACAGCCACTTAATGGGCCAGCTTTGATAAGCCCAAGCAAATTTCAAGTTTAATTGGTACACAGCAGAGATTTTTTATTATTTTGAAGCGGTTTTTATATCTCTTCTTATGTTTGAATAGGCCTAATCGTTGAAAGCAACCGTCGCTAAAGAAATCGAACATATTAAGGTAAGGGGGCAACATGAAAATTATGATTCAGGAGGGGGGGGAGGGAGGATTTTCTTAATCTTCATTGATCGTTGTCTTTGTTTCATGGAACAACAACAACATTTTGAACTTTTGAATATTTTTTGAATAGAACTAATTGGAGAATTTGGAATCGAAAGAGAGTTATGAGATGATCGGAGTACAAGTGAGAATGGTTTCGAAGTGCAAGCTGGAAAATGACACTGTTAAATATTTTGAGGTCATCTTTGTGCCGTGCGTGATTAGATCAGAAATTGCTGTTGTTTTAGTTGTAAAAGACATCACACATTTCAACGAAATCGAAGTTCTTAAGGTAACAAAAAAGAGAGAGAGAACAATAATATGGTTTCAAAGGGGTGAATAGCTAGAGATAATTTTAATATACAACAGAACGTGAATGAAAACAAGAGTCAGATGCTATCATAGGTAGCTCATGAAATCCGTACTCCTTTGAATTGCGTGATTAGCATGCTAGAAATCAGCAAGGAATTAACTGGCATTGAAATCACTGAGGCGTATCTCTCTCCAGCGTTAACAAGTGCTCGGCTGTTAAATAATCTTATTCAGGATCTCCTCGACATGGCGCAAGTCAAAGCAGGATGCTTCTAATTGAAAACAACAACTTTCTCTTTACCTGGTTTATTACAGGAGATTTCTTAACTGATGAAGATACAAGCTTAGGCAGCAAATATAGACATGCGGGTTGACTGCAGTGAGAACCTGCCACAGTAGATTCACTCCGATCCTTTTAGAATCAGATAAATTGTGATTAATCTCATAGGGAATGCTTTGAAATTCACACAAAAAGGTTCCATAACGATTTTAGCTGAGAAATATTCATTTTAGAATATCGAAGGGATCGTTAAAATTGCTGTCAAGGATACGGGCATAGGCATACAAGCCAAACAGAAACAAAAGCTCTTCAAAGCGTTCGGTAAGCTAGATGATGACCACTAAGAATCCCTCAACCCGAAAGGAGTCGGACTTGGACTCATGATCTCCAATGAACTCGCTAAGAAACTCTCCTTTCCAATTTTCACGTATATTTTTAAATTTTAGATGATTTTTAGCACATTTTTTCAATAAAACAATATTAAAGAAAACTAATTTGTATTTATTTTTTTTCCTTCAGAAATCAAGGTCTGGAAGTAACATCTCAATACGGGAAAGGCACTGAATTCTCATTTATTGTCATCGACAACACACCTATCTAAAACTCAGTTGCACCCAACAATCTCATCAGTGAATAATCTCATTAAGACAAATCTGAATTCAAACCATCTTTGAAAGTAATTCCTTTCACTCGAAGTAACAACAGCAACAAGACATTAACTCTGCAGCGAATAAGCGAAGAAGACGTGAAATTCCGGTCAGTCGGGCTGATCAGCTTAGGTACCACTTAATCTCCAGCTTCTTCTTCTTCAAATATTCCCAAAAAGCATTGCGTTGCTCCAATCTTCCCGAATCACCATTCGAAATCATAGGATATCAATGAAGAATAATTAGAAGATAATTCTAGCCCCACAAGTAATAACAAACTATCTAGAGCGAACGATAGTCCAAGTAAATTTGGACTCAGACTCATGAAGAGAGAACCTAGTTGCTTTAGTACTCATTTACAGCAGGTTTTTGCAGCGCCCAATGGAGTGAATTCACCGCAGTCAAACCAAAACATAAGTTCAATTAAGGTTCTAGATAGTAGTAGTAACAATAATCCTAGCTCTTTAAATTAGTTTTAGTAGAAGCCCCAACAACCCGCCCATTCAAGCGAAGAGAACGAGGAGGACATTGTTGAAGCACCGAGCTCACAGCGAACTCAGTATATTAACTCTCCTCGTTACATAACCGCTTCGTCTCATTATAATAGCACTCCTTATTTACATTAACAGCTAACATCTGCTTCTTCTGTTTCACATTAATAGATATTTTCAAATTCTCCATAAAACAACTAGCAATAGCCATCTCCTTAATATTAGCCATCCCACAACCATCCAAACCATACTCAGAACTCATCTTAGTTCTATCAAGCATCCTAAAACGCTTCAAGTTCCTTCTCTAATCAGCATTAGCAACTAATTTCATCATCAAATGATCCAAAATAATCCTATTTTTCGTCCTCTTCTTCTCATAAAATACCCTTAATTCCATAATCTTAAATCAACCCTCGAAATCTTGGGGTAAACAGTCCAATAAGTTTCAACCCACAACAAATCCGCTAGAATTTTTTCAATGGAGGAAATCCAGAATTCGGCAATGTTGGGAATCCTTTGATGGATACTCGAGAAAGCATGTCACCAGCTTACACTATGAAACAAACTAAAACAAAAGAGGAATTTGGGAATGCTAGTTTGGCTTAGCAGACTCAATAATCCGATGTCACGTCGATTTAGCAGTGTACCTGCAATCGTGTGCTTGTCGTAGATGACAATATGTTCAATGTGTATGTTCTAAAACAGCTACTGAAAGTTATCAAACACTTAGATTGTGATTCTGCACTCAGCGGGTAGCAAGCGATAAAATGCATTCAATCTCGCTGTGATAACTAGGACTCATGCTGTTAATAAAACTATTAGCTTGTTTTCATGGATGTGGATATGCCTATCATGAATGGAATTGAAACAGCTGCTGCAATCAGAAAGTAATTTGTACAACTTTAGAGTACAATGATGATTGTGGGATGTTCAGGATTCTCAAATAGTTCGACAGAACATGAACAATGTGTAGCAGCTGGAATGAACGATTATCTTGCTAAACCTATTGATAAGACTGCGTTGATTGCAATTCTCGATAAATACTTGGTTTCTTGAAATGGTTGAAGCTTCAAAATTATTTGAAAGCCGAGGACAAACAATATCTTCTGGTTTTATCAGTATAATTCTCTCTACTAATATCCCTCTAAAGTAAACTATTTTACAAACAATTTGAATGTATCAACCAATGTCTCTGTAATTAAACCCAATCTGTATGCATAAGTATTCTAAGAAAAAGATCCACCCAACCTTAAATCATTTTGAGACCTTCTGAATAGTCATATTTTGAAAACATATTTTCAATTTCACAAATCAAAGTTCATTGACAGTTTGAATGCTTGTTTATATTTAATATGCTGGAATATAACTATTAAAAAAATTAATAAATTTAAATAATATCTAAATTGAGTTAAATTGACTGAAATATCAATGAAAGAGCAACAACAGCGAAGATATTCTTGAAACTAACCTTTTTCAACATTTTAATAAGAAAAAATCATGCTTTTTGTACCCCTCTTAGACCTCCACAAATTCCTTTTTTATTTCCCTGATGAATTCAGTGACTGATAAAATTTATATAATTACAGTTCGTTTTTGTTACTCTTTAGATTTCCAATTTAAAAAAAATACTTTTTGATCCTTCTATTATCATTAGCTTTCGCTGTTGTTTTTTGTTCTTGGTTCTTTTATTTTCAAAATATCTAGCATATGCATTTATTAGTAGTTGCCTGCTATTTATTGAGTTAATATTATTTAGAAGGATCCTTTGAGACAGATGAATTTCTGTAATGTGCAGTCGAATCAGCTGGTTATTATACGTATTCATTTTTGTTATTTGTTTTGGTTGGTATTTGAGGTATCTTTTTACTTGATTTATCTTAAATGTTGTTGCTATCGTTATTGTTACTACTTGTCTCTTCTTCATTTTCGTCATCACTTTCGCTGTACTTTGGTTGATAATTCAAGAAAGATTTCTATTCGAAATAAAAATACAATTAAAATCAGAAGTCAATTTCAGATTTCAATAAATATTAATAAGATTTGCTTCCACTCCCAGCTAATTTTGTTGAATTTACAGTTTAAGTCAGTTTATTCTTTTGTTCCATGAGATTCTCAACTTGTTACTGCTTCTGAGCTAGCACCTTTCGCTTCTACTCTAAATCTGCTGTGATACCTTTAAGTTGTACTTCATATGTTGCTTGCTCCTTTTCTTTTTCAAGTTGCTTTTGTTTTTCAATTTTTAGCTATTTCTCAGATTGATCAAGCATGCTCTCATGCATTTCCAGATCAGTGTCCATTTCAGCTAGCTCTTGACGCTTTCGTTGTATTTTCTTCTCTGTATCGGCTCTTTCTTTCTTTTCCTTTAACAAAGTACAGTCAGTATTGTGGAAACATGTTAGTTTATTGTCCCTAATTATTTTGAATATTTAAGTTGTTTTCTGCTTACTTTCGCTTCAAGATCTTCAGTCTATCTATTCAATTCTAAGATATCAACTCGTAGTTTCTGTTGACAAGCTTTGAGCTAGGTGATGCTTGCTTTCTTGGCTTCAAGCTACTCTTTTCTTCGCACTTCCGTCTAATAATAATAAGGAAGGATGTATTTATAAAAATGATATTTAGCAGAAATTCTTAGAATATTAACACTATCTCCCCACATTTGGAGTAGTCTCTTGATATTTTCATTTAGTTTATTACTTTCTTAAGAAAAACGCGAAGGAAGCATAGATCACAGACTCTATTATCGTTAATTTGTCTTCTTGAACAAGGACCACATACAGAAGCCCCACAAGCTCGACTTTTTACAAGAAATAATTCAAAAATAAATCTGCTAGATTGAGAGTAGCACAAGAGAATGATTATTAGGTATTGTGAGTAAATCCACTAAAAGTTAAGCTTTACCAATGATGCTAAGACACTGAGCCAAAGGTCTCGAAGGGGATATTGCAAATCAGACATCTCTCAAGATTCTCAAACTCATTCTTTGAGATGAAAGATATGTCAGCTCTGAGTTGTTCTGGAAAAATAACAAATACATTGTTTGTTAAATAAGCTGAGAAAAACAGAGGGAAATGCAAGATAGTCTATGATCTATTGCCAATTACTTTAAGTCACCATAGTTGCAGTGCCCGTATCAGAAATTGAATCAGCTCCTGAGATGTCCATATCATCAAGACCAGAAACTTTTAAAAAGTTTAGATATTAATAGGAGAACAAATCCAAAACAGTTCAGTTAAAAATGTCCATCATTTTTTCTTCTTTTCTTTCTAAGACTACCTTTGCTGAGATCTAAGCCAGTGTCTTTGCCCCTAGGCGATAAGGTTTAAGGACTGAACATATTTGTCTGTCGATTCTCTTTCTTTGATTTGTTTCTTCCCTCAGAAATTAGTTCTTTTCTGGAGGCCCAGTATTTTGCCACTTAATTACCTAATAACTTATTCACTTAGTTTTTCTCCTCTCCTTGACCTTGACGGCACAGATGTCCTCTATATTAATCAATCAATCCTTGAGAAAGATCTTCAAAATCTGCCAATAATATTCTTATATATATGTTTTTAATGTTCTCTATGAATTCAATCTTCTGTTCTCCTATTGAAATCGCGTGAACACAGAAAAAACAAGATATTTCAAATTATTAACAAATCATTAGATGAAAAGCAAGGGTATATCGCCTTTTGTGCTCTGTTCATAATTAAAAGAAATAATAATATTGCTTTTTTAAGATAAATACTTTGGCTTTCTTTTGTTGCTTCATTGCTGTTCAATTATGCAATTTTTAATGTCTTTCATTGTTGAAAATTATCTCATGAATGGAAGGATATTTCCTGTTAAGCATTTTGTTTTACAACCATCTCCTCTTAAAATCCAAAGGAATCAATGAATTCATTGCTTTTTTATTATCATAATTTGACGGATGAGGGGGTAAATCAAAGTATCTAAAGAAAAATTATGCTTTAGAGATTTTACTCCTGCCAAAATCAAAAAACTCGGAGATATGCCAAACTGCAAATTTCAAAAAGGATAACTGAATGGTTATCCGAAAATATCCATGTTGGAGGGTAATTCAGCCAACGCGGCAGGTAGGAGATTACTTTTAAAGATGGATAGAAAGGATTCTGATATGAAAGGAGGGATTTTTTGTCAAGATGAACGTGTAGCTGGGAGGTTTACATTATGCACAACTTGCGAAGTTGAAAAGCAAATAATGATAATAATAATACCAAATACAATGCATTCAATCAAAGAAGAGCAAAAGAGTCAGATGTAGTCATGTGTCTCATTCGGAGGGTGCTTGCTCAGCAACAATAGCGACGAGTTGTTAGTACAAATCTTGAACGCTTTTATTGGAGTTCACAGCCTGTTGATAAGCTTGTTTCTTTTCAGCAGTGAAAGTCGATGCGTTCTTCTCGATGAGAGCTCTAGCTGTTCTGTACTACAGGAGATAGTCGAGGAATTCAAGAGACTTGAACTGAGCTGCTTTGTTACCCCATTGGAGACCAACTTCAGCTAGTGTGGGGATGAGGAACATCCCTAATCTGACGGAATAAGGTAAGTTCAAAAGTTGGCCGACTGCAATCAAACCTGCACCGATGGCAGCACCTTTCACAGGCCACATGAACTTAGCGTTGAAAGTAGAGTTGAGATCATCAGCGATATCTGGATTCACTGACTTGTAGCTGCTGACTTCCTAAGGGTAAATCTTTCCCAATTGTTGCTTGCGACGGAGTACCTCCAATTCGAGGACGTCCTTTTAGAAGAATCTTGGGTACATCCATTCTCCGAAGATGGCAATACCACGCTGAGATCTTTGCAAGTGATAAGTTGTAGCATCGATTCTCTTTTGATAGTCTTCGTAGCTTTATCTCATGTCTCTGTCCCACTAAGCGAGGGTGGGATATTGAGTTGCATCAATAGTTGATTTCACGTCGAGTTTCACCATCTGTTTCTTTTAATCTCCAAGGACTGTTGCGGCTTTTTCTTCTTCTTTAATTTCCTTTTTTTATTTCTTTTTCACATTCCAATACCAAGATGCGATATCACCTTAACTTTAAAATAATTCACAAATCTTCTTCTTCTTATTAGAAGTTGTTTGTTTTCCTTTTATTTTTATTTAGTTCATACTCTAGTGTGTGTTTGTGTTTGTCAATATTCCCCCCCTCCTTCCCCAATTCAAGAATTTTCTAAATACTCCCAACCAACTCTTTATCCAAGCGATTCAGATTACCTTTATCGATTGTGAAGCAAAAAGAATTCATAAATATAATAAATCCTATCAACATAATAAGGGTAATATTCTTCTAACAACAAAATGGAAAATAAAACTCAACAAAGGGAATAGATTAGAAAAATTATGAAAATAATTCATTTCTTTTTTTAAAAGATTTTCTTGTTTTTGTATGCATATTCAGTCTTTGAATCTCAAAGGGTATCTTTAAAAGAAAAATTCTTAAGATTCCGCTTTCAGACAATATTTTTTAAAACAATTTTTAAATTCATTTTATTATCCTTATCATGCATGAGCTCTCACAATTATTTAAAGTGAACAATTTTTAAAGAAACTCTTATGTATGTCTATTAACTGCAAAATAAACTACAAATCTTCTTTTTCATAAATAAAAACACTTAAAATAATAAAAATATGAAACTGCTACTCATGAATTGCACTACATTTACAGCTGAAAATCAAGAAAATCAGAGAAATTTCTTTAATAATTTTAGAAAAATCTAATACATATTACCATTATTTCTCTGTCATAATCTAAATAGAACAACAATCTGACAAAAGAATGCAACGCAGGTTGATAGTCATTTTAACCAAGGGCATTTTTATAAAATGGTCATTTAAAAAAAATCTTAATAAATATCTCCTTGTGGGCATCTGTTTTAACCTGAATTTTATAAAAATCATTTGAAATTTCAGGATAAAACAAGAATATCTATCTTGTTACTTCAACTCAACATACACACACATTCATTAAATTAAATAAAAATATTGAATCTTCCATTCAAGCAATCAGCGAGCTTTGACAGATCAAAACCAAAGCTGCCAAACTTTGCAATCAATTAGTATCTGCCTGAAATATCTATTATCCCTGGGAGAAAGTGAATGCATTTTTTTTGAAAGAAGGTTTTAAACGCCACAATGTTTGATCACAATATTTTATAAGTTCCAGTAAGTAAGTGCAGGGTGACAATTGAAAAAAATTACCCAAAGCTAGGTCCACAAAATCATAAATAAATATTCTTGAAGAAAGGAGGGGGAAAATAAATCGATAAGAAAAAAACAACTCAATAATAGGTATTTTTTTCAAAAGATAGATAGTAGATAACTTCGAATTTGCTGTGCTGAGGATAAAAGAAACGCTATGAAAGTCACCAGCTTGAAGGATTAGAGTGAATCCATACAAGACGATCAGCTTAAGGATATCGCCGATATTTCTCTAAAGCAAGAAAAGAATGAAATAACATCGTTCGGAAATCATTTAGAAAAATAGGCAAATCCATCCAATGATGTGAAATCTGTCAGTAACAACAATAACAGTAACACTAATGCTAAGCCTGAAGATGATAAGTAAATGACCATAACAAGACTACTTCCGAATGATGATAAGTAAAATACCATACCGAGACTACCTCCTAATGATGATAAAACCCGCAATTCTCAAGAAGTTAAAATGTTCGAAAACAAACTCCCTAGCTCTTAAGCACACGATATTGTAAGTCTCGCTGGTAGTGACACCCATCAGATCTTGAAGAAAGATATTATGGCTGAATCAGGTGCCAACAACAACAATAATGGTAAGATAAATGAAACCAAAGAAGCTGCCAGTCTCAACAATGAGAAGAAAGTCATCGTGGATATTGAAGAAAATAGCCCTGAAATGACTTCAAATAAGAAAAAGCCATAAAAGAATACCAAAGAAGAAGTTAAAGAGAATCCTGTGAGTGAGAAACATCGCAGAATCATATCTTGGATAGTCGCTGTTCTCGTGATTTTAATTACCTTATCTATCGCAATATACTGCACAGTCACCTACGCCAAACGAAAACACTTACCAACAGAATACGACAATGTCATCGAAAACTGGAAAAATGCACCAATAATTACAATTCGTCCAAGCAACGTTGGATGCGCGGAGTACTTAACAGAATATGAGTTTCCTGGAACAATCGATGGTTGCGATTGTAGAGCATCATTGAGTGTGATATTCGGAAACAAAATCTATCCTAGTTCCTGCAGTGACGAATAAAAGTAAAATGGATGCTCTGGGGTAAACAGCACACCAACGGTCACATTCACGTCCTGGATGATAAATTCTTAGATTTTCAGATTATGCGTTGATAGGCTTTAGGGGTTTTCCTACACTGATTCAGACTGCAAGCAAACAGGATTCAGAATTTGTGGAGTTGGAAGTGCAGCTGGAGCTTCTAAAACAAACATGTTCTGCTTACCAACGACGTCTTCTTGTCCGATAAATGGAATATCCTATGGTGTAACGGCACCAGATAGCACATTTGCTTCGGTGTTCAACACAGGTGTAGGAAATATTTATGTTTCTAGACAGTAAGTGAACAGTCAGCCACTGGCTTTCACAAGGATCTCAACTGGTAGCGGAGAGTGCAAGTATTTCAAGGAATACCATTTCTTTGATTCCTTTGTGACACCTTATTAGCTTCTCCGAAATAAAGACAAAACATGCGAATTTGCTGATACTGATTTTCGATTTAACAATCTTTTTTCCTTGACAGAAACTAATCTTTTCACAGCGAACAGCTACTCCTCGATTATTAGCGCCCTGCCAGCGTATCCGTTGGCGTAGAATTAAAACTACTTCCTAACTACGCGTAATTACATCCCTTGGCAGCAAGAAGGCGATTGCAGATACACGCATATGCAACGATTTGTAGATTTGGATTCATCAATCAGAATGATAAACTATCTTTGGGTAGGAGCTGTCGTTGTAAGTTGGCTTGTGTTCATAGCATTCGGTATAGTTGTAAATGTTCTTCGCTTGAAATATGACTATTATTTAACGAAATGGCAGGTTTTGATGGTGTGGCTGCTGATAATTCTTCTGCTAGGGTTGATTGTAGCAGGTTTTGTGTTCTCCTTGTTTCTGAATATGCATATTACCAGCATGAAAGACGCAAAGTGCTCAGATCTCTCAACAAACAGCATGCTGACAGGATATCGAGATGATTTCTTCATGACGTATTTTATCGCTTGGATAATATTGCTGGCGGCGATAATTCTGTTGGTACTCATATGTCTTATTTTCATTAAGATCATATTCTTCAGACCGAAAGAGAGAGTCGATTAAGATGAAGAGAAAGATCATCTCGGTGATGATGATTTATTGCTAGGTGAGAATGATAATAATAATGAGAAAGATAGAGGAAATAATCTCAATGGAAGAAAGAAGAATTCGATAGGAAATGATGGGTCGAATGGAAATGGAGGGTACAGTAATACATTTAATATTGATGGGAACAATATTATTAATGATAGCACTAAAGGTGTGACTTACAACAATCCATCGTCAGCGTAGAACACTCCAAGAAAAAATAACAAAAAGAATAACAATGATGATGATGAATTTAACAACGAAAATAATAACAATAATAATAACAAGAACAGGAATAATGCTCCTCAAGGCTAAGGGAATAACAAATACAGATCCAGTAAGACGTACAATTCCTCTTACAAGCTAAAGGATGGGGAGAATACATCTGCTCCCAAACTTAAAAATATTACTCTAAGTAATAAAACTAGAAATTATGAGATGGAAGTTGTTACCGAAGCAGGGAATCCAACACAAGCGACAAGAAGCAGGAAAAGCATCGACGCAGCGAGGGATAAGTTTTTGCTTAATCGCTATGGTGGAGGAACACGAAACGGAGAGGATAACAGTGAAGCTAACAAAGTGTCAAGTTTAGTTTAAATGGAGGAAATGGAAGATCTTGAAGATCACAATGATTGGGAGTTCGAAATCGATGGGTATGTGAAATAGCACAGAGAAGCACGCGCAGCTGCATCGAATAGAATCGGTGGTGGATATGATATTGCCAAGAATAAAGAGAAATATCTTGCGTATAAGTTCCAGCATAGGAATCGAAGATCATAGTTAAACTCTAACAATGAACCAGACATATTTGGATATACTGAAAATAATAATAATAATACCACTACTAATCTGGCTCTTCATGATCCATCAGCTACAGAAAGTGCTGACAAAACAGAATAATAAGAAGGAGTGATCCAAGATGATTCAACTTAGAAAAAATCAAATCAAGATAATGCTGAAAACTCCAATCAAAATCAGCTTATTGGTAGCGATGCTGGTGAGGTTGGTGGTGGCGTAGATACTAACAACAATAATGCAACACCAAATCCAAATTAGGAATTGCAGTGATTCACAATGAAAAGAGAAATGTTTTCTTAATAAAAATATGAACTTTTTTGTAACTTTTGATCTTTGAGACATACAATTTTGATAATCCCAAGTTTTTTATGTTTCTTTAGAAACCTCTATGCTCACTAATAACTAATAATTGAATATTTTTGTTAGTTTGCTTACCATTTAAAGTTTTATTTTGCCGATGCTTTAAGATTAATTTCAGTGGAAATTAAATTTAAAAGTCTTTTTTGTTTTTTTTCGAAATAATCAACAAAATATCCATAATTTTGCTGGGGGGGGGGGGAGAGTAAATACAAATGAAGAAGAAACAGAAAAAAGATTTAATAAGGTGGGGAGGGGGGAATTGTAGGTTTTTT
>Ga0302271_10001953_pt1 | contig 19130 bp, 9 predicted proteins | sample III_Bog_N1_1_FD_198767 | JGI IMG/M metagenome (GOLD analysis project Ga0302271, IMG submission 198767) | Peat permafrost microbial communities from Stordalen Mire near Abisko, Sweden - III_Bog_N1_1 | ecosystem: Environmental > Terrestrial > Soil > Wetlands > Peat | place: Sweden: Abisko...
ATGTATAATTTGCTTTACAAGTATTTCTTCTGATGCAGCTTTCAAAGGAATGATATGCTAGCATTTCTTCCATCCTGAATGTCTTAAATAATTTATCATCGAATATGAGTCTGAGAAGAAAATACACTGTTGCCTAACTTGCTATAAGCCCTACAACTTCAATCTTCTATTTAAAGTCAAAACTTTCTAAGAAGTTGCACAATCTATTAATTAGAAGAAATATGATGAATTATTAAGTAATGTCATGTGTTAAATCTGTCTTCAAGACTACCATAGCTAAACTGATTTACCTACAAGTCTTTCCAGTTGTAATCACATTTATCATTCAGTGTGCATTAGAAATTGGTTAAAAGAGTGTGGTGCATAAAAGAAATCAGGGGAATGTCCTCTATGCAAAAGAGCATTCGATGATACCAATTTGAAACCAAGAAACGATCTCTTCGCCTAGCTGCTCAAGCTGAAAGAATTATCAATACCTGAAACCCCTTTCAATGTGTTTCTCGTGGATTTTAACAACAATTTAAGGCCTCTGCAAATTACAAAAAGTACAACAGTGATGGAGTTCTCTAAAATGGCCTCAAAACTATTTAACATTCCCAAAAAACATTTAGTTTTTTTTTATAAAGAAAAGTATTTTTCTAGAAGAAGAAATCCTGAGTCAAAGCTTGTAGATCTAGACATACGAAATAATGAAAGAATTAATCTTTCTAAAAGATGGATTGGAGGAGAACAATGAAATAAGGAGTGTGAACGAAAGTAAATAAGAATGTTAAGCAAAATTGTTGCTATTTATTAATGCTAGATGTCTTAAAGAAAAACCAAAAGAAAAAGGCTTTCCAAACAAAATAAAGAATCTTAGAGGCTACATAATTAATTATATTTTGTTTTTTACTGCCTTTTTGAGAGGATTATTTGATTGTGATTCTGTTTTTGTTTAAAAGCAAATAATTGCTTTTTTATTTTGAGGAACAAATTGCAATTCAATATTTAATATCTCAAGATATCTGAAAAGCTGAGTTTGCTTGTAATACTCAACATTAGAAACAGAAATTAATGCAATATTTTGATTTGCGAAGATAAAATGGAATTATTTGTAATTTTGTTAAGGAATAAGAGGAAAACCTTTCAGCACTTTTAAAAAATACTTATTTTTTGTTTTTATCTTAAAATATTATTTTTAACATGATTGAAAAGCATATTCAAAAGGAGAGTTTTACTCTGCTTAACCCTTATCCTTTAATGGAGTTGGTCTAAAAAAGGAGATAGCCTTTCTTCTCTCTCTCTCTCTCTCTAAACATTTTGATTCACAGACTCAAGTTTTTTGTTTTATTAATCAAGTATGTCTCCATAGAACTACAATCACGCATCTTTCAACTTCATACACAAGATTGAAAGGAAGTCACTCAGTCATTTCAGTTCCTCTTTTAATTCCAGAAATAAACCACGAAAAAGTCTCATTTTTATTTTCAATAATTTCGAGCAAAAAAGGAGTATTACTAATGTTTTTGGGATTTAAGAACAAAAAAATGAGTTTTTTAGAAAAATATATTGAAATTCAAAATGTTCTTTGAGCACAGATAAAACTTTTTTTGTTATTGCTTTCATCTTACAATAATACTCTAAAATGATCGAAAAACACCCTGAAAAAGACGGAAAAGGAGGGATTTGCTCTAATTTGACATTTATTTTCTAATAAATATGGTAAAATAAAGAAAATAATTTTCCTTTCTCTGTACTTATTGACGGGCAGACTCAAATGTTATTTTATCATACATGTTCCCTTTGAACTGGAATCACCAATCATACTTTTTCTACAAAAAGTATTGAAAGGTTGAAACTTAGACATTTCTGTTCTTCTTTTAATTTCAGAAATAAAATCATAAAGTCTCCGTTTTAATCTTTGGAACAAAAAGGAGTATTATTAATAAATTTGAAAAGATAAGAAGCACAATTCATATTTTCTGTCGATTTTTCTAAATATTCTTAAAGCATGTTATTAATTGTCTACAGTCTCATCTTTAGATTGCTTTCGAATAATTTAAGCTAATTGCCTAGAAAAAATAGGTTTTGACTCTACGGTAAAATAGAAAAACTTAGAGGATGTCTCACTTGGAATGAGCTTCTTTGAGTGATCTTTGTAGTTGCTGCTGCCCTGTTTTTGTTTTGAATAAATTCAATTATTTTACTAGTTTTCTATTTTTTACTCTCAAATTTTTGCAAGGCATTTATGCTTCCTTTGCAGTGGGCTTTGAGGGATTTGAAGTTTAGATAGAGAAACACTGAATTGTAAGCAGAAATGTTCAGTTTTTCAACTAAGTCTTCTTATGAATTCAGATAATTCAAATTGGAATTTTTCATTCGATTAACTCTCTATGATTGATTGTTGATCAGGCTAGACCTGCAAGTCTAAGTTACTCACAAAATTTTCATATTGTAGCCAGCTTTAATAACCTTCATTCAATTCATTCATTTTTCTTTTGGTTAATTAACTAAATAAGATCAGGTCATTTCCGAAGCATTTATTATTTCTCTTTCACACACCATTCTATCTAAGACTCACTTTGCTTGACATTTTTTTATGATTTTTTTAATTATTCCTCTTCATCTTCAAATCTTTTTGATAATATCATTGATTGAGTTAATAATTTTGTGTTTTAATAAAACCCTATCTATTCTCCTAATGAATGAATGTGAAATAATCTAATTTTATTGTTTTATTGAGTGTGATAATGATGATTGAAGAAATTAATAATAATTTATTAGAAAAAATTACCACAAGGAAAGCAAGAAATCACACGCAGCTTTTAAACTAATATAATATGAGAAAAGTTTCCACAAAACAGAGATATGTAGAAAAAATAAAGGCGAATCAATCCTTCTCTAGTTGAGAACTTCCACTCAAACAATTAGGATACAAGATATCAAAATTGAGTAAAATAGTCATCTGCAGAACTCACAGATACAGTTCAGTCGCTTCTTAGTTTTAAAGCAGGAACAGTTGAACTTTTCAAAACTAAAAGAATGCACCAGATGGTTTTTTGTTTGCAGCTTGAGGAGGAGACAGCTGCTTATCTAAATCATCTTCATTTGATTGCTTAGACGCTTCTGGTATATCCTCTATTGTCTTGATCTTCATCAGATCAGGAGATAAAACATTATCCAAGAAATTGTAGTTATTTTCTTCAGGTTGTTCTTCATCAAAAAATGCTCTTTTCGAGGCAGGTTTAGAGCATGTCTTAGGATAGTTTATACTTGAAGCTGAGTTGTTTTGAGGATGCCCGATGGTAGAGAGACTAAGTTTCTTATCAATGTTTCTACCGACTGAATGTGGAGACTTGGCTTAGAAAATAAATGAAGAGAATTATGTGTTAATGTTCAGCTAACTTTTCGAAGAGCACATCACACAATTACTGCTGTCGTCTTCCATAAACAAATCGCTGTCTTCTCCATTATTTGCATCCGTAAATTCCAGATTTTAACGGTAGAACCATTTTAAGTCAATAGCTAATAGTGTCATGTTGTCTTTCTTATGTTGAGTTCGTTTATTCGAAGCGTGCTCAACTAAAAATGTCGACAAATCCTTGAGACTTTTCCGCTCAGATTCTCCTATTTGAGCGTCTCTAGCTTGCAGCAATTAAGGAAGATCGAGCTGATAATTCACGACCTACAAAAATTAAACTAAATTTGAATTTGAAGAAACCTTTTAAAGCACAATTTTACATCCCAGAATCCATCTGTGCCTAGGAGACAATATTTGGACTGCTCAGTAATCGTGTAAACGGATATTTCAGGCTCTGAAATAATGTATTCTTTATGCTTGTAGTCGCCAAGAGCTCGAGTGACTGCTAGCGTGTCCATGACTCTTTGGTGGGTAAAAAGTGTATTCTATTTCTTAAGTCTTTCAGCTTCTTCCTTTTGCGAGGGTTTATGTAGGTTGTTCAGCATCTCTACAGTGTATTCGTTACTTACCATAACACTGGAGCTGTCTCCACAATTTATGATGTAGAGTTGATCTCCTTTAATCAAGCAGCACAATGCAGTACTCCCTCCAGATGATAGAATTTGCTCTCTTTGTTTGAGAAGTATCTCTTCATCGATCTTTTAGAAGCCTTTCAAGATCAAAAATGCCAAACATTAGAAAAATCAATTGTTCGCAAGATCAAAAATAACAATAAACAAAGTCTTAAAGATCTTCAGACAACATTTTTACTTTCTTTAATAGACTGATGGACATCTGTAGGGTAGTGCTCATTCCTGGAGATATACTTATGTAAGTGTTCTTTTAAAGTATCAGCTACGACAGTAGTTCCATGTCCATCATACACTGCGAAGAATGAATCTTTTTTGAATTTAACATCGATCGGACTTTCTGCTGAGAACTGAAAAATCAGATCAAGTTAATAAATTTTTCACCAAAAATGCCTCATTTGTTGAAAACAATTTACTCGATCTTCTTGTATGTCTCTGGATCCTTTCTTCATTGCAACGTCGCAAAACACTGTGTACTCATGAAAGTTATCATAGAATGTGAAAATATTTTTCTTCTTCTTTTAAGAACCGCCGTCTGCAATAGGAATCTCTTTTTCTACTTTTGAAATCTCTTCCACCATCAACGGAAGGTTAAATTCGCGTTTTTTCTTTCCTGGAGCTGGCAGAACATTCTCATTCTAAATCAAACCAGGCTTATCTTGAGGGTTATTTTGCATTCCAAGTTTTATCTACAGTGATCCCTTGTTAGAAGCAGAATCATGACCGTTTAAGCAAGCTGCAGGTCCATTCATGTTTGTCTGATCATTTAGTTCTTTTCTAAGTTTTGGAGATGCTATAACTTACTGCTATTGTGATTGTTCTTGGGTGATATTATCTGTTTTAGAAAAATAAAAGAAAATCCATATTTATGCTAATTGAAAATGTAAAAAATAAGATAAAAACCCTCTACCATCATTGTCGAGAGGAAATGAAAAGAACGATTCTTATTCTGCACGTTTCTTATGATTTATTCGTTAATTCAGCGCTTCATTTCCAATTGATTTTGATTCAGCGTTCACTATCTATTTTGGAGATATTGAAATGGTATTTTATTTTTCCTCCATAATTTAACCGTGAAGATCTTCCTAATTGAACGATTGTTATTACTCAATATCTATCTCTTCAGCTACTTCTTCTTTTCCTTAAAGATTCTTACCTTTTCGTTGGTTATTTTTATTCTTACGCAATGCGTTAGAAGCTAACTTCGTTAGTTTTGAAGATTTGGAGATAACTTTCTTGAGAGATTTTTGATCTTGGGGATTTTTCTAGTGTTGCTGGCGCTAGTGTTAATTATGGAGAAGACACTCACCAGACTCCTTCAGTGGCCTCAAAGGAACGAGACGAAATAGCTTACTCTCAATTGCTGCTAACAAGCAACCACTTTTTTTCCTTTTATTTCTGTACACTTATCGTTCTTTTAATTATTCCCAAAAAGTTTTCTTGTATTGTGCTTATTGATTTTTTTTCAGCCACATCGTTGAGACATTCACATATTCTCCCACCTCGTAGTTTTTCTTAATCAAAGCACAAGCATGCCTTGAAGGGTTTGTTTTCAGGGAATTCTCAAACATTTGCTATTATTGTATCTCTCTCTATCTGTCTTACACATATTTTCTCCTAACGCCAATTACTGAGAACCACAAATTCTTGATAAAGAGTTAATCTCATTTTATAAATTATTTTTTATGAGAATATCTAAATTTTGTTTAATTCTATTATTAAAAAAGACATTAAAAACTTACAACTATTTTTAGTGACATAAGAGAAGCACAACTTTATTAATTTATCTTTTTTTTTATTTAAAAGCTGAAATATTAATTTACCTCTTGTTGTTTTCTGCCAAATTACAAAAAGTTAATTAAAAAAATCTTTTACCTATTCACTCAACCGGTGTGTTCGTCTGTAGGTGATATATTAGCGGATCTGCTTGAGATTAAAGGAGAAAAAAATAACAAAATATTCAGATCAAGCTTGCCTCTTTCCACCATGCAAAATATCTTCGCAGAACGAATTAACAAAAAAGTCGCTGTCATCGACAATGGAACAGGGTAAATGATCAGTTTTTATTAACTTTTATTTCCTAATTTCTTTTTTCCTCCATTAAAGCTTCACTAAAATGGGCTGGGGTGGTAATATGGAACCTTCATATGACATTCCTACGCTCATATCAGACAATAGCGATAAAGTAAAATTCATCAATATCTTAAAACTTTTTAGCATTGAATTGATTTCCCTCCCTCTCAACTTTTTAGAATAGCGCTCAGGTGAGTAAAAATTACAACGAACAACTTGATTTCTGCATCGGCAATGAAGCACTCGATTAATAAATTAAACAATATCCCATGAAGAGCGGTATTATCACAGATTGGTCTCTTATGGAGAAATTTTGGCATAAGAGCATCTTCGACTATCTGCGTTGTGATCCTGATGATACAACGTTCGTTCTTACAGAACCTCCAATGAACCCACCTGAGAACAGAGAAAACATGGCTGAGATTTTTTTTGAGACTTTCAATGCGAAAAATCTTTATATTGGAGTCTAAGCTGTTCTTGCACTTTACTCTAATTAAATGGGATATGAGCCAAATAAGGGATCAGAAGTTAAAGATGGTACACAAAAAAACAACGAATTAACTGGATGTGTGCTTGACTCAGGAGATGGAGTGACTCACATTATCCCAGTTGTAAGAGAAAAAAAAAGAAGCATAATCAACATTTCTTGAGTTTTTTATTTGTTTATTTTCTAGAGTGACGGATATGTTATTGGAAGCTGTATTAAGCATATTCCCCTTGCAGGAAGAGACATTTCGAATTTCATAGCCTCAATGATCAGAGAAAGAGGCGAAAAACTAAATAATGAAGACGTCAATCGTGTAGCAACTGAAATTAAATAAAAATATGGATACGTCTGTTAGCAAGGTCTTCTTGAAGAATATAAGGCATTTGACAGTAAAGTTGATAAAAATGGTAAAGAACTCAAAGTGAATAAGCAATTCAAGAAGTACACTTTTGAGAGTGCTGTTGACAAGAAGGTAAGAAAGAAAATAATCTTCTTGAAATTAGAATTATTTTATTAATATTTTCCTAACATTTGTAATGTTCATTTAAGATCTGTTCACCTTTACAATCTTTTTGATTTTTTTTTATTTGAAAAATAAAATCAAAGTCTTACACCATCGATGTTGGCTATGAGCGTTTCTTGGGACCAGAAATGTTTTTCTATCCTGAATTCTTAGATTCAAAATGGCGTACCCCAATCGATGAATGCATTGACAATGCTATCTAAGGTTCTCCAATCGATTCAAGAAGAAGATTATATGAAGTAAAAATATACATTTATTTTTACATTTTTGGAATATTTTAATGGAATTTAACTCATTAATTTTTCAAAGAATATTGTGCTGTCTGGAGGTTCAACTATGTTTGATGGGTTTACAGAGCGACTTCAAAAGCAGCTCTAAAATACAGTTGATCAAAGACTGAAGCTCTACAGCGTAGGGAAAACTGTACCAAAACCAATACAAGTTAAAGTTGCCTAGAATCCTCATCAAAGGTTCTCAGTCTGGCAAGGAGGCAGTATCCTTTCAATGAAGGTAAAGATTGCATTTAACAATTACAGATTTTTCTCTAATTGTTATTTTTTAAAATACATTAGAATGGATTCGAAAGCATCTGTAAAAGCAGGCAAGATTACTTTGAATATGGATCATAGATTATGAGATGCAATGCCGTCCTTTCATCAGGCATGTGAAACCTTGTTTTGTTTTGTATTCTGTTAGTTTGTTTTAACAAATTTCAAAAAATACAAATGACAATCATTCATCAATTTAATTATCTTTTTTTATTATTTATCTTCATGGTTGCTGAGGAAAATAACTAGATAATTCCTTCAAAACCCTACAGTTTTGTTTAAAGTGTCTATTTCGTGAATAAGTTTCCCATTTGATAATACCATCATCAATCAAATAACAACAAACAGTTTTGCAGCAATAATATCATGCCTTTTGATCTCAGTAATTTCAAGTGATGTTTCTTTCTGTCTTACCATCACTCTGCATTAATTTCACCTTCCTCTTCTTCAGGGAGTTTCCTTTTTTTTGTTAAAGTAACAAGTTGTGTCAACAGAGAAAAAAAGGGAGAGAATTTCAATAAAAAATAACAAAAATCATAAGCTCACACTATTTCTTGAAATAAAAAGCTAGCTAAGAAGATAATCAAAAACAGCGAGATCAATTTTTCTTGTTTTTCCTTCTAAAAATGAAATTAAGATATCTATGTAAATGTTGAAAGAAGGATGCTCATTGGTATTCAATCTTGAAGTGGCTATTAGCATAGCAGAAAAGAATTGACTGTTCGTTTTTGCAATTTTTCATCCAAAAAGGATGTTAAAGTGCATGTAAAATTAATAAATTATGAAAGGGGATTAAAGAATAAGTTGTAAAAATTAAGATAATTCATCAGCAAAAAAAAAGATAAATTAAAGGATAGAGTCTACCCCTATTAAAGAAGGTATTGAAGAAGAAAAAATGGGAGGGTTTGATCGTTTTCTGATACTGATAATGTTGAACAGAGTGATTTCAGAGTCAGAATGGAAGAGGATTATGGTGATGAATTCAAGGGGCAAGGACTTGATCAGCAATCTGCAACAAATGTGAAAAATCATGTTACTCTTGTTAAGGTATGAATAAACTATTGTTATGATCAACAGGGCTTCATTCTTAGGTTTTTCTACTTGCTTTTTATTATGAATATTTGTATGATCGTCTCATGACATTATTGTAAATTGATCTTAGAGCATAATAGAGTCTTCAGGTTAGCAATTAGGAGAATATAACAAGGACATCGAATACTTAAGATAAGAGTTATCAGCAATGAAACAAGAAATCACTGTTTATAATGAAGAAATCAATAACACAACTAAGCCAACACTTGCTGCATTACTGAAAAATCTTAAACTCGCAATTGGTGCTTAAAAAGATGAAAATTCAAAGCTGCAATCCCAACTCACTGAGCTCAAAAAGGAAAAGAGCTAAATACATCAGCTCATCAATTCATGTGTTAATAAACTCAGTGTGTTGGAAAATCAAGTAGGTAACTACTCTTGAATATGTTGATGCTGAATGGTTAAGATATCTTTAAAAATTATTATTATTTTTCAGTTAAACAGCAAAAAAGTGTTAGATTATTGTAAAAATAAAAAAAATGAGAGAAACAATATTGATAAGATCTGTATTATTTTTAAAATTATTCTCAATTAAAACTTCACTTTTCATCTTAATATTATGAAAATGCCTTGGAGAATTGTCAGCAAGAATCTGATTTTGGGAAACAATAACATCATTCTATTTAAGTTTTGATTTGGGTTTTTTTTGGGGGAAGCAATCAATAAATATCAAATAAACAAAACAAGTTTAGATTAAATTTTATTCCTGCCAAAACAAAACATTAATGAATGGATCTTCTTGATTCTTTGTTTTACGTAAAGATCAAAAGATACAATGGCAATGGGAGATAAACAGGATTTATTGCAATTGATCTAAAGGGATGAGTTCTTTTTAAGATATGGTGATAATGGAGGATGTAGTGAAATCTCCATGGAGTTGATGAAACACAAGGGGATTTTAATTCTTAAAATATAAATAATCGCTGGTTATGTGTGAGAGGAGAAAGGGAAAGAGAGGGTGGGTGTGGGCGTCTGTAATGTAAATTATTATCAAAAAGGATAAGAGAGAGATAGAGATTTTTTAATATTTTGGAAGAAAAAAAAATAAGAATCAAAAGAGAATATGAATCCTCGAAAACTTCAGAGTGCCACAAACACTAGCTCCCTCTCGAGATTAGACAAAAGTACTAGCTCATCGGATAGCATGCTATTCTCTTCTATTGTATTTATGCTAACCGTTTAATGCTTATTTTGTTGTTTTAGATCGAACTAATCTTGTCTCGCCGGGCAGGGCCATTAATGAAAAAGCTGTATCACCAGCATAATAAGGCATTGAACAATCTCTCGCAAACACAAAGTAAATTGGTTAACTTTTCAGCATTTTTGAATAATATTCATCGCCTTTAATTTGATATTGTTTGATTCGAAATCTTTGGCAATTTTTGTTTAACTTTTAAGAAATTATGTCAAAAAAGTTTATTTTTCTACTGCATTTTTAGCGGAAAGAGAAGGAGATAGCTCCCCTAAACAAAGATAGAATTTTATATTGAATTACTAATCTTGGGGGAATTAGTTGATTAAATAACTAGATTCTTACTGATTCGTGTTGAAAATTACTAACTAATCTTAAAAATATTATTATTATTATTATTCAAACAGGGCTTTGCTTTAGAAGAACCAACCGAGTACATAATAGAAGGGTAAGAATCCTTCGTTATCCATTGCAAAGGGTATTACTGCGTAAATCAGTCTCCAAGATACGAAAAAACAACCTGGTTTTTTATCTTCAAATGATTTACTTCCAAACAGCTCAGAGACAGCTCCTCTCCCTTAGCTAGATATCTCAGGCATCGTACCAGCTGAATTCAAAACGGATGGTCAAGGATAATTCATGGGAAATTCTCAAAAAACCTAGCCAACAGCTTCTCAAGGAATTGGAAATAATTTCAATGCCTCAGCAGCTTAGCAATCAATCAAGAAGGTATCCATTCAATAAGGCCCTTCTATGGTATCTTCGCTATCTCAGAATAATCTCCAGAAAAGCCCAAGCAAAGTCTATTAAAACACAGCTGCAGTCGGAACAACATGTAAGAGAAAAATTGAAAATGCCTCAAAAAATAAAATTTTAATTATTTCTTTTGTTGTTATTTATTATTATTAAGTGAGGAAAGCAGAATCTATTAACGTGAGCAATCAGATCACCAATAATTTAATCTAAAGTGTAAACTTTGGAACAGTTCCCAGTGCAACACAGAACATGATGTTAACATCTTACAATGGGAATTCCACAACTTAATTCACGAGCAACACGAATGCAGACACGGGGAATATTTCTTCTGACAATAAGAATGCTGCTGCGACGAATACTGCACTTGAGAATAGCATTAATTTTGAAGTTCTCAAGCAGTTTGATTAGAAATAAAAGTCTTCTAATATCAAGACATTTATTAGAGTTAGACCGTTGAATAAAATGGAAATCGAGTTCAATGAAAATGGCTGCGGAAATGAGAATTTGAGATATCCTGATACTAAAACGATCTAAGTGCTACCGGAGAAAACACCGTTTTGTTTGGATAAAATATATCCACCTGGAACATTACAAGTAAAAATTGAGATTTTGGATTAAAAAAAACTCATTTTAAATGTGTTTGTATGTGCTCAATCAGGAAGCGATATACGAAGATGTCGGCAAAGAGATGGTTAACGATGTCATGTAAGGCTACAATGGCACAATCTTCGCATACGGTGCAACAGGCACAGGCAAGACATTCACAATGTTTGGTGATGTTGGTGATGCTACAAACAAAGGTATCATTCCTAGAGTCAGCAACTAGATATTTAGTTACATTGCGTCAGTTGATTAAGAAATTGAATTCACGCTTACTTGCAGCATGCTCGAAATTTACAAGGAGTAGCTGTTCGATTTGCTAAAAGTTGATAGAGTTGGATTAAAGATCAAGGAGAATCCATAGAAAGGTGGAATTTACGTGCAAGGTCTCACAGCTATTTCCGTGGACTGCTAAGAAGAGATTATTGATTCGATTAATCTAGGGTATCAAAGTAAATAGACTAGAGAGACTAGAATGAACGAGTATTCTTCGAGATCGCATACAATATTTACGATCAATGTCACGCAGAGATACCCTAATGGATAAGAGAAAACGGGTAAACTTAATCTTGTCGATCTTGCTGGATGCGAGAAGGTAGGCAAATCAGGAGCAGTTGGAGAGACTCTAGAAGAAGCGAAGAAAATCAATCTTTCTCTATCTTGCCTTGGTAACTTTACAAAAAATTAGAAAAATAATAAAAAGTTTTCTGAAATACTATTTTTTAATTGTAAAAAGGTAATGTGATCCACGCTCTAACCACCAATTAAGAGCATATCCCGTACAGAGACTCTAAGCTGACAAGAATCTTGTAAGAATCACTAGGAGGTAACTACAAGACTTCCTTGATCGCTTCACTGTCACCACACTCGAGTTAGCATGAGGAATAACTTAGTACACTGAGATTTGCTGCCAGAGCGAAGACAATCAAGAATTAAGTCAAAATGAATGTCAAGCTATCACTGGATCAAATGAGAAAATTGATAGAGCAGTTAAAGACAGAGTTGGAGAAGGCTCAAGCTACTAATACAAGATTCAGAACGATTATCAAGAAACTTAGGGAAGAGCTTAAAGCGAGTTAGATGATTATGATGCAGCCCTCTAAAGATGGGAAAATCACAGAATAGCAGCAAGCCATGCAAAACAGTAAAAAAAAAAATTTAAACTAGAACTAAAATCTTGATTGTTTTTGTAATTTATATGATAATTAGCTGTGAAAGCGATTGAAGATATGCTCAACATATCTGATCTTGACATGGACGAAAGTGGAGCTAAAACAGATCCTAATGCTAAATCGAACACTTCAAAAGTTTCCTATGACGATTCTGAACTTGATGAAAGCACCGTAAACAACAATCCGAATAACTTGAATAATCTAAACAACAACTCGTCGAATAGTTAAAATAATACAAACTAGAATTTCTACCCGAACGATCCTGCATCAGCTGATTACAGTAAAGCTCCAACGAGTTAATTCAGTGGAAAGCGAGGAGGCTAACAGCATCGTACTCTCTCAAATTAGAATTAGATATCGGGAGACCCAGCAAATCAAAAAGGATCAAATCTTGACTTCAAAGCTGCATACTATGAAAAAGTTAGCGAATGTAGAAATCTTGACAAGGAGTTGATGGATTTAAAGAGACAGTTATTAGAAACGGAGCGTAAAGTAGCTGACTCTAGAGAAGAGAAGCATAAATTGGAGTATAACCATACCCAACAGATAACGAAAAACGACTACAATAAATTTGAAATTGAGATTTTGCAAAAACAAGTTCAATCGTTAGTTGACTCTATCTGTAAATCAGAAAACACAATTGGCAGCCTCATGAAGGAAAAACAAGAGATATGTAAGGATAATATGATTCAATTCGGAGGGAGTTTATCATCAAGTACCATGATTATGTTTTTTTGTCTCAAAACGTCTTTTTTTCTTCAAACAGCCTCGAAAAAGATCGATGATTTCCTGAAAGAAAAGCTAAACTTCTCAGAAATCCATTTCTCGGAATACTTCAAAAAGAGCATCAATTTCAACTACGATGTAAGCGATTCTTATCTTAATTCTTGAAGGCTACACTTCGCACATACATCCCACTTTATTTAATTAATTTATTCTTCCATTAGAACCTCGTCTAGAAATGGTCAGATGTGCAGAAAAACATGAAGACAATTGGCTTGGATGACTAAGAACTGTTTAAATCTTAAGCGGAATTCTAAGTGCTTGATAATGACCGTAACTTGCAAGTTAGACAAAGCAATACTAATTTCTTAAGCACCGGGAAGGACAAACCTGAAGATTTGATTCGAGGATCATTCATAGGAAATCTCGATTTCAACTAAGTCAGTAATCCGTATGATGTTTTAGAAGAGATAGTAGAATTCCCAGGATAACTTGAGAAATACAGCTAGCAACACCCAATTTCCAGAGATTTAACGATCATTTTACTCAAGAAATAACTTTTCAAGTAAATTATATCATTTCTTGTTTATTTTTATTTTTTGAAAATAAAATGAATTTGACTTTTTTTCTTAGCTCGCACATTATCAATCAGCATCTTGCAAGGACAATCAATGCTTTGGAGTGGAAATAGATCATCGAATATGGCAAAGCAAAGATGACATCGGTTCTCAATAAAATTCAATCGAAACACATCAACAATTTGGAGTCCGTTATCAACGAAGCTAGTTAGAATTATCGTACATTGAGGAATAGGATTGAATAAGTTGAACTGGAGACTTAGTTCGTGAAAGAAAAAATAGACGGCCATCAAGATAATATTCCTAAAAAATCAAAGATCATCAAGGATTCTGAATCGATTAGGTCTTTGCTAATGAAACCTTCCAATGAAGGCATCCGACAGAGTCTTAGAGGAAGTTACATTGGGTTCTAACTTGATCTGGACAAACAATCGGATAGTCCGATTATGAAAGAATTGAAAGAGAGTAAGAATTCCATTAATTTCCAATATTTTTTGCTTCCAATCTTTAAACTGAATTCAATTTTATTAATCTACCTCCTTTGTTCGAAACAGCTGATGAACTTATTTAGAAAGAATTACTCCCTTTGACTTATGATAGAGCAATCGAAGAGCTTAAGTTAAGAAATGCTCTTGTCCGTAAATCATACTAAGAAGCTAAAGGAGGGCTTTTCAATGGTTGCAGCTAGGACTTTGTTGAATAAGTTTTGAAAGAAAAGGAAAGATTAGAAGGAAAAATAACAATTCTTTCAAATGAACTGAAGATGGAAAGCAGTAAATCAGAACATTATGCAGATGTAAGAAAGAGAGAAATAGATATTGAAAAATTGAAATGAATTTCCTGATCGATTGATGATTATTTACAGGCTTACAAGGCAGAGAAGTAGAATTTCGCAATGTAAAAGGAGCAAACGAAAGAGTTAGAACTCTTTTTAGTCAATAAGATGAAAGAAGACAGCGAACAAATCGAAAGAAGCCAAAAGAAAATATCAGATTCTCACGAGAAAGAAATTATGAAATACTAATAAAGCTTCTAACGCTTGTCGGATTGCTTCTCGGAATACCTCCGAAGTTCCATTACTAGGTATTATAATTTTAAATTCAAAAAGAATACCTTAAAAGTGTAAAAGTGAGATGTATTTATGGTTTTGTTATTTCGGGCAGACTTTCTGAACTAAGGAAATAAGGAGACCATGTCGCATAGAACTAAGTTGAGGAGATGTTTAAGGATATGATCTCAGTGAAGGAGCAATACACTAAACTGTTTAATCCTGAGTCTGGCACGCAAGGAATTGGAAATGGAAGTGAATCACCTTCGATGACACCGCAAGGGTATAAATTCAACCCAAATAGTTAGATGTTTAGATCATTTGAACTTGGTGAAGCTCACACACCCTCTTCGACGTCTTCTAAGTCTAGAATTGGGCAAATTAATCAATCAAATCTTCTACTTAATCCACCAACCATCGTAGTTAATCAGCCTAACTTAATTCCTCCCAAAGATGAAGTCAAAGAAACAGCAGCTGATTCAATTAATAGGGCACCACTTTCTAATCCTTCAACGTTCAGTCCCTTAACTGCTGAAAACGCTAATAGCAGTAACTACACAAACTATTCTGGTAACCTAGTGATCAGCAAACCAAATCAAACGACTTAGATTCCTCCTTATGTTCCATCAACGACTTTACAGACAAATCCAAGTAAATCATCACTCAAACCAAATCCTAATAATCTGCTGTTTGCACCTGCAAATGCTGGTATTGGAGCTGTTCCAGCATCAAATGCGTACAATAATGCAAGCAACGCTACTGCATTGTCAGGGAAACCTAAACTATCAACGCTACCATCGACTTCTCTTCACTAGCCGACCTTCTTAAATAAACCCAGCAAAACACCAGGCCAAGGGATGTTTAGCTAAAGGAAATACTGATTGTCTTTGAACTTTCAAAGCGAGCAAAAGATTCAAGATTATCTAATCTCATTATTATGTGTGTCCTGTTTGACTTTATTTCTCACATTTTGACATTATTAAAAAAGTTATTTTTTGAGGGGCTTATTATTTGATTGAAAAATGAGTGTCAAAGAGAAAAAGAAAACAAACAATTGAGGAGAATCATCTTTTGATGGCAATGAAACTTGTAGAATATTTGGATTGTGTGAAATGATTGAATGAATGAAAGTAGTAATTCTGGAGAGACAACAGAACACAAAATGAGAAATATTATGAAGAAATGAAGAAGAAAATGTGCTTTATTTTATCAGAATGACTTGACATTATCAGCAGTTCTGAATTCATATCCAGTGCATTTTCTAATATCTTCAACGGTATATCCAGTAGCGACTTCAGTGAGAACAAGTTCACCATCCAAGTTTTTAAATACAGCTTTCTCGGTGATGAGGGTATCGACGACACCTTTACCAGTTAAGGGAAGAGAGCACTAATCGACGACCTTCAATTCTCCGTGTTTGTTGTTGTGTTCCATGAGAACAACAACCTTGGAACCACAAGATACGAGATCCATTGCACCACCCATTCCCTTCACGAGCTTTCCAGGGATAATCCAGTTGGCGATATCGCATGTTCTGCTGACTTGCATAGCTCCGAGCATGGTCATATCAAGATGTTAGCCTCTGATAATACCGAAAGATAAACTGGATGAGAAGGTACTCGCACCAGAGAGGAAAGTAATTGATTCCTTTAAAAATTAAACAAAAGTTAATTAGTTAATTAGCATAAAAGCACCATTTTATTTGGTAGATTTGCTTATTTTAATGTAAAATGTAATATGTACCTTTCCAGCGTTGATATAGTCTTGATGCTCTTAGCCAGATTTAGGATAGGGACCAACACCAAGCACACCAATTTCACTTTGAAGCATGATCTTAACTCCCTTAGCGAAAGATGGCAGCAGTGTAGGCATACCAATACCTAAGTTGATGTTCTGTCCATCAGAGACTTCTAGGGCTGCTCTTGCAACAATTTTATTTCTGACTCTTTCCTTATGGGAGAGTTTATCAGCAGGGGTAGGAGGCAGATCGGATTTATCAAGGACAAGCTTTTCGATTCTTTTTTCGAATTTAGCTCCAACGAAGACTCTGTCAACGAAAATGCCTGGAGTGTGGATATAATCGGGATCGAGTTCGCCATTTTCAACGATTTCTTCGACTTCAGCGACTCTAATCTTGCCACCAAGGATCGCATCTTCGTTGAAGTTTCTTGCAGTCTTGTGGTAGTACAAGTTGCCTTTTTTGTCTGCTTTTTAAGCTTTAACAATCGAAAAATCACCAGGCAATACTTCTTCCATGATGTAGGGTCTTCCGTTGAAGATTCTTCTCTGTTAAAAGACAATTTAAGTTTAAAATATTTTTTCAAAAAAGGTATATTTTGATTTATTTACCTCTTTAGGCTCAGAAATCATATCAGGAATAGGAGATCCAGGTTTAAATCTGATAGGAACTTTTCCGTATTCAACGTAAGTACCAACACCAGTTGGTGTGTAGAAGGCAGCAATTCCAAGACCAGCTTGTCTCATTTTTTCTGCGAGAGTGCCTTAAGGAGTTAGCTCAACTTCAAGCTAACCAGCTTTGAACAATTTCTCAAAGACTGGATTCTCTCCGACGTATGAGGCAGCAACTTTCTTGATCTATCCTGATGCAAGAAGTAAACCAAGACCCCAATCAGAAACACCTAGAAGTTTCAACAAAAAAAATAAGATTAAATAGGACATTTATGATCAAATAGCTTAAGTATATCCTTACCACAAGTATTCGAAGCAACAGAGAGGTTCTAAGTGCCCTTTTCCTTGATAGCAAGGATAGCATTTTCAGGAATACCACAAATACCAAATCCTCCCATAAGGATTTTATCACCATCCTTAAGATCTCTGATGGCTTCAGCAGCAGAAGAGCATATCTAAACGAAAGAATTAGTCTTCTTGAAGGTCAAAGAAGACGCCTTGCATAGGACCTTGGAATTTAAGAGAGTTTACATTAGAAATACAAATTATAATTTTGTTATATTTGAATGATTTCTTTTCTATTTTGTATAATATTTTTTCTAAGCAAAGATTGCTGTTCTGTTTTATATTGGGAGATCTTGTGTATATCTAGATAATTCAGTTCAGATGTGACTCCAAAAAAGCTTTAAAAGCTTAATATCTGTCTTTTTTTCCTTGATTTCTTCTAGACTTTGAAAACTCCCAGCCACTCTCAATGTTTCCCCTCTTCTAGTACTTATGATCTACTCTTAATCCCAAAGATTTCTCAAATATTTTCATGTATTTTCCTTGGGATAAGTCCTAACACCAAGTTGTTCTCAATTCAAGGATCTTGATTCGCACTATCAGCAAGTTGAATCTTTGACATAATACTTCGCATAACTCCAAAAATAAGAGTTAATATTTATCAGAAAATGCTAATTCTGTGGTAAAAAACGCATCATTCATAATTTATTCATAATAATACGAATTAATTACTTGGATACTCTAGCTTCCACCCGATTATCTTGCGAATTGACTCGATTATTTACCTAAAAGTACTATTCTTTATAACCCCATCGATTAGTTGTTATAGCATCACTAGTGGACTCAAATTACGTTGAAATTAACTCACTACATCATCTCTAGTTTTATTCAAAAATATAATTTGTTATTTTTGTTTTTTTAGTTCCATTATTATTTCAAAAGGAAAAATGAATTCATCAGCCCTCCACTTCCAATCAATGCTTATTTAGCTTAGATTTTCTCATAAAATAACCATTTTTTTTTAAAAAAACAAACAAATTCCCGTCTTCATCTCAATTACAAGAAAAACAAATAAAAAGCGATTAATCTTTTATTTAACACTAATTTTTTTTAATTTTTATTTATCAAAGAAAAGCCTTTTTGCATGCTTTATTGTATTTTTGTATCAACTCTTGCTTTTAAGCTTGCATATCCACATAATCGTAAGGTTGGTTTTTGTAATTTTATTTTAAAAATAAAGATTAAACGAAATGATTGGTTGTTCTTTTATTCATGATAAACAAGATTTTACTATGAAAAGCAGCCAATGAATACAAGCATAAAATAAGTTAATTCTTCCCAGAAAAACAAAGCAACCAAATTCAAAGAGTATCTTTATCGCTGAAATATCCAAGCTTTTAAAGGAAAACAAATCTTTGGGTTCTAATTTGATATTTCTTATTCTTTTGCAATCATTTCTGAGTTTCTCCTTGAGATGAAAGCAAATATAAAATATTCAGGACAAGCTGATCAAAATATAAAAATGAAAAAATAACTACATCGTTTCTTTCTACTTTCAACTGTTTTTCTCAATTAGCGACCTTATTTACATTAATATTTTGGAGCGGATTCTTTA
>Ga0302271_10001954_pt1 | contig 19116 bp, 11 predicted proteins | sample III_Bog_N1_1_FD_198767 | JGI IMG/M metagenome (GOLD analysis project Ga0302271, IMG submission 198767) | Peat permafrost microbial communities from Stordalen Mire near Abisko, Sweden - III_Bog_N1_1 | ecosystem: Environmental > Terrestrial > Soil > Wetlands > Peat | place: Sweden: Abisko...
AAGCAGCATTACCACCAACTAATTCAAAAAACTATTTAATAAAATAATAAAATTTTCTCTTTGCTTTTGTTTCTCTTTTTTCTCTCCCTCAAGCTAGTTCCCAAAATACTTTTTTGAATAATGATCTGTAGTAAATATTTTTAATTATCATCTCAAAAAGTAAAGGAGAAGACAAATCACAAATTTTGAGGACTTTCCATGCATTGTGAGATAGTTAAGCTTCATCTTTTATGCAGATATTTTAGTTACTAAGGTATAATTGTGATAAGTCGCTGAGTTTTAGCAAAGTTCACAAACATTGAGAAATCAATGAAGGTTTTAACATAATTATTTAATGATGATGGGAAGAATCGAAGCAAAAGAATCGACAAAATATAGAAGACATATGAAAAAGAAGACATTATTTTATTAATTTTGTAAATCTGTGTTTGTTGTGTTATTTCTCTCTAATATTGTCTCATTTTTTGCGAAGAAGTGTTTTGAGTCCTTCAATTTGAACGAATTCTTGAGCCTTAATCATTTTAAAGAGAGCAAAATCAATTGCTTTGACGTTATCCCATCGTTAAAGCATTTCTTCTTTCAGCTTTGAAGCATCCATTCTAGAATTAATTGGAACTCTATTTCGAATCCAATCTTCGATTTTAAAGCACAGCGATTGTAATTCTTAAGGTAACTGTATGCCAAGCTCCTTGCCGTTGGAGATAGCGTTCATAGTTGAATTCTAGAAGAGTTCGTGTGCCATGTTGATGTGATGATCATGCACATCTTCACAAAGTTCAGCCTTAGCAATGGATTCACTAAGACGAATAATAGCTTCTAATTATCTCACTGTGATTGGAATGTGATGTTTCTTGCCTTTTTAGCCCTTTGAGGAGAGTTCTCTATCTTTTACATATAAATCTTAGATTTTCACTGCTGATTTTTCAGTTAGTCTAGGATGTATTTTAGCTCTTGCATATCCAATATATTTTCTAAGTAAATTTAAATCTATTTCTCCTTCTTTTTCTTCTTCGATTTCTGCATTTCGCTGGGAAGGATTGTTCATGTGCAAGTTCAGCACATGATCTGCGAGTTTCATATCATGCTCTCTAGTCTTAGGATCTCTCACAATGAAAATGCAATCGAATCTACTGAGAATTGTTGTTTAGAGTTCTATTTAATCTTCGACGCTTTTCAAATCGTTGTATGAACCGAAAATAGGATTTGCAGCTGCTAGCACTGAGCAACGAGAATTCAGCTTTGTTGTGATGCCTGCCTTAGCAATAGAAATTGTTTATTGTTCCATTGCTTCGTGGATAGCAACTCTGTCTTCTGCTCTCATTTTATCAAACTCATCGATACATACTACACCGCCATCAGCTAAAACCATTGCACCTCCTTCAATCTAGAATTCACCAGTTTAAGGGTCTCTTGTGATACTTGCTGTAAGTCCACTTGCTGAAGAACCTTTACCACTTGTGTACACCGCATTTGGAGCTATTCTCTAAACGAACTTCAAGAATTAAGATTTACCTGTACTTGGATCACCAATCTTTGAAGAAAAAGGGGGAAGATTAATAAAAGAAAGGTATATTTTAAAAGGAAAAAGGAGCAAATTGTAGTTCAATTTTATAATCTTTTTCTTGAAAAATTGTTTGAAAAACTTACAAGTAGAACATTGATGTCTCCTCTAAGCTTGATACCATCTGAAAGAGATTTTTTTGATCCTCCGAATAAGAGGCATGCGATGGCTTTCTTAATATCTTCTGAACCAAAGATTGCAGGTGCAACTGAGGAAGCAATCTTTTCGAAGATTTTAGGATCCTTTGCCATAGCCTTGAATGCCTCTTCTTCTTCAGATGAGTAGTTTCTCGATTATTTCTTGACATCATCTGCTAGCTAGTAACCAACAATTTAGATGTAATTCAGCTTTGAATTTGTCGATGTGAGTGTGTTATTTGTGATGAGTTGCTTCTCCAGAACTTAGTAGATACCAGTTAAAGTAACTCGAGTTCCTGGAGCTAATCTATTCACAAGATATCTCTCAGAGCAAAGTGAGAATGTTCTAGGAATCTCTCCTGTTGGGATATCTTCAGGGGTTTCTTAGAGTTTCATTCTTTGTTGGTCGATAAGTTAGCATTTCTCTGGAATAATCACATAACTATCTTTAGGGCATCTTTCTTGTGCATTTTATTAAGGATTTTTGCAATAAGAAGGTACAAATACACTTCCTAGTCCTTAGCTAACTTCTAAATGAAGGACATGGTGGCATTTTGAGCACTCTACGAATAATGTCTTGCTTCGAATGAATGGGCGAGTTGCCTAATAAGCAAATCCAAAAATATTTATTATTTTTCAAAATGAAAAAAGAAGTGAAAAATACAACTTCTTCAAGTATTTATTCTGAATTTACCTGCGTTATGATACCTGATACAGTGATTAACTTCCCAATCGATGAAGCTTTAACATCTCGAAGGTTTTTAGGATGTTGTGAGCTCACAACAAAGACTTAAAAGAAATCCCTTTTGTTTGTAGAAGCAAAGAAAGCTTCTGAAGCAGCTTGCTCAAGAATTGGAAGATAATCGTTCGGTCTTGAGATGAGAAGCTGGCACTGCATTTCATTGTAGATATTTAAGTCTTCCAGATCTAATTCGAAGCATTTCTTTCTCTATTCGTGTGCTTGAGTCATTTTTTACATGTAAACTCTTTGATTGTTGACAAGCCAATCTGAGAAAAACTTTCTGTACTCTTCCAGAGCTTGCTGTCTAAGATGAGGAAGATTATCCATAACAGGTTCTTCCTATGCTAGATTCTAATACGCATAGTTAACTTATTGTCCGTCAAATTCACTCATTTCTCTATTTTGTTAGTATCTTTATTTTTTATTTATAAATCAATTTTTTTTTCAATTTTCTGAAGATTTACAAGCACAAAGAGCAAGCTGATAAACTCTTTCTCCAATATTTAATCCTCCAAATGATATATCTCACCCCGCCAGAACACATAAAACTTCCCGCAAAAAATTTAAAAGCAACTACAAGACGCGAAAAAAGACAATGAAAAAATGATTTAATAAGAAGATATCTTAATAACAAGCTTTTAGGTCTCGTTAATGTTAATATTAATTAACTGAATATTTCTTAAATTCAATACTGAATCTATTGATACTATTATTAAATTGAGAGCATAACACATGTTATGTTTTCATAATTTTGTTTGATTTAAAAACAGGCTTTTTCTCCATAAAATCGCATTTTTCTAAGATAAAAAAATACAATTTCATCAATGAGTGAGTGCATTTATCCTCTTATTAATTGCAACTTATGACGTTAAAATGGCTTTAGAAACATTATCCATGATTCTAAAGCAAGAAGGAGATACCAACCAAACAGATTAAAAGAATTGTTTTTAAAAAGTGCTACTGGAATTTATTTTCTTATTATGCCAACTAAATAGAATGTACTCCCAGAGAAACAAAAATTCCTCTAGCTTATTAAGATTTATTGCTAAATAGAAAGACAACTTTTATTCTATGATTTTTCTTAAACAATCTAGAAATTAATAAAACATGTGTATTTCAACTGTGGGATTATTTTAACTACATAAAAAAAAAAATAGGATTTTCTATGTTTTATTAGAAGATTAATAAAATCAAATTTAAAATGAGGAAAAATAGATAAAAAGGATTATATTATTTTTATTAAAGACACATATTTTATGCTAGTTTTGCTTGCAAAATGAAGGTAAAGAATTAAAAACACAAATTTTGCTGCATTTTTTCCTATTTGAAATAATCCAAAAAAAAAGGAGCTACATGGAGAATTGTTTATTCTTATTAACATTCTTTCAAAAATGAGAAAGAGACAAAGCGATCATGATAGCTATTAAGGAAAGAACCTGCTTAGAGATATTCTTGAAATAGTGCTCATCAATACGTTGGAAAAAATAATTAATTCAAGGGATAGAGGAACACACAGCTTTTTTGTGATTTTCAAAGAGAAAAAATTAGTTATTTTGATGATTTTTTGTTATGAAAGAAAGTTTATTTCGGATAAACAAAATAAGACAAATCGAGGAAGTAAGGTTATTTATATTCAATCATCATCTGGTAGAAAACTACAAAGGAAAAGCAGGAGCACATTGACAACCCGTAGACAAAGGGTGTTAGCTTTTTTATTTGAGCATGAAGGGTACATACAACCGAGGTGGATATCGAGAAGCAGATGATTCATTGTTCGATGATGGTTATGGTGTTGGAGTTCACAGCGCTGACTTCTGGATAAAATGTGAGGAATATGAAAAATTTGACTAAAGTGAAATGACTTTTCAAGGAAGGCTATTTCAAAAGAATGCTCGAACAAAGAAATGGCAAGCGTATCATTTTGAGTTGTACAGTGATAGACTCATTAGGATTACAGTGCCTTAAGCTAATAATAATAGTACTAACAATATTGTAAATAGTGAAAAGAATGGATAGGCAAATATTTAGAATTAGAATAATCCGTTGTAGAGTTCATAATAATCTGGAAATGACAATGATTCTTCAATTGGACCAGAATATGTGCCTTTGAATTCAAGTTACTTGAAGAAAATCAAATACGCTGACACATCTTATGCAAATTACAAATATGGAATCAGATTGCAAAAAGGTGAGATCAAAACAGAATTATTCACTGAGAGTGCTGATAATTTCAATAAATTATATGAAGAAATCAAGCGATTTTGCATCTTGCCTAAGTTTAATAAGAAATATAAAGTCCTAACAAAGTTTAAATCTCCAACTTAAATGCCATAGGCTCATTTATTCAAATGCTTTAGGTACTCAGATTCAACGTAGTACTGTGTCAGGATTGTTGAGAAATATCAACTGACTGATTAAGGAAGAATTGCTGTGCTAAAAGAAACAGCTATACTTCGAAAAATCGATCATCCATCGTTGATTAAGCTCTATGAAGTTTACGAAGATGAAACGAATATTTACCTGATTTATGAACTTCTCCAAGGTAAAGATCTCAAATCAAAGATCAACGAACTACTTGCAATGGATGAAAAGAGTGTTTCAGATTTTCTTTGGAAGCTGTTACATGGATTATCTCATCTGCATGCAAGAAATGCTGTCCATAGAGATATTAGACTTGATAATATATTCTTTAGAGCACCTAATAACTTCTAGGATGTTTGTGTTTCAAATTTTTTTCTTGCTGATTTTGTGGATTCATCTCGATGCGTAGGATCTTCGTTTGCTTTTCTGCCATCTAAATAAAATTTCAGGAAATACGGCACACCTGGGTATTTAGCACCTGAGGTTATTAAAAACAAGCCTTACGATGCAAAAGTAGATGTTTTTGCACTTGGTGTGATATTTTATTTTCTCGTTTTCGGAAGATTACCATTCGAAGCGAAAGATGCTGAAGAAACAATGAAATTAAATGAAAAATGTGAAGTAGATTATTCTTCGCCTCCGTTCTTTGGGAAATTTACTTCTTCAGCATTTGATCTCATGAGAAAGATGCTAGATAAAGACCCCAAAAACAGAGGTGATGCAGCAACTCTTCTCAATCATACTTGGTTTGTTAACATGAGAAATCGAGGAGACGATGGAAATCGAACTGGAAATTTATATGCATTCCCAACACTCTCAACAGTGTTAGAATCCACAGAAGCTGCTGATCTTTTATCAGGAAAATCCTCAATCGACAGCAGGATCCTGAGAAATTATGAAATGCCTGAAAATACAACAGTTAGTAAAAAAAACCCAAGCACTTTAGTAGGAGAATTCACTAATATCCGTTACGATGAAGAACCTCACAACTCTTATGTTCACAATGTAGTCAAAGACGGGTCGTTAATCTATGAAGACGAATTCGTGAAGGAAACAGTCTACGACAAAATGTGCTTCCTCAATAAAATTTAATTCATGAAAGTTCCATCAAAATTTCGACACGATTCCTTCCATCATCATCTATCCTCTCGATTAGGAATTAACATTCAAGAATTCTATAGCAAGAGCAATAACAACAACCAACTTCCAATAGACTCTAATGCTAACGGAGATGTAAATATAAATATAATTGAAAATGCACAGACAACTCCGAATGCAAATATGGGCATGAATGGAGGTAGCTACATCAATAATATTTTGAGTGGCAGTTAAAATAACCCAACAAGTGCAAGTTTTAACAATCTTGGTGGGGTAAGCTAGTTACTGGTTAACGATAATTCACAACCACCTTAATAGTAACAATAGTTGCAGTAACAATTCTCAGCACCTCCAGGAAATTCTGGGATAGCAACTGTTGCTACACCGGTTAGTACTGCTATCCCAGCAAGTAAAGAAGACTATTCTGAAGAAGGTTCTAAAAGTAATAATAATATTCGATATTTATCCCCAACACACAATAAATAATCTAAACTGTCCCAACAAGGATAAAATGCAATACCTGCATTGGGAAGTTGAAATATTACCCTAAAATAGACTTATTTACTATGCTTCATATCGACCTTCCTAAATTCCTAAGCATTCTCCTCTGATTGATTCTTTTTTCGAGTTATTTGATTTTTTTTCTGAAATATTAGTTTATCTCTGATTATTGAAGCCTCACCTGGATATTTGTTTTTTTGATGTAAATCCTCTTTCCCCCCCTGCATTAATGTCTGTTTTTCTTTAATCTTATTCCTTAAAAATAATCTTTAAAACATATCAGTCTCCTTAGATTATTTTGTAAAATTCAAATGATTCAAATTTTCAACTACTCATAAACATTTTTCAGCCAATACTTTATCTTGAAACTATGTAGTTTTTTATTTTTATTTTTAATAACTAATTGTAATTCTTATAATCTATTCATTAATAATCATAATAATTCTTTCCCTTTTTTCAATTACAGTCAATTCAATTCTATTATTTACCTTAAGTTTTTTATAATTTGGGAGTAAGTAAGGATCTTGAATCATTTCCAAAAATGAATGACTACTGATTTATTTTTGCATATTTTCTTTTTCTATTTCTTTAACAGCTTACCAAAAATAATGTACTTTTCACTTTGACTACAATGATAACACTTTTAAAAGATAACTTTAATTAGTGTCAGTGTGGTTTTTTGATTCTCCTCGCACTTTAATTTCTTCTTATTTAACTCACTAAAAAATAAGAGATATTTTTTCATTTGAAAGTTAGTTCAAGTATTCAAAGGTTGTTATTTTAGTTACTACCTCTTTGACATATTTATTCACTCTAAGCAAGATTAGAATATCTTCAAATCGATTAATATGGCAACAAATACTAGGAATAACTAAGTGCCTTCGCTCAAATTAGGTAAAATAGTGATGCTTATTTTCGTTTTTGAAACAGCTGAGATGAATGTTATATTTTATATCCAAGTCGAACAACCACACGATGAAGAATTGATACATCAGATTATTTCTCCATCTCCTAAGGTTCACACTCCATTGAGCTCGAAGTTCTTTAAAAGTAAAATGATACTTTCGGCTGATTTTTTCTTTATTGTTGACTTGATATTTTGAATAGACATGGTAACAAAATGCAATAATTTGAAGATCTAAAACTAAATGATTTTAAATAATAGAGTGGAGTCAATATTCATAGTGTAAACTCTCTGTTTCGTCCAGCTGACCTCAATTCCTTGGAATCTGTTAGGGCGTAAATATAAAAATATGACAATGGATTGATATACAAAACAGCAATATTTTAAAGAGTTTGAGAATTCAATTCAAAAAAATATTCTGCTCTCTTTTCATAAATTTCTTCCATTTGAAAAAGAATGAACACTCTACACAACTTGAGAAATGAGGTGGGAGGAGGATAAAATCAAGAAGGAGTAGTACAATAGCTTGAAGAAGAAGATAACCAAACTAGTGAATAAAATCGAATATCTGGGAATGGAGATTTTCTATCTAGTACACTCCCAATCAACGACGAAAATGGCTAGTAGTTAGAAAAAATAATAACCACTTTTTTATTTGCAAATACCTATATTTTGTTGCTTTTTCCTTTCTTTTTTTCCTTCTTTGAATTCTTTTATTTTTTTTCATAATTGTTTGCTTGAAGTTCTTGAATTATTTCTGCTTTTGAATAACAAGATATGAGTGTGTTCATCATGGCAAAAGGGAATATCTGCATGACGACCACAAAGTTCGACAAGAATTACATGAAAAAGATTCTAAATCTCGATTAAATTATTACTGTGAAGATTGCAGAGAATTTTGCTGTGAATACTGCATCGCACTTGGACCTCACAACAATGAATTACATAGACTCAGCAGATTAGATGATTTTGCTGAGAGAAGCTCTGACTACATAGCAGCATTCTTGAGAGAATCAGCTAAGGATAAATCCAGAGCGCTATTCAATAAAATTAAATAAATCAATTAAAGAATGGAACTTATCAGCAATCAAACGTTAGTTATCGAGAGAGATGCGTATATTTAATTCACTCATATTCTTGAAAGACTCAATATTGCAGAAGGGAAAAAGATATCAGTGCTTTAAAATGACATAGCGAGACTATAAAGAGATGTTAACACGATTTAAGACTGTGTGAAAGCGTTTGAAAATCTGGCTGCGAGAAATGACAGATTGCCTTTTCTACTGTTTTATCGATCTCTCAATTAGCATCTAATCAAAGCACTTTCGATACATTATTCAAGTAAAAAAGAGTTTGAAGTTAATAATGTCGATAGTTGTATGATGTAATGAAATGTTTGTCTAAAAGAAATTATTTGTTTGATTCTTAGCTGAGATTTCAGAAGTTCCATATGATCTGCCAAGAGAGATTTAAGAAATGAAGGTGTAAATGGAAAATTTCAAGCCAAACGATGAGATCATCTAGTTTAAGGATGCAATTATTTGGGATTTAATACAGAAAAAAAGAGAATCAATCTAGCAGATCACTTCTGGATAATCGACAGTTATTACTTAGAAATTAGAATTGTGGACAAAGTAAAGAAGCTCATTTGATTTTTTCGTTCTTTTATTGTACATACTAAGATATTAATCAACTTATGTGTTTTATAATACCATTCAAGACTAGCTAGGACAACATTTGAGGAATTTGAAGCATTGCAGATGATATGTCATTATTGTGGAGAATTCATAAATGATGAGAATGTTAACTCAGATTGCTTCGCGAATATTTTTAGAAGAGATAGAGACCTTTCAGGTAGAACATAGCAGAAGATAATTTTTAGATTAGTGGCAGAATTAATAAGCTTTTTATTCATAATATGAGATATCCTTTATTCTTCATTTCCAAAATATTTTAACATGTTTGTTTATTTGAATTATCCATTTTGTTGGTCCTAAAATTAGTTCCGATGATCGTGCATTCTGATACGACTGTTGAAAAGGGAATATTTGGGACTAAGCGACATTATTGGGTTCAGCCAAGAGAGAAAGATAGATAAATTAAGCTGGGTAAATTACCCAATTTAGCCATCGGAAAAAAGAAGAATTTGAATAGAGAAGTCGCATACTACAATTACATGAAAATTTATCGTAAGATTAGCATAAAAAATATTGATTTTTTCAATTGAGCAAAATAGATTCTGGATATTGGTTTGCTGACCTTGATTGATTTTGTTAAGAACTGATGTTCTCTATGGTAAAGAAGAAATAGTCTGAAAAAGGGTTGAATTTGCTTTAGATTTTCTCAGCTTACGACAAAGAGAAAACAGGTAAAAAAAGAAGAAAATAATTTTTTTATTCTTGAAATCTACTATGTCGTTGTTGAAGGAATTACCTTATTACAAACAACTTCCTTAATGGTATTTTGTTTTTTTAATAATTTCTAGGTTTTGTGAGTGCAATTTAGTTTAAATATGTCCTAAACGCTTAGCTGGAATTAGAAGAAGAATTCACACAGCGTACAACTTAATTCCTTGGAATAACTGCTAGATAGTATGCAGTTTAAATGAATTCCTTAGTTGAAGAGGAAGAAAAGAAAGATGTGCCTTAGCATATTTCTGATAATCCATTCCTTCGAGATTTAGAGATGACTAAAAATGCAGCTGCTGAAGCTGCATATGAAGGTGAACCTGCTTATGTGAATTATGTGACATTCATGAAGATACTCAACAACCCTTAGCAGCTTGAAGAAGAAGCTTTCAAGATAATCGATTTTATCAGCATTAAACAGAGTGGAGGAAGTTTCTTTATAAGTCTTGATGAAGATATATACAAGAAAGCAATGGCAGCAAGATAAGTCAAAATGAATCCAGACAGAAAATCTAAGCTCTTTGGACTTGTCAGATCGCAAGTCTCACCAAGTAAAACAATTCAAAAAAAGAGTTGTAAATAAAATATTTAAATTATTTTATTTATCTTAGAATCAGGTGAAAATCAATTCTTTAATCTCGTTCAGACTCTCAAACGAAAATGATTTATATAAAGACATCTAAGCATGTACATCGTCATTGGGAATGCCCTTGAAGTCAACCTGTGTTTTTTTTGGCTGAACAAAGAAATAAAAAAATAAGTTTTTGCAGGTTTTATTTATGGTTCTGGCTTTTTGTTTGTTTCTTCAAATTGCCTTAGAATTTTCCTTATTTCATACACATCAATTGAAATTGCTCATAATTCAGGTATTTGTTTATTTCTTAATGAGCTAAATGTTCCTGTGAGCTATTCGGGTATGTATTACAACAGCTATATTTTTCTTCTTATTTTAAACTTTTGAAATTTACTTGAAAAAGGGTACATTTATCTAAAATTGATGCTACTAAAAACATACTCTCTTTCTCTCTCTCTGATCTTTGTGATGGTCAGAGTCTATATTCATTTCTTGTGTTTGAAACCATGGAACCTTTAAGAAAGACAAGAATAATCAATAACTTTAGACAGATAGTGGATTTTAAGAATAATCACAAGCAAATTAAAAAATACAAATAGCAATAATTAGTGAAGAAAATAGATTGTTTTGCACAAACATTATTAACACAGTTCAAACACAAAGAAAAGATAAGAAAAAGGATCAATGGATATTATCGTTAGAGTTAGACATGCAAAAGGATTCAGTAGACTCACTGTGAACACAAAAGAAACTGTCAGGATGCTCAAAGAAAAAGTATGAAAGAATTTAAAAGACAAAGGCAGTGTTAAGCGAATGTTTAAATTTGATTTATGCTTGAGATTATGCCATTTTGCTTAATATCTGCTTGTTTATTCAAAATTATCCTAATCTATTTTTTGCTGATGGAATTAGATTGCTTAGTTAGTCTCTTCAGCTGTGAATGACTTTGGTATTTTCTTTGAGCAATCCCTTGCAATAAAGGATCAGCTTATGTCTCCCGATTCTACACTTCTTGGTTAAATTCCTCGATTCAAAAATGGAGTAGAAATATTCTTGAAATAAAAACCTTAAATGTCAGGCCCATCTGGATCATAACCAGTACCTCATACAGCACCACCTTAAACATAAAGGTAAATTAAATATTAAATAAAGTTGCCATGACAAAATAGCATGATGTTGAAAATATACATAATATTGATTCTCTTTTCTTAGCCTTCTTTCATAGAATTGCAATCATTCAGTGACATAGCGCTGCATTAACTGTATACCTCCATAAGCGCCTGTTGATGCTAATAAATCGAAGGAGAAAGACGAACCATATGTGTAAGAGCAAGCAAAATATCAAATGATTTGATTTTCAAGTTAAAAGTGCCTAAAAAAAAGGAATTGCGAATGTTAAGAGATTTAATATTGTTTTATAGAAATAAATGCACTCATCCTGAGGGAGGTTCTTGCTTGAATTGCATAGACAAAAACAAAAAGGGAGATAAAGACGAGAAGACAGAGAAGAAAGAATGTAAGAAACAGCAAAATATCTTATGCTATTTGTTGCTGTTTTTTAGTTTAATAAAATAATATTGGGTTTTTTCTTATTATTTCCAGAGTAAAAATGGCTGTGCTAACATGGTCCATCTGGGAAATGCTCTCATTGCTTGGACAACGATTACATTTCGAACATCAAGCATGTGTCATTCACGCATTTCATAGACGAGAAGAAACTCAAGTGTAAAGGTGTTCATCCTCCTTCTGCTAAATGCTTCAATTGCACACCACCATCAGAGGTATTTTGATTTGTTCTTAATCTTATGAAGGAAAGTTAATTATTTAAAATTGAATCCTTAGCAACGAATGATGGTTGACACTGAATGCAAGAACCATGAACCTTGGCCTAAGGCTATGTGCAACAAGTGCTTGCCTCCTAATGTTATTATTAACCGATAGCCATACAGACATGTTGATTTTGCATAATTCATGAATGTGAAAGATGTGAGCAGCTTTGTCTAATCATGGACTTAATCATCTCATGCGGAATAGAAAATGGGATTCCTTTATGGGTATTACGCTGAAGACCCAAATTATAAGGGAGGAGTTAGAGCTATTATTGAAGCAATTTATGAGCCACCCTAAGTTGGTGATATTTCTGGATTTAACCTTTTATAAGATCCTCATGAGACCCAAGTCAACATTATTGCTGAGTCACTGTCTTTGGAGAAAATTGGATGGGTATTCACAACCATCAATCATGACACATTCCTATCTTCTCATGAAATCAGAATGGCTGCGAAGTTCCAAGAAGAGCATAGAGTTCTTCATGAATCAGGATATCCTTTTTCTACGTTCATCACAGTTGTATTAAGAAGTAAGAAAGAAAAAATAAAAAATTTCGTACCCATATGTTGTTATTTTAGCTGGAAAGGAGAACGCAAGTGAAATCAAACCAGAGGTCTACATGGTATCAGATTTAGCTTAAGTTATGGAGAAAAACAATATCTTCGGTGATAGTGATCGACGAAAATTCATGAAAGTCAGAGACTCCAAGGATGAGCGTGATGTGCTGCCCTCGATTATCGTGAGTGGCAAGACCGTTAAAGAATTCGAGCCTGATTTCTTTATCGTGAATGTTGCCCATGGACACTCAGCACACAATAAATTCTCAATAATCAAGCACGCTGATTTCCCAGTCGAAAATAGACAAGAGCAGAATGTAAATTAATTAGAATCTATTGAGAATCTAAAATAATAATAAAAACCATTTTGGTTCATAAAATATGTTGAACATCATATATTCTTATTAATTTTTTTGCATCTAGCCTAATGAAGTCAAGAAATACTTGCAGAAATTCAAGAGCTAGAAGAGTTGGGAGAAGTTCTCAGATTTTCATCTTTTGATCTATCTCTCCAAACTCATTGATGTTGAGGTAATAAAGATCAACACAGGGAGATTAAATAGATTAATAAATAACTCTACCAATGATTAAGTCTATTATTTTCTTAAATATGCTAACTTTTTTAATATTTTAAAACATATCTCTAGACTACAATGGTGATAGCCTAAGCTGTTGCCGAAGAAAAAGAAGTACCAAATGCATGCGAAGATCTAGTCAAAGGTATTGTAGGATTCTGAACTGATTCAGCTTCCTGCTCGATCAATTTTATTAGCACAAATAATTATTGCGTTTATGATTTATGTGATTTAAAATACGTAATATTTCAAAGAGAATTAATCCATTTGTTAAAAATACCTCTTTCTCTCTCTTTCTCTTCGTTTTTTAGAAAAGAATATGTATTAATTGAGAACATTTAAAAAAGAGAAACAACTTACGAATCAATCAACAACAATTAAACGTTTTTGCTAAGAAACAATTCTTAAATTAATATCCCAAGCGTGATTTTTAAAAGTAGAACTAATATTCAAGGAAGCATTGGTGGGGAGAGACAAAAGAGGGTTGTTTATTAGATCTACATAGTAATATTTGAAAGCGCAAGAGCGTTTAAATGAATCAAATTGCGAAATAATAAATTCTCGTAGATATTTAAATATATGAGTTAACAAAGCATGTAGAATGAATCATTTCAAGCAGATCTTAAGTAGAAGCAGCATCAGACACTTAAGAACTTCTTATCTAAGACCCCTATTTAAGGTACAACAATCCCTAGCAATAACCATCTTAATCCGACTCAGCAGCATCTGTCAGGTTCGTTTTATAATAACACCACCACGAATTGGAGTATATTTGGTGCTCCTCCAGGGCAGCAGATACCTTATCAGCAGACAAACCATGATAACATTAACACCTTCAATTAATAGCAGTTCAAGCTGAGTTCTATGTTCACTGCTCTGAAGAACCAATAGCTAAATCAATAATTCAATTCTTCGCAGACAATATTTCCACAATAATAGGAGAATTTAAATTTTCATGCTAACAATTTTTATTAGAATAGCCATCCTAATCAAGGGAATGTACCATAAGGTAACCCAGCTTTCTATGTATCCTAGATGGATAGCTTGAATACCAGCAGTATTCAGAATAACAAAAGCAATATGTCAGTTTCTCCAAATGGAACAATGAAACTACATTAATTCCTCTCAAAGAAGGTTCAATAATAGCAAAAGGATAATAATGTTTCCAAAGTAGAGCCATCAAGTAAAAGTTAAGATCAGGTTTTGAACTCATTCATTTGTGACAACATACAAATGCTAAATGAAGGATCGTTTTCTCCCACTTAGGATCTAAATCATGATTTAAATTAAATATCAAAATAAGCGCAATTTCCTTAGTAGAATTAACATTACTGTTCAACCTAAGATTCAACGTAGAATGCTTCTATTGGGCATAAAAGCTAAGATAATGATAAGTAAAGCATTTATGCCCAACAAGATGTACTTGAAGATCACGAAACTAAAAAAAATTCATTAGTTACTCACCAAGAAAATGAAGATAAAAATAGTAAAAACCAACATATCGATCATGAAACAAAGCAACCATCAATAGCAGCACTGTCAGAGCAAGAACAATTCTAAGGGTAATCTGTGAGACCTCAGTAGAATGGGTTAATTAAGGCAACCAATCTTTGGATGACTCAGAAGTAGAAAGGGAATAATCAAAATGCAGGTTCACCCAGTACACAAAACAAACTGCTGAAGTTCTTTAATTAAAACAAAAGTATTCTAAAAAATGATAAAGAATAATCTAATATTGTTAATGGAAACTCAGTTGAAGAGTAAAAAAATAATGGTGTGGAGGAGGATTTTCATATTCATGAGAATGAGGAAAGTTCTATTTAACCGTAAAATCTTCCAAAATTACTGATTTACAATGATGAAGAAAATTCGATTGATTTGGATTCTCATTCTAGCTTCTAAAGGGAAAATAACTAGGCATCACCATTCGATGCTAATGACAGGAATACTTCTCGCTCAAATACTTCGAAATGGATGGCTAGAAAACTGCTGCAAAAGCGATCCATGAGTCTGAATAAAACACATTTTTAAGATTCAGATTCTACTGTTAATTAGAATAATAATCCTGAAGTAGTTCCTTAAATAAATGTAAAAAATGGGAATAATTCTAACTAAATAATGTTAAAACCTGAGAACAATAATAACAGCAATTCTTCTTATTTGAGAATTAGCAAACATTACTAGCCGAATCTATTATATAAAGGTAACGACGAGCTAATTTAAGAAACTAACAATCCTGCTTTATTTCCTTCTCATGGTTAGAAGAAGAAATTAACAGAGGAGGATGATGATTTCTCTGAAACGAAATCAGAAGAAAATCAAAATGAACGTGAAATCAGAATGCTTAAGAATCTCAAAAGCATTTCACCTGTTTAGTAGTAGATAAGAAACTACAATCCCATGTAGATTCCACCTGATTGGGTGTTTGCATATTATCACGCTAAATCCAGAACTACCACCGTACCGTAGCCTGATTCGAAAAATTTATGTGTCTGCTGTGGGTATGTTATCGATAGGACACCTCTAAAATACACTGTGGACACGCAGTAGTTGAATTTCTTAGGAAGCGGATACCCGTTATTTTACAACTTCATCATCTATTGCATTTTCATTCTGTTTGCTTTGTTCATGATTTCAGGAGGGTACAATCTGTTTACTAATTATCTTGGTAACTTTTGCATTGCTGACGAGACAGAACTCGACTCAGAATTCAAAAAAAGAATGAAAATATTAGGTAATAACAGTTCAACTATCTTCTCATACATAAATAAACACCAATATCAATCCAAGTTGTAACATATTCTTATTATTTTTTCAGGTTACGAGATTGAGGAAGAGGAGATAATCTGTCATAGAAACATCTTTCATACGTTCTCCTTAGCAAATAAGAAAGATCGCCCTGAGTTTCTAAAAGTCCAAAGTTACTTGAATCTCTGTGTGAGCATTTCAATGATGGTGATTCTAATGTTTTTTCGATAAAATTAACGATAAATCGACATGGAGATCGATGCATCCTTAGCAACTCCTTAAGACTACACAATAATGGTGAAAAACATCCCTCAAGTTGAAGTGAATGAATAAGAGAGTGGTATAATTGAAGTATTCGAGAACCACTGTTGTCCAGGGAAAAAATTAAAAGTCGAGAATATCACATTAATTTACGATATTTCTGAAATCATCGCAAAAGAAAAAGAACTCGAAGAAGTCATCAAAGAAAAGCAGCTCTATTTAAAAGGTGTCAGTGAAGTAGCAGATAACTTCATAGGGAATAAGTTCGATGAAAAAATAAAGGAAATATCTGCAGAATTCGATGCTAAAATTCATTTAATCGAGCACGAAATCCATCATTTAGAAAAATTCATTCCCGAAGATAAAACGAAATTTGCTGGTACGGCATTTGTTTCTTTCATGACGGAACAGATGAAAAAGGATTGCCTTCGAGAGAACATGTCTACGAGCACTTGGGAGTAATTTACAGTCTGGCTGAACAAGGGTAAAAAAGCAAAAGCAAGTGATAAAGATCTTATGTGGGGGATGAATAAACTGTTCGTAGAAGAAGCACCTGAACCAGATGATATCGACTGGGAATTCATCCATATCCCGACGTCGAAGAAGTATCTTAAAAGAGCGAAATGTTTTCTGCTGAAAATATGCTTTATGGCATTATCTTTCGGAGCTATTGCATTAATAGCCAAAGCATAATCTCATTTTATTGACACTGCTTATGAAGAAAGATAAAAAGGAGAACTTGATGAGTATGCGTTTTCTTATATAAAAAGCTTATCGTTCGTGATTTCTGCTGTTATTGTGCTTTTCAATAAGTTTGTCCTTGCTGAGGTTTTCCATAAAATTGCTGATATGGAAAATTGGTCAACTAAAACAAAGCTCAACATTGCATTTGCTGATTCTTTATCCCTAGGGTTGTTCTTGAACTCTGCAGTGATCACATATCTAGTGGAAATCATGGGCTACAAGAATTATTATGGAGCGGGTGGATTCATATATACAGAATCTTGGGTGTTTCTATGGAATGCAGTTCTACCACCACTTGTATGGTTGATAAATCCTTATTAAATGCTAAAAGTTAAAGAAAGACACAAATAATTGAAATTAGCTGCTTCAAATAAATGCTTTTTAACATAGCAATAAGCCAACTCATTAATGGAAGATTTTGAGTATGTCCAAGGGAAACGATATGCTGATATTATGAAGACAATGTGGTTCACATTTCTGTATGCTCCCTGCATTCCACTTGGGAATTTCTTCTCGATTTTGACTCTCGTAGTGTATTACTATATTGACAAATACAATATCCTAAGGAGAAGCACCGTGAATGAGAGTCTCTCGAAATAAGTGTCTCTATCGATGACTGAGAATCTAGAGTATATAATAGTGTTTTTTGCGTTAGGGAATGTTACATTCTCAATACATTTATTCAACACTGTGGAATGGTCATCGATTATCTAGCTGTTCTTAGGCTTGTTGTATGCATTGCTGCCAATGTAAGATCTCAATGAATATCTGTTTCACATCGACGATCTTGACGAAGAAATAGATTATAACTAGGCTAAGATTCTATTTAAGACTGATTACGACAGACTCAACCCGATAACAAAGCAAAACGCACTGAAAGATTTGTTCAAGTAAAAAGTCAATAAGATCAAAGTTGCAAATAAATTCCTCTTCAAAAAAGTCAACAAAGAACCTTCAGCATAGTGAAGTAGAAGATTACAATAGGAAACCATATTTTTGCAACAATTTGAGAATATTTGAAAATAGAAATTATATTGTTATGTATTGGGAAAACCCGTTTGATATTTTGTGAAAATGAATAAGATCAATAACAATGATACAAAAAGAAAGATCCAAGGTTGAATAAAAATAACTCAAGAATTAGTTAACAAACTAAAGAAGACTTTTTATTTGTTATGACTGAGAGATATTGTAGTTATTTTATATTGAGAAGTGTTTTAAATACAAAATAGCTCAAAGATAAAAACTCAACCAAAGGGAGAAAGAGATATTAACTTTAAAATCTTTAAATTTTTCATTAAGTAGTTGTATTGATTTAAATTAAAAATATCTTGAAATTAGCTTTGAAAAGATAAATAAACGAGGAAAAGATTTAAGGTTTTGAAAGTAAATGTTAGTCTGAGGATAATAAAGATCTTTGTAATGTAAGTAGAAAAATTAATAGATAATATTAATAGATAGAATACTAACCATCTGTTTGATGAAAAGAAGGGGGGTGAAGGGGGGGGGGAGGAAATACATCAATGCTTCTCTATCTTGTATTTTGATTCTTTGATTCAACAAATAAGGACAAGACCATTCTTTTCAAACAAAAATTATTCCTAAGAATAATATGAATAAATATGTATTGCTTTTCATGAGTTATTAAAAAGAACTCCTCCTGTAAATATTCCAATCAAATTTCCTTTTGAGTCGAGTTTCTTTCCCTTTCCATTGATCCAGCCTTCTTCCCACTCTCCTTCATATCTGCTCCCGTTATTCAAGAAGTACTTGCCTATTAAAGCATTAAACAATGTTAGAATCAATAAAAATCATTCAATAAAATCACTTTTCTTACCTTGACCATGCCTCTTGCCATCTTAATACTCTCCTTCATATCTATCCCCATTAATACAGAAGAACTTGCCTTTTAAAGCATTGAACAATGTTAGAATCAATAAAAATCATTCAATAAAATCACTTTTCTTACCTTGACCATGCTACTTGTTATCTTTCCACTCTCCTTCATATCTGTTCCCATCATTCCAGAAGAACTTGCCTATTCAAGCATTGAACAATGTTAGAATCAATCAAAATCATTCAATAAAATCACTTTTCTTACCTTGGCCATGCTAC
>Ga0302271_10001955_pt1 | contig 19098 bp, 15 predicted proteins | sample III_Bog_N1_1_FD_198767 | JGI IMG/M metagenome (GOLD analysis project Ga0302271, IMG submission 198767) | Peat permafrost microbial communities from Stordalen Mire near Abisko, Sweden - III_Bog_N1_1 | ecosystem: Environmental > Terrestrial > Soil > Wetlands > Peat | place: Sweden: Abisko...
TAAGGATGTTATTGAGTTGCTGCATGATTTAGATTGAATTAAGGAGTGTGTTGGATGGAGATGGAGGATGGGAGAATTAAGGTTTTGGTTTAAGAACTGCTTTAAATTGATTACTTGATAGGGTAAACAATTCAAAAATGATAATATTTAAAGGAAAAATATAAATAAACTTTAAAGATTAAAAAGGCTTTTTGTGATTCTTTGGAAGAAAGCTAAAAAGATAAAGATAATAAAAATACATGCATTTTATAATAAGAAATAATAAACAATTGCAGAAGAAGCTATTGCTTCAAGTAAACAGTTCAAAATAGTTAAGTTATCCACCAATTGCTTGCTCTAGATTTATTTGGTGTTTAATGCCAAAGTTGAAGGAAAAGTGATGGATTACACTATTTAGATAGTTACCTCATGATGTATTCAGAAGCTAGGCTGATACAAGTTATGTCAAGCAGTCTTAATACTAGCTAGTTAGCTACATTCCTTGCTTTATTTTCTGATTGAGTCAGTAAATTAATAATACCGATCATGATCTGACTGCCGCTATCAATAACTCACTTAATCGCTCGTTTTCCTGCACGAGAGACTATATTTTATCTTCAAATCCTTTTACAATGTTGTCAAGATCTAGTGCTGAAGAACTCTAATTCTCTTCTTTCTTTCTTCTTAGCTCTCGAATCTCTGCTCTTAGTTCTAGTTTCTCCAGCTCCAACGTCTAAATCTTTAATCTGTACTCACTTTATCCCTCCTTAATATATAAAAATAAATAACAAAACTATTCAGAGAATTGCTCAAAGCAGCAGTAGCAGCAGTAATAAATAACACAGCTTGGAATTGTTAAAGCAAAAATAAAACTTACTGCTATGAGTGATGTGAGAATCTAGCTGGATAGCTGATATTAGCTGTTTTATTTCTCCTTATCAGATAGAATATTGTTGATTCGCTCGTTTTCAGCGACTAGCTCTGAGATCCTAACTTCTAAGCTCATCAGCATCGCTATCTGCTCTTCATTTTGTGCTTGACTTTTCTTGTCTTTATCAGCTTCTTGAATTACCACTCGCACTTCTTGTTAAGATTTCAACTGCTTACTATCTTAGCTTTCCTAAGCAGTCTATGACTTTTCTTGAGAGAGCAGCTCATTCTGCTGGATAAGTAGTTTAATTGTCTTTTCAAGGTCAGCTTGGTGCATGCACATTGACTCGATAGTACTCAGTGCTTGCTAGTGCTGTTATGTTAGTTCATGGAGGGATTCTTTGAGTTAAATCGTTTCATTCTATTATGAGAGTAACTATGACTGCTAGGGCTATTGCTGGGAAGGATTCAATGGAAGTTGAATGCTACTCAAAGATAAGGAATTCAGCATAGATTGTTGCTAAGGCTAAGCAACAGAGTAATTAGATGACGGTTATCTCTACGGTTACTGTTATTGTTATGGCTGCAGTTACTTAGGATTCAAATTAAGCAGTTGGTGTTAGGGTTGTTGGCAGACTACAATACTACCAGATAGCTAAGACTATTATTATTGGAAAGGGAGAAGAAGCACATTCGTAATTTAGTTGTTGCTGTTGGTCTTGGAGTCATTCAAATGGAAAGCATTACGAGGCACTGAAGGAGATGATGCTAGAGAGTTTGTGCTCTTTGATTAAGTTTAGGGTTGTTAAATATCATTATTATTATGAATGCTGTTGTTGTTATTCCCAAGATTGCGCAGACTAGTTCGCATTGAAGACACATTTGTTATTGAAATGCATGGGCTGGTACTGCTGGAGTGCTTCATGCTTTGCTACTAGTTGTATCGATTGTTCAATACACTCTAATTGTTTTCTTGGTTTGCTCTCTAATTCTAACAACATGGCTAGTATTGTTATTAGATTTCTGCTTGTTGTTACTGCTGTAGTTGTTGGCTTTACTTTGGAGATACGTGAATAGCTTCTGGAGAATATTGTTGAAGGGATACTGTTGCTTCTGCTGCTGTAGCTGGCTGCAAATTATTGAGGTATGTCTATTGCTACTGCTGCTTGTAGTTTAATTGTTCTGTTATGTTCAATTGTTACTAAGATTGCTATTCTCTAGTGATTTAGTGAGACTAAATGAGTACACTAGCATTATCAGCTCTTAGCTATTAGCTTGGTCTCTAAGGGGTTAAACCAACTGAGCTAATGCTATTCGTTGAAGGACCATAATATGAAGAAGCAATACGAGCAGTAGCAGTCGCTGTGGCCGATGCTGAGAGAGATTTGTTAGGCTTATTAGGAATGCTTGTAGTTGCTTGGCTTTCATCAGTCAGCACATTCTAGCTCTGTTCAGATAGCATCTATCTGTTAGCAATGCCATTGCTGGACTGCTTCTGTTTGGAGGATGCTTGTTCTGTTCCTTTGTTAGTTTATCCTTAAGTTGGTTACTCTTATTGAAGTTAAAAGGGCTACGAATAAGAAGGTTATGAGCCTTTTCGAAGAAGCAGAGAGTTTCTTTCGTGTGCTGTCATTCTACCTAAGGTAGCTCCCAAATCAAGCAGCGATTTGCTTGAAGACTAAGCGGAGGACTGTATTAGCGATTGTTGTTGCTATTGAGGAGGTTTCTTTTGGGATAGATTCTCTTGGCCGATGCAATAGCTGTTGTTGGCACTGTTCGATGAAGCATTTGGTTTTCTGTCGCTAGTGAAGCTTTGCATGACACTGTAGTGTGTGCTTTGATTGTTGAGAATGACTCCAAGCTGATTGCTAGAAGCAGATGAATGAGGCCGCTTAGCAGATTGCCTACTACCTACTTAACTTTCTTTAGGTGAATGCACGCTCAAACGGATTCGATCGGTAGACATCTTCAAATGCTATTGTTGCTGCTACTGGTAAAGCTATGCATATTATCCTGATGATTAAGCTGCAGAATTGTCAAGGAACTCAGAAGCACCACCACCACTGAGATACCCAGTAGACTACTGCTTGAGCTACTATCTAGTGATGGACTGAGCGATGAGCTAACTGCGAGGATCTTATGTTCCCTAGAAGACATTTGGGTAGCTTGGGAATCGGTTGTTGTTCATTTAGGATTTGTGTGTTATTCTTTATCGATTTGTTATCAACAGACTGTGCTGCTTTGAATTGGTTTGAAGGAGAACAATTATTATAATTATTATGATTTAAGTTTCCAACAGTCATTCAGACAAACAAGGTAGTATCCAATTAAGTATTCTCTTTGCATTAAGTTGCAATAATCATCCTAAAAACACGTCCAATTAATTCACAAATATAGTTGATTTCTTGTGTTTAAGCTCAAATAGCACTCTAAGCTATTCTTCACTAGCTTAAACCACTCGCATCCCTTCTAATCCTCTACCCAAACAAAGCACTTCCTTTTAATTCTATTTAAGTGCTTGTTTTATTCGAAAACTAAAATATAATTGAATAATAACCAACACATAATCAACCTTATCTCTCTCTTTCTCTTTCTCTCTGCTATTTTCCTTGTCGTTCTGATAAGTATTTGTGAATTGCTAGATCTTTGGTATTGATGCAATATTCCTCACATGCCTGACATGAGTCTAAGTATTTCTCTGACCATGACTGTGAACTCATCTAGACTGATTCTTTTGTCCTTATCTGCGTCGATTTCTCTGAATGCATTCGAAACATCTGTCTTCGTTGGAGCTTAGATATTCAGCTATCCAGCCATGTCTTTCATCAATGCTTCCAACTCATCAAGATCGATGAAACCACTCTTGTCTGTGTCCACTGTGCAGAACGCAGCAATTGCTATTTAACGCACTTTCGCTTCATCTCTTAAGAGCTCTCTGAGTTCTGCCATTTGTGTATGTGTTTGCTATGTATGAGCTAATGATAAAATAGAGTTAGAATGCACTGCTGATGTTGCTTAGATTGATTGAATTTATTGCTGTATTTCAATATTAAACTGATAGCTTGATAAAGACAATAATTGTGATATCAATCCTTTGCAGATTGGTAACTATTCTTTCTTTTGGGTTGCCTATTATTTTACGATTGGCAGCTTTAACTAAAACCAGATTCATGTGCTTATTTTAATAAACAATTTGATTTCATAGTTAATAATAATACAAATGCATAGTAGGTGTCTAAAATATCTCCAGCGCAATCAATAAGTAATATTATGTGTGATTAATTTGAAATACAGATCTAGCGCATTCTTTAAACAGTTTCTAATCATAATTGCAGACTCCAAATTGCTTGGTTGTTTTCTGATTTCAAATATTGTTCCCGAAAGCATAATTATCTCTCACACACTTTAGCAATATTCTCTGTGTGCTGCTCGCTCAGTCGTATTGACAATATCCCGCGGATAGACAGCAATCAAACTAGTTTTTATAAATGAGCCAAACAGGTGGAATCATTGGGGGCTAAGCATCTTCAGGGTATTTCTCTAACGAGAGTTTATCGACTGCAGATGTATTTTAGATTCTTAAGCAGCGTGGGTTCAACATCGACTCTGAGAAATCAATCCTTGAGCCAACTTCTGAATTCTTCCACAACGTCCTTGTCTTTGTGAGTCCATTCATATAATTGCAATCATATCTTTAATCCCATGGATAATTAATTGAATCTAACTAAAATGAATTTTATGAACATCAGTGTGCTTCATTGCTATTGAAAGTGCCTCTTGAAGAAGTCACAATATCGACTCAAAGTGAGCTGCTCTTTGAGATTGAAGCAGAAAGCGGTGTGAAAGCAATGCAGTGTGTTTAAAAAATGCGCTATCTCAGGTAAATGCTGGAACTAGTTGGGATCGATGACGTAGGATCTTATGACCTTATCCGACCGGAGAAGAAGAAAGTCAAGAGAGTGCTAATAGCAATATCACATTATATCATACTCAAGGAATCAATTATCAGGATGCACATCGATGTCTTAGAGAAAAACGTAAGATATTAAGCCAAATAGCTAGTCTGCATGTTATTTACTTAACACTATTTATTAGAAAATTGAAGAGACCAAGCTGAAGAATTTGACTGAGGAACTAGAGGCTCTACGCTTCGAATCAGATAAGCTCAAAGAGAGGAAAGAAGCAGAAAAAAGTATTTTCAAAGAGAAGGTCTAATTCCTTGATAAGCTCACTGGAGAAGCAGTGGAATTGCAGCAGCAAAAAGCAGGGGAAACTAAAGAAAGATAAGAAACTAAACAGCGCAAACAAGGAATGGAAAGGGCAATAGTTCAAGCAGAGGAGGACATCAAGAAAATGATAGAAATCAACGAAAAGGAACAGAACAAAATAGTTAAATCTCCGTTTAAGCTGAAGGATCAATGCTAGCAGCTCTAGCTTGACATCGCAGCCAAGCAAGCTGAACTCTAAAGAATCAAATAGGAACTGTAGTTTCTAGCTCTGAAAAGAGAGATCCATGATATTTTGATAAGAAAAATCAAGAAAAACATGACATTGCCTTGTTTTTCAGTCTCCGAAGCGATTTTAAAAGACTCTGAATCGGCTAAGAACTTGAAGGTCATCAAAAATGAAGCAAAAGAGCTCGCTATCAAGGAAGAATCAATAAATGAATAACTCACAGCAGCACAACAGAACCACTAGGAACTGTCTATCTAGCATGATCAAAAACAAAAGGCAGCTGAAGAAAAGAAAAAATAGTATGAAATGGATAGGAGTTAAGCACAGAAAGAAGAACACTCGCTCTAAGCCAATGTCAGTGAGATATCGACAACCATCGCAGAGATTGCAGCCATGAAAAGAAACCTTGAGGTTAATGTAAGGGATTTGATAAACTGCAGGGTATTGAATGCTGATTCATGATAATGTTTGTTTTTGAATGATAAGGCACTGGAGCAAGAAAAACAGCAAGAAGGGTTTATTCGGGATAAGAAAGCACATATGGTAGAGCTATTGAAGAGTATTAAGAACTATGAAAAAAATATTTTCCTCATGCTCGATCGACCTGATTACCCTTCAGTTCACTCAGACAACACAACAGCCTGAGGATGGATACGAAATGCTTTGATCTGTGGTTTATTTTGTAATGTATCATGTATGTAGATGAGTTGATAGATGTATTGAGTATGTTTGGATGCTAAACATTGTGAATGCTTTGATAAGAGGGACATAGTACATTGTTTTACCAGAGAATAATATTATGTAAATTGAAAAGGGTGATTTTGTTAGATTGTCTTTCTGCAGGATGTTATTGTTGTTGATCAGTTGATTCCGCAGAAGAAACAGAGAAGATCACTCTCGGGATGGCCCTGAAAAAACAATTACAAAATATATCAAAACAAGCATTTTTGAAATGGTTTGTCTCTCTCTTGGAGTAATCTTTCTTACGTTGATGATGGCATCCCTGAGTTTTTGCAATGGAATCTCTTCAGTGTTGATGTCAACGTCAAGACAAGAAAACAAGAGTCTTGTGAAGTACTCAATCAGCTGAATTACCATTGAATCTTCTCCCTTTTTATTAGGAATGAACTTGGAGAGACATATCTCGCACAGCTCTTCCACTTCTGCCTTCGAAAGCGTCCCACTCTTGTCTTTGTCGCTCACCTATTATTATTTCACAATCTTTTAGAATCAGTTATTTACCCTTTTTCTTTGTTACTCTTAAGAAGATATTGATCTTGCTCTCTAGGCTTTTGCCCTGGATGCTGCTGAGAATCGCAAGGAAGGACTCCCAGTTGATGAACAGATTGTAGTTGCACATTCGCTTGATTGTTTCTTCTCCTTATGATGAGAGACTTTCAATTCCGGATTCGAATGCTGCAAAATGCACACCTTTCTCAAGAACCTTCCGCCAGTCGTCTTTCTAAACCGAGACACTGAGCAACGCCTTGTAGAGAATATAAATGCTGTGGAGATCGTGTCTAGATAGCTCGTGTTTATTCAGCAGTTTCGGTATATTTTAAATGAATAGCTCCCTGTTAGTTTTCTGCAAGATATCAAGCACCGACGTTTTGTTGAGACAACTTTTGCAAAGAATATGAATATTAAAATGGGGAATAAGTTGGTAATTGAGTAGAGTACCTTGAGATGTTTTCTTGAATGTAATTGACACCAGACGGCTGACGAAGACTGTTCCAGAACCTTTCGATGCCTTGATACTTGCTTGTTTTTTCAAGGTTGGAATGCTACTTTTTGCCTTCAACTTTGTCTAAGAAATCGTCGATGTACTTCGCTATCTCACGCAGATCTAACAAAGATCAACATTGAAAGAAAGAAGTTAAGTAATTGTGTGGTGTTTGCTGCTTGCATTTAGCAGCAACAAGCAAAAATTCTTTTCATAGAAAATATCTAGAATTTACTGTATTTGGTGTGGTTTTTATCAGGTTCTCTTTCGTAGCTATCAGGCATTTCTAAGATGCTCCTGTTTTCCTGAGATTGGAGAAGCTCGGCTTGGAGAAGGTCTTCGAACTGTTCGAGTTTGCGCTCTCTCTTGGAGACTAGCGAGAAGTTTTTAAGCTAAGCCTCTGGGTTAAATGTCAGTGCTTGAGCTATCTTCTAAGCTTCTCTGCGGTTGTGCAGACTGCAGATCTGCTCCTTAGTTAGGATCCCCCCTGCTGAGGAAGAAGGCTAAGAAGGAGATGCTTACTATTGTAGTTTTTAGTCATTTGCATCACTCTTGTTGTTAAAGTATTGCACTTTTTGAAGGAGCTGCTGAATGACATTGAACAGCTGTCCAGGATACTCTGTGTATATCTCACTGAGCCCTGAAAAGCTTCCTTGAATGCCGAAGAAAATAGCTTCTTGATTAGTGTCGATCTAAGCGAAATCCAAATGATTCTGAATTGGGAATCCTTCTTATCTGAAGAAATACATGGATCTACAGGTCAATCCGATGTTATGCTAGACTCTTAGCTTCAAAGCCGAGAAATCTTCTTCGACTTTAGTCTTCGGAATCGAATTGTAAACCTGTCCAAAATAACCAAGAAATCACTAATTTACACACGAACAACCATAATCATTCTTTAAGTTACTCTTGGGATGTCTGTAATGGTGAATTGGAGGTTGCTCTTGCGCTTAACAATTCCCAAATTGTTAATAAACACGAAAAGAGCGTAGGTTTGCTTGAGTTGCTGTGTTGAATGAGGATGGATATGATGCTGATGCTGTTGTGATTTCAATGCCGACTTACTTCTTAACAGATTCAACTCTCCAGTCTTTGAGTTATCTGATGTGCTCACATGAGTTTTTCTATGAAACTAAACTGAGTCTATCTCCTGTTAAAGCAACATTCGCTTATTTCTCAGCTAGTTTTCAGCTAGGTTCTTGAGGTTTCCATCAAGGAATAGTTTCTTCTGAGAATGACTATCTATTCCTGCTGAATAGCGAGCTCTTTAATCATCATATGAGTTAGGTGTAGTGCTATTGTTAAACATGCTTCCTTTAAAAGTTCCTCTGTCAGTTGAAGGTCGATCTTAGTTTAAGCTAATATCTCTCGCTGTCAGTAATTGATTCTAAATAATCGTTGTTGCTGGTGTTGTAGCTGTATCTGCTGCTGAGCCTGTTCTTGAGGTGATCTAATTTAATAGATTGATTTTTCGACTTGGACTTATCCTTATTCTTTCTGACAGCGGCGTGGTTTGTTCTTCTTCTTCAACATTTGTTGTATCGTTGCTCTTAACAATCTATGTGTCTCTTGCTGATTTAGCTGGTGTCTTCGTCCCCCCGTGCTCATTAACAGTCTCTCCTTGAAAGTGTTTAGACTTTCTAGCAAACAGCAAACATAAACAAATGGAGTTCCTTATGTTAAATGTATCCCTTACTAGAGCATCTATGATCCTTTTTGAGAGCTGAAATCTAGCTGCAAGGGAATTCTGGTTACAAATACATTCGTATTTCTCTGCTTTGCTTGCATTGAGTTATCAAAGAATCCAGTCGAGCTGGTTGTTCCTGTCCAAGGGTTGATTTTGGCATTAACTTTTGATTTGTACATCTACTTTACGAAATTGACAAGGCCTTTAGGGTAAGGTTTAGAGGGTTCTTACTATTGCTTGTTGTTTGATATGAAGTCAGATGAACATAAGCTAGAACGAGGTGTTGATGCCTAACGAGATTCTTATTAGAGTCTCGCTTAAGAAGGAAATATGAACTTTTTTGTTTGGATATTCTTGGATTGAAACTTAGAAGAAGAGGCTGATGATACTGCTCTGAAGTCTTTATGCTGTATTCTGGTAGTTTAGGTTGGTGTTAGCAATGAAGACGATGATACTCTGAACAAAGAAGGTGAACTTGCTTCTCTGTGAAGATATTTAACTTCCCCAGAAGAGCCATCCCAGCCAGTATTCTTGGTCTACAGCAAATTAAGCACTTCCACTGGTAATCCTAAGTCTTGTTCGTAGCAATTCGTAGATGATTTAAATCCTAAGCCTGCTACTCCGCGGGAGAGACTCTCACGAGAAAAGGGTTATTCGTTAGAATCAGCAGCATGTGTGCCTTGTTCTCTCTTTCTAGGCTGCTACTCGCTGTGCGTAATTGTTCCCATGGAAAGCACTCTAGAATGCAAGATACTCTTCTTGTTTGCCTGCATTTATTGAGATCTCAAAGATGGGGAATTATTGTTGATAATGTCCAAGGTTGTGCTCAATAATAATTCCTCGTCTGATTGGATTTGGTTATTTTATTTAATCGAAAAAGAGTCACAATCACCATAGAACAAAACACATCAAAACAACTGCTAACTTAATATAACAGTGCTTCTCCTCCCCAAAGTGCATAAGCTTTAGACAATTATTCTGTCTTAATTTACTTGCTAAATTATCTGCAAAGGTACTACAATTATTAGGCAGCAAGCATAAGAACAAGGAAAATTATATAAAAATACTAATAATAATGTTGAGGAAATAAATGAGTGTAAGCTGCATTGTTAATATTATTGATGCTGTGATGCAGATACTAATCACTTTGCACTGTCCACTCCGCAGAAAAAACAAAGCAGATCATTTTCAGGATGTCCCTAAGCAAGCAAATAAAGTAAATCAGCAAAAGCAACCCAAATTATTTCAATTATTAAAACAATATTTTTGTTATTGTTACATTAATAATTGCATCTTTGAGCTTGTGGAGAGGTATTTCATCTTCTATGTCAACTTCCAGACTCGTGAAGAGTAGCCTAGTGAAGTACTCGACTAATCCTGACACCATGCTGTCATCGTCACCTTCTTTGGGGAGTATTTTATCGAGACAAATCTAGCAGAGTTCCATGATTTCGGTTTTGGAGAGATTGCCTGATTTATCTGTGTCAGCTACTTTGATGAAAATATCGATCTTTGACTCTAATGTCTTGCCAGAGACAGCGTAGAGGATGTCGATGAATTAGTGCCAGTCAATGAAGTCCTCATAGTTGCACATACGACGGATGATTTCCTCACTCTGAGAGGATATCTTATCAATACCGTGCTCGAATGTCTTGAAATCGATGCCTCCTTTGCATACTTCTCTCCAGTCTATGCGCTGAATTGACACCGTTTAGAGTGCTTTGTAGAGAATGTAAATGCTGTGGAGATCGCTTCGGGAGAGTTCGTATTTAGTTAGGATCTTGGGAATGTTCTTGATGAAGAGTTCACGGTTGTTCTGTTGGATTCTTCGCATAGCCATTGCAGGAGTGTTGAATCTGATTAGAGAAAGAAAGGATAAGAGTTTAAAGTTGGAATAGTATGAATGTGTGGATTTTGATTACCTTTCAATGTTGTCTCTGATATGGTTCTTTTTCTTTAATTCCGGTCTGCTCATTGTGTTGATAACAGCGTTGTACTCTGAAACTGCACTCTTTAGAGGCTGTTCAGCTTGAGGGAAGCTCTTCTCAAGGAATCCATCCAAGAACTCAGCAATTTATCTCAAATCTAAATAAACAACGAAATTATTATGTTCACAGATATTATGTTTGTATTTACTTTTGGTCTGCTTGATGTCCGGATTGTCTCCCAGAGAAGAAGAGGCTTCGACTTCTAGCACTGATTTCTTGAAATTGGTGATCTGTTTGTCATAGAGTTCTTCTATTTTGGTGAGTTGCTTCAGCCGAGAACTATTGAAAGTCTACTCGAACCTCTTAATCTTCGCTTCTGGGTTGTGTGCTAAGATATTCACAACCTTATCGACCACTGCTTTGTTCTCACTCCTCAAAAACTGTTCTCGAGTCTAGAATTCCCTTGGGTTTGTTGTGGCTGAAGCTGAACCTGAAGAAGATGTCTATTCCATGGACTCAACTATGTTATCCCCTCCAGCAAGTGTATTTTCCTTGGCTTGCTTCTGTGCATTCGAGTCGATAAGCTAAGCTATGACCCTGACTAGATTAGCCTTTCGTTCTGCTGGGATATACAAATTAGCTATTCCACAGAATCCACCACTGCCTCCAACGAAGATGGGCCTGATTTCTTTGTTATCTGAGCGGACAATGTCCATGTGACTATTGATCGGTGTGCCATCATCAAGAAATAGATATATTTATTTGGAGTTGATTGCCAGTCTCATTTTAAGTTGTTCCTTGAGGTTAGTGAAGTCTTCAAGTAACTTGTATTCACTCATCAGGTGCTGCACTGGTGGAATTTATAGAAACACATACTTCAAATTGTTTTTCCTGCTAACTTGACTCAAATTTACAATGAACACAAAGAGATAATCATGGTTCCAGTGTGTCTCTGGCAAAAACACATCAGACGCATTAGTAGAGCACTGTTTCATTAATAAGCCCACACTAGCAATGCTAGTCTAACCTTCGTCTCCAATGGTCTTTTATGTGTAGAGATTAAAAATATCTCCTTGACTGCTGTTTGTAATGTCCTTTTAACTTGCCAAATCCTTTTAGCTGCCTCTACCTCTCAGATTTTACTAAGAATACAACTACTATGGAACCTACAGTAGTTGCTACTCTTGCTGCTATTCGTGTTGTTCTTCGTTGATATCATATGAAAACGGAGCAGGATGATGATGAGGTGAACTGTCAACAGCCGAAAATGCTCCAACTCCCTTTTCAACTGAGTTCTGCTGCATCAAAGCGTGACTAGGTAATGGAAGTAGTTTCTTTTGTTGAATTGAAAGTCTTGGCTTGTTTTAGAAGAACAGAAACTTTGGGGTAACGATGGTGCTTTTGATTTTAGTGATGAATAAGTCTTTAGTTTTGAATGAACTTTGAGTCGCTGAGGAGTTGCTTTCTTCTACTTCATCTGCCTTTGAGCGGAGTGGCTTGTACGAGGAATACTTAGAGTGCTTGTTTTGTTCTGAATTGAATTGCCCAGAGCCATTTAGCATCAGATTTCTAGTACCTCCTCCTTGATACATTGTCTTCACAAAACTTTTCAGTCCATGAAGCATAGAGTTCTCAGCTGAATCGACGGAGCTATTCTTTAAGGAAATAGATCTTCCATGAGATTGATAGAGTTGTAGTTAGTGTTGCTGTTGTTAATCGCTTCCTAGATATTCCATTTAAGGACCACTTTTTAGGGAAGTAAAATAATTCTACCCAATACCAGCTTAGTACGATCCTGTTATGGGTGTTACAGCTGTAGATGCAAAGCCAGTGGATGACCCTGGTTGATAGCATTAATAATGTAATCCTTATGTAGCTGCAGGGATGGCTGTTGCTTGTGAGCTATTATACACAAGTTTGTTCATAAATACGTTTTAGGAATTAAAATCAGTGGTGGTTCCCTCTGTGTAGATCGCATTCAAATCGTGGATTCGCTTTGTCTTAATGTCGATGTATTGCGCCTTGTTGGTTGCACTCATGAAATCAAGCTGTCCAACTCCGTTAGATGAAGAGATAACGCCGGAGTTATGTTATTTCCCTAACCCAGCTCGCTTTGGCTTGGTGTTCCTTAACAAAAGCGTTTCAGTCAAAGCGGAGTCTCCATTGTTTGAAGCTGTCGATGATTCGTTCGTCAGCAAGCGTTAGTTGGATGCCTAAGATATTTTCTATTTCGCACTTCCATTCCACCCTGAGTGATGCACTTATTACTGCTGAGACTGTGATGGCTATTACCCAAAGAAGTTGGTCGATGTCAAAGAAGCAAGTCTATTCTTAGAAGCCTTTGTGGGAGTGCTTAAAGATGCGTCTGGATGTCTCTTTCTATCATCCATACTGGACTTCACAATCCTCAAGTTCATTCCAGAAATGAGTGTGCTCTTCTTCAATGAATTTCAAAGAGAAACTTAGAAGTAGTTTGAGTATTTGACTTGGGTCTCTCTTTTTACTAAAGAATTGAGTTGTGTATGTGTGTTTGTTGCCGCAATCTTCCCAATCTTCTTGAATTGATGATTAGATTGTTTTCCAGTTACATGATAAGTCCCAAAACAATAAATAATCAAATTCTCTTGCAATTAATGGAATTGAGTTATTTTTGAAGAACTATCCATATTCCCAAATCACTTAGACAGGAGCATTTTAAGCAAAATCAACAAAAGTCTATTTGTATTGAACTCGTCACCATTGTTGTTGGTTGAACTTTAAAATAAAAGAATTGAAAGTTTGGATATGACCAATATGATAATAACCCTGAAAACTGAAAGGGGAAGGTGTTGAAAACCTTAAAAACAGTAGAATTGTTTCTAATTTTGGGGTTGAGGATATCCAGCAAGAAATAAATAATATCACACTTCGAAATATTAAAAAAAGAAGAAAGGCTTTGACTTGCATACCTGCTAACAAACCAAATAGAACAACAGGAGAATATTCATCAAATACAAACGAAGAAGATGGAGGCACCTTAGCTGAATGAAGACGAACTCAATGAAATATACAGCTGGGTAGATTCAATGCCACTCTCTCGTCCTAAGAAGAACATCGCGAGAGATTTCTCAGATGGTGTGCTCATGGCAGAGATTGTCGCTTAGAACATCCCTCGGATTGTTGAGCTGCACAACTACTCAGCAGCTAACTCCACCAAACAAAAATACTACAATTGGGAGACACTCAACAGTAAGCAAGACATTCAAATAGTTAATAGTTTGCTTGGATTGCTGTGAGCTGTGGATTAATAATATCAAATTTCAGCGGCAATTTTCAAATACCAAAAATAAGTTGAATCTTTAGCATTCACCATCAAATAGGCCACTGCGCAAGAGGGATAGTAAATACATGGATATATATATATATCTTTGAGGGCTAAGATAAAAGGGAAGAAGAAGAAGATAAGCTGTTATGAGTGTAGCTTTGTAATTATTCCATTCGAGATATAGTTTGATACAACTGTTATTAAATACTAGTGGGTTGATTGAGATTATTTTAATTTGAATTTATTGTCTCTTTGATTCCAACTTCAAGAGCTGGCATTATTATTAGAGATACTAATCATTGATAATTGTTACTTGCAGAGAAGGTATTCAAGAAGCTAGGGTTCTAAATCAGTGCGATTGACATACAAAGCGTGATTGAATGCAGACCAGAAGTCATCGAGAGGGTGCTTAAAATAGTCAAAACGAGGCTAGAACAATGTGTCAATGATCCAGCTGGATTTTCTCCTGAAAAAACACAAGGAAAGTCATTCCCTAATGTTAACGGCAATAACGGCGCTGATGGAGAAAACAAATAGTAAACAGCAGAGAATTTATGATGAAAGAGCTAATAATTGAGTTGTATTTGAAATAGATTCCAAAATGGAGACAGACAGCAGTAGCAAGACGAAATAATCTGGGAAAAAGACTAGACCATCGGAGAAATGAGGGAAACAATCGAAGTAATCAGATTGAGAATTATTTAATTAGGGGAGGATGTAATTAATCTAATTCAATTTGAAAGATCCTGGAGATAAAGATCAAGAAGATGGAGGATTTAATATCACTGAAGGACAACAAAATACGCACCCTCCAGACCAAGATGGCTGAACATGGACTCTACTGATGATACTTTGATCGATACTAACCCATCAATCAACACAAATATATTTCTGTTTTGCTTTTATTTTTCTTATTTTTGACTACTGTGCCTGCCATTTTAAATCTATTAATCAACACTTTAACCCAATTATGCCATGGAAAACAAGAGTCATTAATAGGGATGCAGTCAAAACACATTTTGATTTTGAAAGGAGCAAAATACAGTTACATTAACAAGCAGCATACACTTTGCATATTAGACACATTATTGCCCTTTCATTTTTGAGAAGCAGACCAGTTGTGCAACATTATTTTTTGGAGTGCTAGCAGAGCATTCTCTCTAATGCTAGCATCTTCGTGTCTAGCCTTAGCCATGATCACCTTTTTCTTGTCGAGTCCTTCAATCACGCTAAACAAATCAAACAGATCATCAGAAATTATGATATCGTTCATTTAGAGGCATTAAATGTGCAGATTGTAAAGTTGAGTTACTTTCTTCCGAAGGGATGGAAGCGGCAGAATTCACCAATGTCGTAGCAAGCAATGGCTACATTCTTCAGTCTGTCGCTGTCGAGGAGACCGACGAGCTTTTTAATGAGTTCTAATACAGGAAAACATTGCAGAATGAGCATTTTCAATAATTTATATTTTTGATTAGTCTCGTTTATTATTTTACGATAATCGTTGTCATCGAATTTCTTGACATTTTCCTTCCAGAATTTCTCGGTATGCACTGGGCTCCACTCGAGCTGTTGCATGTTGAGTTCCTTCAAGTACTTCTCGAACGATCTGGTTGAAAATATTATTGCATTAACTCACATTTACTTATGAGATATTAACTTACGTGAGAATCTTAATATTCTTTTCAAGGATCTCGCCCATGTAAGAAATATCATCAAGAACTTCCTTTTCCTTGATGTTGCCTTTCAGTAAGGTCTCACACACTCTTAACAAATCGTTGTCCACCAATACTTCAATGCAAGTGTTGAATTGTGTCAAATTCTTCAAAAGATGGCAAAGAGAATGAGTTTAATGATTGAAAGAGATAAAAATAAATAATAATACCTTGAAACATGCAAAAGCCACACGAACTAGCTTTTCTCTGGAAATCTTCTAGATCACTTCGATGGCTTGACCGACGAGACGCAGCTAAATATCAGTCAAAAAGCAGTTGTAACAAAAGAAAGTTGAAGAAACTAAATTATCCTTTTTACACTTGGATCAGTGAAGCAAGTGACACTCTTATCACTGAAGGAGATCAACCAAAGCACAAGGAGAGTGTAATACATAATTTAGAGATCTGATGGATATTTCTTCATATTTTCATGCAGGCTGCCAGATACAAACATTTTACAATAAATTGAATTTCCTTAACATTTATTATTAAAGATTCTTACAATTAAGCTCCATTGTTATCTAGGAAGACCTTCGCGAGAACATCGTGTTTAAGGAGGAAAGCATAACAAGTGGTTAAGCAGTAGTCGCTAAGATGGCTTGAGTTCTGGTTTGAGCTGAATATTAGCCAGAACAAAAGAATTAACTAAATAATCAAAGAAAGAGTTATTTCTTTGTGAATATATTACTCCTTGGATCTCATGAGATACTAGACGAATGCCTTTTGTTGTTAAAAGTATGTTTTTCTATCGAGTTCAGCAAGGATGTTGCTGGTGATTCTAGCAGCTGCTTCGTAGACTGTCTTATCGAAATTATCCTGGTTGAGAATCTGTGTCAAGACTGTGTACCAATTCTTCTCAGAGGGCTGGTCTTGGAAGCTCAGCAAGATCTTCTGTAGGTTCTTTCTGTCGTCTAAATCATCATCAATGGGGAAGGTTAATTTAGAAACATGATTTGAGCAATCTTCTTTTCATACCAAGAATGATTCCGTCGATGGTTGGAACGACGTACATGAGCAGGAAGTTATCGTGATTGCAGCCATTGAGGATATCGAAGAGCATGTTAATATACCCAATCCCATCTGACTTCGAAATCAGATCTCGCTATCCACCGATTTCCAAAGAATTGAACTTCTTGAATTTCTCCATGGATTCCTTGGAAACTAAAGTTCCGATGCGATCAAGATTGCTGAACCCATCGTTGACTCTGTTTTGGATTTCCTTAAGGGAATCTTCTCTATCGTAGAACACAAGAGAGTAGTTCAAGTATCGTCTCTTCATACTGGTTAAGTTTGTTCTGGATTGGCTTGTTTTGTGTGTGAATTAATCGATGAATTTGGGTGTATATCTTTCTTAATAGCACAGCGCAATGATCTGTTCCTATTTTATCTTTTATTCGTTCTGTACCTCCCACTTTTATTTTATTTATTTCCTGCATTCTCCGAAAGAAAAAATAGGAAGAAATGAAAATATCAACTTGATCAATGCTGGGTGATTCTTTTATTGGTTTGGAGTGAATTATCAAACAACAAGGGCGAGATTGGGAATCAAAACAAACAAAGTGGAAAAAGAGAGGTTAGTGATGGGCATGTAGACATTGTTTCTGTTAGATTTGTTTAAAAAGATCAACACTATGCGTTTGTTTTGAGCTGCTGTTTAGTTATTTTATTTGTTTTTTACAAGGAGAGTGTAAAAAGTTGAAGAAGAATATCAAAAAGGGAAGTTTAAGAATTCCTGAGTTAAAAAATGACTTGGAATATGGAGAGATTTAAAATCTACTGCTGCTGGGTTTCTTAATATTAAAGAATTATAGTTTTAGGAGAAAGAAAGAGAGAAGCACATAGAGTGATTTTTGCAATAAAAATATATTATAAAAACTAATAAATAAATAATAATGCAAATCAGTAAAGCTAGGAGTCAAAAGATAATCATTTATTAGACTGAGGGAGGGAGAGATAAGAAAAACAAGGGCACTAAAAATAAATTATTAAAAATCAATCTCTGCAGTTCTTCCTGCTGACTTTGGTTAAGAAATTGAAAGCCAGGAGAAAGAGAAAAATTAACCAATACAGCGCAGAATACAACAAAATAAAGAAAAGGATCTCCAACAAGACCACATCACTAATACCCACAATCACCCCAAGCACATCTTTGAATCATCGCCGGTTTAGTAGCAGCAACAGCAGCAGCAACAGCTGACGATGATGATAACCTCAGCAGGGATGTTTGCAGCTTATCAGTCAGATTCTTCGCTCTTGCCATTTTTCTCTTCTTCTTCGGTGACTTAAAACTAACCTACTCATAATCCTAATATTTTCGATGAAATCAATGCATTCTGCCCTTAATCTACATAAACCTATTATCCTTCTTCTTCTAATTACGACTCCAATGGAGTACTACTCACGCATGAAGACACTTATGACCAATCAGTGGGGTCTTTTCTACCAACTACCCTCCAACAAGAAACAAATCTGAGTTTGTAGCCATTTTCTTAGTTTCCTCCTATCTCTGATAAAACCTTGCAGTTTTATTCTCCCTTTGATCATTCGTTTCAACCACTTAGCTATCATCCCCTGCAATCTAGGTCATCACATAATTCCACTAACCTACCTGACTCTTTACCTCTCGACAATATCCTTCGTAACAACAACAACTTTCAATCTGATTTGCCCACACCACTTTCCAAAAAACTCAACATCCTCACCTTCAAAGTCCGAGAATGCACTAAGAAAGAAGTCCACGAAAAGAAAAAATGTCCTTATTTCCATAACTCCGGTGACAGGCGAAGATGTCCGGAGTAATTCAATTATTCATTCAATGAATGTCCCCGCAAAGATTGCTAGCTTTACGACAGCTGCCCTATGGTGCATAACAAAGTAGAATAACTCTATCATCCTTTAAGATACAAAGCGAAATACTGCTAAGTATTTCAAGGATAAGAATCAGAGAAGAAATGCGATTACGGGAGTTACTGCTCGTTTGCGCATCAAGAAGAGGAGATTGTCATCCCAGTTATATCCAAATTGCCCAGAGATGCAATGTTCTACATGTACTTCTACAAGACAGTATGGTGCCCCAACAGGCAAGCGTAAGAAAGATATTCTCAAATAGAATAATTGTGCTACTTCAATATGTATTTATGTGTCAATCTCTCTTTTTTGTTTCTTTAAAACAGCCATGAGCGAAGTGATTGTGTGTACATGCACAATGTCTAGGATTTCCGTCGTGATCCGAAAAGCTATTAACTCTACCCTTAGCAATGTGAGCACTGGAAGAAAAATACCATTTCCAAATATCACAATGGGGAATGTCCTAAGCTGCTGGATTGCAAGCACTGTCATGGATGGAAGGAGTTAGACTATCATCCGTAGGTCTATAAAACCAAGCAATGCAATGTCCCAAACTGCACTGGAACTCTTGTGTATCCTATGTACCATTC
>Ga0302271_10001957_pt1 | contig 19087 bp, 10 predicted proteins | sample III_Bog_N1_1_FD_198767 | JGI IMG/M metagenome (GOLD analysis project Ga0302271, IMG submission 198767) | Peat permafrost microbial communities from Stordalen Mire near Abisko, Sweden - III_Bog_N1_1 | ecosystem: Environmental > Terrestrial > Soil > Wetlands > Peat | place: Sweden: Abisko...
GGATGCTCTTCACTGCTTTGAAGAAGCTCAAAATACAATTGAAGGGGAAACCTCTAAAGCGTTAATCAAAGAACTGATCGAAAATGCGAAATACTATTCACACAATCCCCAGCTAGAGTGAACTGATAATAACTTCTTGAATTTGTTGTTTTTCATGCATAATCAAGTCTCGAACGAATCGTCTTAAGATATCCTGATGAGTTTGGGAATATAAAAAAAGCAGTATTTTGTTTTATCAATATTCAAGTACTAAACCAGAGATATCTCTTTCGTTTCTTTTAATTTAAGGTTTATTTATGAACAAAACAAAATAACTTAGAAAAATAATAATTTAATGATTGATACAATTAAACATTTAAGAATTTGAAGTGATTATGAGTAGATTTTTGTTGATGGTTTCAAGGATCTGAAATAGTTTGATTGAAAGCCAGAAAAGTTGTCAAAAATACATGACTAAGCTAATCTGTGTTTGCTTCAATTAAAGAATTTAGGTAGGTTTTCGAATGTACATGAAATATTGTCCGCATATTTTATGAGTCAAAATTTAAACATAAAGGAGGGAAATTTCCCCTCCCAGATACAAATCGACTTTCCATGATTCAAAAAGAAAGAATAATAATACATAAAATAGCTTTATTTAAGTGGTAGGTAAAAGCTTTTTAGTGATATTTCTTCTGCTTAAAGGTCAACATAGACATAAAGATTCTCATCATCACTCTCAAAGCACTTATTTCCTCAAGCCATTCAAAGTTCACCACTGACTATTTGTGGATATATATAACTCCTTAGAATACATAAAATCCTATCAAAAGATGTTACGTAAAAGCCCTTATGTGAGTGAGAATTTCAAGATGTTTTACACTCGTGAATGGGATTCATAGTCATCAAGTAGCAGCTAAGAGGCGCTGAATCAAACTCTTAACTTTATGCAATCCTTGTGTCTGGACTAAAATCTTCAATAGTAGCAGATTCAGTAACAACAATAACAACATCCTAAGCAATATGAACCAAACTGGGCTGCACAATCATCTTCTGCAAAAAGAACAATGCATTAATCAGCGTTTGATGATACTTCAAATCGGTTGCTAACCGCTAAATTGATTAGCTACCCAGAATAATCACAGAATTCTAATAATAATAACAACAATACAGAACATTAAAATGTATTTGTTCCTCAAGCTTGTTCGTATTGCAAGCTTCATTTCGATCAGATTCTTCTACTCAAACATCAAACAGCTTCTTCAGAAACAAATCAATCAAGTAAACTTTCATCCCAAAAGAGACTTGATGCTTTCTTCACAACGAAACAAAGAACACAAATCCAGCAAGAGCAGCAACAATAACATCAACATTAGCATTAGTATCCTTAACAATAATTCAATTCTTTGAGCAGAGAACAAGTCTTGTAAAAAGCTGCTTCAGCCCCGTCTTAAAGTACAAACTTTGTTTAGCAAGTATTGTGCAAGTCTTCTTAGAGCAAATTAGGGCTTACGAGATCAATTGAAACAAACAATCAAAATGTTAATCGCTTTTCGATGCTGCCTTCTCCAAATGAAGGAAATCCAATGACTGGCTTATTCTCATAGTGTGAAGAATGTGGAAGATCAATATGCTTTGCTTGCATAAAAAAATGTTAAAACTGTGACAAAGCAATTTGCCCTTTGCCTCTTTGCTCGAATATTAAATACGGCTAGCAAGAAGACATTCTCGAGTGCAGCGGATGTTTTAGAAGAAATCAGTGGGAAAATAATAATATCGAATGAGGCTAGGAAGAATGTTTTATTTACAAATTTTCATCGCTTCTTAAAAATGATGAATGAGTTCTATGATTTGCTTGATTGAATCTGTTGCTTTGTATTGATCTCTGTATGTTTACTAATTGTTGTCCACTAATTCTTAAATTGAAACACAAAAATAATAATAATAATAATAATAATAATAATAATAATAATAATAATAATGCATGTTTTGAAACATTTTGTTGTTGTTTAATCACTTTAAATATTCAGCTAATTGAAAACAAATATCTTCACAATTTTATCTTTTTTCCCCTTGATTATTTTCTTCTTTATCCTCTTTTCAAAAATGCATTCGTTCCTTAATCCCCCAAGCGACCACCATCTACTCCTTCTACGTAAATCTCCCAAATGCGTATGCTCTCAGCTATCAATTCTATGACGATAACCAACACGTAATCAATTAAACATTCCTATTTTCGACTGGTTAAACTCGATGCCAGCAGTATTCTTTTATTTCAGAAAACAAAAATATCACAATTGTTTTAACTTTAAGCATTTCTTAGGCAGCAGCAGACAAAAGGAGATATCCCCAAAATGCTGCACATTCTCGTATCAGGCTCTCTTGGCCTCTTTTAGAAAGCTTTTACGATGATCGGTGGGAGATGGCTAATCAACGCATATTTATCTCTGGCGAAGAGAATAATTGCATTTTGGATTTGTTTTACAATCGCATTGTACACCTATCTTATCGCTTATTACTTAATGATCCCTCGGATGTAGCAAGAGTTGCTTCTGCGCTTCCAGCAAGACGAAAACTAAAATTTCATTGGATTCTACTTCAACACTGCACACAAGGACATTCTCTGTGAAGGTAAAGGAGCATATTTAGAGACCTAGCATGCTCTAAGCTCCCTGAATTTTGACATCTAGACCCTTTGTGGAATTCATCTTTATGACTAAGAGCACGGGTTAGAATTCGAACCTGAAGCGTATTAAGTGAATATCTAGCTGAATATCGTTGATCTTAGAGATATTTCTGAGCAAAAACAATTCGCAACAAGAGCACTTCCAATCGAAGTGAATATCATCGACAGCAATGGGAAGAGTCTACTAATGAGGAAGATGTTGCATTATGGATAAACCCAAAGAGCTGGAAGGAGTATTTTATCTAGAATATGGGATAAAATCACTAGCATTTTTAGTGATTCTGGTTCATAAAATTTTAAAGTCGAAGATATCTTATTTGAAGGTCTTCCAAATAACCTTATTGATCTGTAAGGAATCGTCATCCGCATAAAAGGATCCGATGTATTCGTTGAAGATTCCTCGCTCATGATAAATCCTGTGCTTAAAGGACCTAGATTCTTCTTGTACTATCGATTCTATTCCACTGGAATGATTTTCTCGTTCTTCTCTGCCGTCTGTCTTCTTTAACTCCCACTTGTGCTATAATTAGCACTGGAATCTTCGCTTTTTAGAGTAATCAAGGAGGTCATCGAAGCTATATCTTCAGGTTTGCAGACGATACAAAATGGAATAAAAACAGTGATGGATTTTCCAAATAGAATCAAGAGAGCGTTGCTTTCTCCTTTTTAAAAGAACAAGAAGGAAAAACTGGAATGAGTTGAACAAAACATAAGGAGAGTATTTCTGAAAATCACAAAGAAAAAGGATATGTGGTTTAGTGTTTATGATTCTAGTAATTCGTTAAAAAAAGATCTATTTTGGCTTCCAAAAATACTACAGAATCTCAACTCAGTCCCCTCAAAAAGATTGAATATTTATCCGAGTCAGATTCTCTCAACTTTCCTACCCTTTATTATTCAGAACACAGGATTTGAAATGTTCAAATCGAGAAAATTAATTATTCATATTGTTGAAATCTGTTAAATATTGCAATAAATCTGATTTTAATTCCAATCAATATGCTTCGATCCTCCTTTTTAACTTTTTCTTTAAAGAGACACCATTCCAACAATTATATTGCTAAAATTTCTTTCATTTTGAATCAAAAGCACTAATACATAAAATTTCAACAACACCCTGCTGATGACCCCCAGTACTTGATTAAATCAAGTGCAACGATGGCACTTTCACGCACAATTCTACTAGGATCTTCCACGAATATTTCCAAGAACTTCTAGTCTTCAGAGATAGAAGAATATGCCGAAAGCGCTTCATGTCTCACGATTTCATTCTCTTCAGAATCCAACGCAGTAACTTTGAGTTGATCCACTGATGCTTTAGCACTTTCTCCTAATTACCCCAGGACGAAACAGACTTCGTGCCTAAAAAGATTATTCGTTTTGTCCCAGAATTTTTTATCCAGGAACTTAGCTAGCAGCAGGATGCTCTCTGCGTCAGCTCGATCACGTAGAAGATATAACGCCCTGTATTTATCGAATAGAATTGTCTTTTCTGATAGAACAAATGCTTCGATCTTTTGATTTAGTGTCTTTTGGTCTAGGACACATTCTTTTTCGTTGAGTTCAGCTTCTGTGAATGGGGCAGCTGGCTCTCTTGTTTGGTTGTACTTTTTGCCGTATCGCTCAGCTAGAACATTAAATGTCTTGATTTTTTCAGCTGCTATTGAGCAAGTTCCACTGACTTCTCTAACAGTGCTCAAAGCGAATTTTTCGAAAATTGGCAGTAATTCCTTATCATTAGCTTCTGCGAAATTACTGAGACCCTCTCCTGATTCGTGTCTGACAACAGGATATTCTTTTTCATCTTCTAAAACCTTGATTAAGAAAGGCTTAATGATGTGAGCGAACTTAGTGTCCATTTGTCCAAGTGCATAAGTGACTTCATGCTTGAGGAGATCAGAGTCATCAAGTTGATCAAAGTTATTAATCAGAGCATTTACTGATTCCTCTGTTCCAATGGATTTTAGCTCAAAGATCGATCGGTATTTCTCTCCACACGAAGTCTTCGGGTCTCTGAGGATCTTAATGAACTTATCGCAAGCGGTTTCTTCAGGGATTGCACTCATTTTTGGATGGGTTTGTATATTTTTCGTTTTTTGTTATGCTGAAATAATATTTTGGTCTTAAATAAGTTTCTCAATTATTCTTATTATTTCTTTGAAGAATGCATAGAAACTCATAAATTAAGCTAAATTTAAGCTTCCTCATCAGAAATAAATAATTCTTGTGCTTTTGTTGTTGTCAAGGATAAGAGGCATTGAAGTGATACAAGCATAATTTTAGCAAGAAAGAAAAATATGACTTTAAAACAATAAAGATACTAAAATGAAATTGCTCAGTAAACAAATAAAGAATTTCAAGAACTATTGGCTTTTGGAGGAGCAAATCTATAAACCTAATCCATGAAATGAGACATGAATTCCTCAAGAAGCTCTTCATCAGGGACTTTTCCCATCATTCCATACATAGCAGCTGTTCCAACGCTTGCATATTTTTTAGGATCTTTCTTAACAATCTCAACTGCTTTTCTCAAATCAGCTGTAAACTATTCTTTGATTGCAAGATGCTAGGGCATCACACTAATGTGAATACAATCAGGGAAGCGCTGGTTTTCCACTTACCAATCACTTATTTCCTCCATGGCATCAGCTACATGGAAGATGTTGATAGTGGAGTTTTTCTTAGCTCTGAAGGCTATTATTGTTGCATATGGTTCACCCATCACCTCAAGATCATCAATTTTATTAATTTCGTCTTTTAAATAATCCACAGCTTCCATTAGCTGTCTGTTCACATCAACATACCCTTTTTATCCTAGAACCATCATTGACGCCCAAGCTGCTGCGATAGGACCGCCTCCTCTTGTGCCCAGAGTTGTGGGGGATATGTAAATTCCACCTGGCCAGCCAGTATACGAGTAGAATTAAGGAAGTCGCAATTCTGAATTTCTAAAAACAAGCACAGACGCACCTTTCACTGAATATCCATATTTATGCACATCTGAAGAAATAGAAGTCACACCTTAGTTTCTGAAATCAAATGCTTCAAGAGGTCTTCCAAGTTGTTCCATAAACGGCAGCACAAAACCACCAATAGCGCTGTCCACGTGGCATGGGATACCAGCAGCTAATGCAATTTCAGAAATCTCCCCCACTGGGTCAACAACACCATGAGGATAAGATGGAGCTGAGACGATAATGCAGCAAGTGTTTCTGGTAATCTTTTGCTTGACTTAATCAGCACGCATTTTGAAAGTTTGCTTATCAGAATCAACATACACAATCTTTACACCATAGTAGTGCGCAGCTTTGTTAATCGCAGGATGTGCTGAGATACACATGATGATTTCAGGCTGGGTGATGTCATCATGAGCTTTAACTAATCTGTCTCTGTAAGTTTTTACTGCCAAGAGAAGACTCTCAGAACCACCTGAGGAGACAGATCCAACGCATGTGAGAGGATCACCATGAAGGAGTTTTGCTGTCATAGCTACGATCTCAACCTCAAAGTTACGCAACGATGCAAATTTCATGGGATTTAAGCAATTTGTGTGGATAAAGATGTTATGAGCTTTCGTTGTGAATTCTGTGTGTGCATGAGAGTGATCATAAACATAAGCCCATGCTTTCCCTTTGGTAGGATCTAAATCATGAGTCTATCGTTCTCTCATGATTGCAAGGATATCTTCTTCTTTTAATCCTTCGCTAGGAAGAGAAGAATACACTGGAGGAGGTTTATTCTAGAATTATTCATGGACAGTCTTTGCTGCTTCATTTGCAATCTCCGAGGAGATTTTCATAGAAAGAGTTGATGACGATTTCTTCAAGAACCTTATCAACCCTTTAGCAATACTTTTGAGGACACCGCCGTTGTTTCTGGCAGTCTTATAAAGTCTTAACAGCGTAATTATGACAATAGCATGCTCTATTTTTCTAGCAGTGGACTCTTTTTTGAAGAGTTCAAGCATATTGAAAATGCACGTTTTAATAGTTTCAGGTATGCGTTCCATATTTACAAAAAACTACTTTCTTGACTTCCACAATTTATCAATTTTTTAATAATAAATATTTTGAAAAGATATTGAAGGGAAAGCAAGATTTAAGAGAAGAAAAAATCTAATAAATATCTAAGTTACTCGAGGATAAATAATAGGATAAAATTAACCATTTCGGAATTCAACTGAGGAAAAGGGAATATTTTTACCAAATAAAACAAATAAGTCTCTTCCTTTGTCAAAATAAATGAATGTCTAATTCTTGAAAATATTATTCCCATGACCAATTTTAAAAATGATTTCAGAGGAATAAACACGTAGATTTAATAATATTACAAGCTCAATTTTAGAGTTTTATTGTGTAAAAGTGAAAATTTGGGAAAACGAGACGTTAAATAATTCCAAAATCGTTTATCAATTGTCCTGAAAATGAAATAAAATATATAGATAAGTAAGTTAAGATTCGAGGGTTAAAATGATGAAATAAAGATATTTTCTTGCAGGTATTAATTATTAAAGATAAATCCAGAAAGCTATCTAAAAGCTGAAATGATCCTATTTTTGATATAATTGTTTGAGAGAAATAAAATTCATAAAAATCGAAATTGATTTATTTTTATCACAACTTCCTTTTAAAGTCTTGTATTGTGTTGTAAGCCTAGAAACAATAAATAAAATATGTGTGTGTACTACACTTCTCATGTTGTATTTATTCTTAATCAATATATTTATGAAGAAAACAATGAAAATTAGAAGAATGCTCAAAATGGGTAGGTTAAAAAGCGAAAAAATCTTGTAAAAAAATATATCTAAGACAAATTTACGATCCTCATCAAACATCACAATTAAAGCACCACTATTCTTTTAAATTATTATTAAATTATTTTTTTCAACCATCCTAAAGATATCAAGTGCATATTCATCTCATCATTAAACAAAAAGAAAATGGAAGTCGAAGGCAAGAGAACGATTAACAAGTACAAGCAAAAAATCAAAGAAAAGATGATGCTCAAGAAGAAGCGTCATTCCAAAGCTTCAGTTGTGAACAAAAAGAAGATGGTCTTAAGAGAAACCAAAGCAACTGCTTCATCGGTTGATGTTGAAAAACAAAATCCATCTGAAAAATAGAAATCTAAATTGATTTCCAAGCTCAACGCTTTTAAAAATATCGAAGAATCCAATAAATTCCAAGGACAATTAACTGTGTTCTTGGGTGGATACAGTAAAGATCTGGTCACAAAAGTTGTAGATGCTATTGAAAGAACTGCGTTAATTGAGTTGCTTGAGGAGGCTATTGAATAGTTTTGTTTTGGTGCAGCTAATCGACAGAATTCAAATACACGAACTCTGTCAGGGATATTCATGGAGCTGGCTAAGATGCACATTGAAGAATCAGATCCTATGAAGGTGAAGAGCATCTTTGCTAAGAGTGCAGTCTAGCAAAAGAAAATATCCAAAGATAAAGAAAACGCCAAAATTAAGATCAGCTAGTCATAGATTTCAGTGAATTCCAATGCGAAGAACAGAAATATGTTCGATGATCTGTCTGACTAAGCCGATAGCGACAGTGAAGAAGATAAAGGAAAAACTGCTGTGGAAAATGAGGAAGATGAATATGAATCAGTCGATGAAGATGAAGATATGAAAGAATGAGGCAAAAAGGGAATTCAGAAAAGTTAGTCTTAATTGTTTCGGAGATAAATGTTAATTTGGAAATATTTCAATAAGAGATTTAAGAAGGTATTTTGTGGTTAATTACACTTGTATTTGTATTTCAACAAAAATATTATTAGAAAGTGATATGTTTAGAATAAATGGGGTTGCTATTGAATTTGAATCAGCTAGGGAAGGTGCAAATAAAGTGAAAAAATGTAGTAATAAAGTGGTTTAAAAATTAAGCAAAAAAAAATAATATTATTCTTTTCAAATCGAATTCACGATTGCTGAGTATCAATGCTAGCAAGAACTTGTTGAATTGCCTTTTTAGAAGAAGTCAATCTGCTTAAAACCTGTGTTACAAGTGCTGTTTAGTCATGCACGAATTAAAATCTCACCTGTACTTATCCCTTTAATTCTCGCTCATCTTAGCTGTCAAAATTCAGAGAAATATACTCAATAGTTTAGTCTAAGTAAGACATCAAATCGACGTATGGTGAAGATAACTTTAATTCCTTGCTTGGATTCTCATTATCTGATGTGTGCATGCTGCTACAAAGTGTTGTTTTAACTGATTTTTCACTTTCAGTTATTTTATCTACTGTATTGCTTTTTTCAATTGGCAAGCAGGTGAACATGTTTACTTTAAATTTAGCACTTGATTAGATTGAATCGGTGATTTCGGTTTCACTTGAGAATTCAAAGACTTCTGAGATGGACATCGTCGTTTAGGTTAAGGAACTCGGAGCGATCTTTCTAGTCTAAAACATCTACTTTTGAATCTTTTCACCTTCTTTAAACTAAACTTCAAGTTGAAGTTTGTAGTATAAAGGGCTGATTTTCATCGAAGATGCTTCCATTGTAAGTTTGTGGAATTCAACAACTATCACTGGCTGCTCGAGTCTCTCAGCTATCCTTCCAAAAACTTCAATTCCTTATTCTGATTAGAAATCACTTGATTTTTTCGAAAGTGCAGGACTACCTTCGAAATTTAAGTGCACTTGTTATGGCTACTAGACTATTTAATCTTTTGAATCCGATTTTTCTGTATTTCTTCTATGCTATTTTCTTTCTCTTGTTGGGCTATTATTACCTTTAAGTGACTCTTTTCTGCTATTATTAAGATTATCCATACTAGAAATAAAGCCTGATTGATCCTTATCAAGTATTGGCTTAGTAGCACTGTTGAATCTCTTTTTATCTATACTGACACCCTTGGAGTCTGTCGAATGATAAAATAATGAATTATCGCATCCTAGTGAATACCCTTCACTTTCGATGTATCCCTTTTCACTCTCTTCATAGACATGCTCAAAAAGCTAGAATTTCTCTTAAATATTCAGTAATTATTGTATGTACAATGTCAATGCATCATCCATTTACTAAATCGAACCAGGCAACTTCCCTCCTGAACTTTACAGTTTTAAGATTCTCTTGACTTTCTTCTCGATCTTTTTGAGCACAGTCATAGAGAAGAAATATCTCTATTCGTTTGCTAGATTTTCAAATTTTTCACATGGAATCGCAGGAGTTCCAGAAGTCTGAAGCGTGGGTTTTCTAAGGATGGCTGTTTTCTTTTTCTAGATGGTTTTGTTTTCTGGAGTTTCTCGAAAGCACAACTGTCCCATAGTTAACTGTAGTCTTGAAGCAAAGAGAATGGATATGTGATGTCTTGTTGTTTATTTCTTTTGAAAGTATAATTAAGCAAATCTAAATGATGCTTTCTTAAGATTTCAACTTAATTCATAATACGCCTCAGTTTGGAATTTATAAAAGAAATTGGACACAATTTATTTACAAATTTCGTACTCATATCCACACTTTCTCTCATTCTATCTTCTTCTAAAAATAACTATTTTACTTTTTCTTTTCTTCCCAGAAAGAAATCATAGCTTTTCATTAGATTTTTGATAAGAGATTCTTAAATGTAGCTTGTTGTCTATCTTTGCTTTGCAGCCTTTCAAGTATTTAGCGTGATTACCCTTGAGTGAAGAAAAAAGTTACTATGCTCTGAGTTACTTTTAATAAAGTATTTCAATATTGCTAATGATTTAAGAAGATTTTGAACAATATTTGCCAATGCTTTGGGAAAAGGATATTGTGAAGATTTTAAAAAAAAGTAGTTTTATTTTGTAAGCTTGAAAAATTTAAATCTTTATTTTTTTTGGTCAAGTTAATTCAAAAATAAGCATAAATAGATGAAAAGTATGAAACGCATTGTATCTTAATTCTCCTATGAAACAAAGGACAGATTATTCAACAATGGATTTTGTAGGGTATTTGTAATAATAAAAATTTCTTTTAGAATAAAAGAGATAAAAAGGATTCAATTTCTAGGAGTTCAGCAGAAAAACTATCATTTTATCAAAAAAGAGAAAGATTAAGCTGGGTTGACTCTGCAGTCTAGCTTTGAATTAATTGCTTTTTCTCTTATTATGTACTTCAGTCAATTATTTACCCATATTTTTCAAACATTCTGAATTGACTGAGAGAGAAAGAAAGAAAAAGAGAGGGGAATCACTAAACAATATTATTAAATAAGAACAATTAGTGTCAAGAGAGAGAGAGAGCACAATATTCTCAGTTTTAATATTTCTGAGTTGAGTTAATTTTTGTATCAAAGTTTGAAAACTGAATTTAAACCTTCTTTTTTTGATGGAAACATGCAAGACTATTTCAATAATTAAAATCCAAGCCAAATTGCGAGAAACTGACTCATTGGCGGTAATTATTATCTAGCTTAAATATACGAAAAAAAATAATACAATAAGCCTGCTCAGAAAACTTTTCCCAAACGAAATGGATTCCCAAGAGGCATAAGAAAGTGAAGAAGTACGATACGCGATAAAGTACAAGCAAGAAAGTCGTCGTGTTGAGATCCGAAGAAAGCAGTTAGTCTAGACCTTAGGTGAAAATCGAAGAAGAATAGCATCCCAAGCACATGATTTTACAAATGAAGGAGGACATGAGGAACTAGGTACTGTCCTCACAAGCGAAAAAGCTGCAAGCATCGTTGAGAAGCTTGGGATAAAGTTTAACTTGAAAGATTTCGATGGCTGCGAGGAAATAGTTCGAACTATTTCAAGGTACTGTTCCAATGGAAAAGTAACATAAATGAAAGTTTCCCTTGAAGAAGCGAACAAAACAGATATCCCTTTGTTTCTAATTGCTTTCATCAATTCTGAGATTGAATTACCTAACAATTGCGAGTTATTTAAGATGTCTCTTAAGATCCTCTAGAATATACCAGCAGTAGCAACTTCAGGATAAGTCGACAAGCTAGTGGAATATAGAGTGATTGATCAACTTTTGAATGTGCTAGATCTTCCAAATGTCGAAGATGATTCAGTCAATAACGTATGTTTCACACACAAAATATCCATTTCATATTAAAATATTCTTTATTTATTTGTTTCGTTTCTTTTCATTTATCTCTTTCTTTTCCTCTCTAGGCGCTTTATTCTTTAGCAAACTTTTGTGCTTCTGGTCGAACATCTGTGAAAAATCAACTCTTCGAATTGAATGCTCTCTCCAAAGTATCTCGATTTAACCAATTCGATGTCTTCAGAGAAAATCTACTTTTCTTTTATCAATCTGCTCTCGCAAGTTTCCATTTCACTCTCACTGATTTCAGCTTGTCTGATCGAGTAACCCTTAATTTGCTTAATCTATCGATTGGTTTAAGATATAATGTTCTTTTGTTTTTAAAGTCAGTGATGGACTAAATTATTTTTTACTTGCTGAACTGCCTTCGTAATAGTTACGAAGCTAGCAACGAATCAGACATCAGCGAGATCATGTGGGCAATCTAATCCTTCGCGAAGATTGAAGCGCTAGTGCAATTAGATCAGAACAGTGACTACGTGATGCTATTAAATATTTTAGACGCGCATCCTACAGATAACATAATCATCCCAACGTTAAAGTTAATGAACAATCTAGCATATAATTCAGATAAAAACATAGATGAGCTTGTTGCTTTTGGCGCAATCGACTACTTGAATAAATACGCTGATAATGCATCTATTTTCATCAGAACCAATGCTGTTTACGCGCTTCTAAACATGGCTGCATCTCAAGAATAATATGTCAAAAAAACACTCCTTGATGCAAATCTCGTTGCTAAACTTCAAACTATGATGCAGTTAGACTCATCAAATGATGTTAAAAAACTGTGTTTCCTGTTTTTTTCAAATTTGCTCTATGATGCTGATGAGATTTTCATTCGTAGAGCGATTTAAGATTATTATTTCTTTGCCGTCTGTAAATAAGCCTTCGAGATGATCTCTGATGTTGAAGTCATTTATGCAATTCTTAACACACTCCTGTATATATTTTAATGCATCGATTCTTCAGATATTATCGAATTCATAATAGATTAAGCGGAATATTACAATATTGAGAAGTACGTAGAAGATTTAACAAATTAAAACTTCGAGCATCTCTCAATTAAGGCGTAAGAAATCCTGGAAAGGATTTAAGAACTCAAAGATTCTATGTCTTGAAAATGAATGAGTGTGGATACTTACTTGTTCAATTTGTTGAATTGTGTGTGAGTTTTGTATGCTATTTGAGGATGTATTTCAATTTGATGGCTGTAGTTGTCTTTAAGTTTTGTGTATGATAAACACAATCATGGATATTTCTTAGGTGAACCAGTTATTCTTCTCCTTCTCCTTCTCTTTCTATGTTTTGCTGGTTAAAAATTAAATTAATAAGGGATCTTCTAAATTAATTAATTACCTAGATAGTTGTACTTTTTTAGCGCAAATTCAAGAATTCCTGGAACTGACCAATCATGAATGCTCATCCCAGGAAAATTTAAGGGCTAGGAATCAATTCTCTGTAAAATTAACGAGGTAGCATCTTATCGCCTACTTCAGCTGGCTCAGGTAGTGTTTAGGGAGGGAAAAAAGGCTCCATCGAAGGTGGTTTCAGCTAAAGTATTAAAAATCGTGGATTGATATCTGTGAGACCATCTACAGCTGCTGCTGGTTCGCAACTAATAGGGAAATCCTAATTCCAGCAACGAATGAAGGGGACATTGAGCAATGCGTATTTATCTTAAGATGGCATTGACATGAACAATTAAGATCGTGTCGAACCAGGACAAATCAAAATAAAGAGACCTCTCACAGCGATTTCAAAGCTGATGGGATCATAATCACTTATCACTGTAGAATACTAATCTGTTATGGAAGAGAAGATGCACATGCTGCAAGGTGTAAAGGATAAATTGAACTTTGCGTTGATGGGATTAAAATAAGGTGAGAAAGCAAAGACAATTCAAGATTAGCCACCGGAAAGGCAAGAACTCAAACTGGAACACGGTGTGCAAAGTAATTGAAATTAAACTAAGAGATTTTTTGTTGTGTTGAAGAAGTTGTATTTGTGTCTTTGAAAGATATTAAGAATAACTATTTTTGGATAAAAATAGGACTTGATATGGCGCAGTAGACCATAGAATTGGATAAAAATGGATTCAAGTACTTTAAAATTCAAATCAAGAACAAACTGCAGCCTCTTTTCATCTGTAAGGATTGGATAATTCACTTGATTTAGTGGATTAAACTGACTTCTTAATTGGTTTAAATAACTTTTTAGAACTCAATTAAATCGATGAGTTTAGGAAGAGCAGTATCAAGATTTTCCTTTCTACTGAGAATCAGAATCCAAATATCTTCAACAGCAATCTCATTTATGAAGTATTATACCTCTATCCAAAATAAAACATAAATTATTCGGAGAAATGGTCTTTTTTAGATATTATTCTTTCTTGCAGAATCGATATGTCATCAGATTTACTGAACCATCTAAGACAAATTACTTCTCCTCTCCTTAGCTTTTTGTAGCTTTCAATACTGACGTTGATCTTCGTTTACTTGTGAGAGTCAAGTTCAGTGCAGTTGAATTTCAAAAGAAATCACCAAGAAGAGAAAGAACAGATGGTTCTATGGATCCTCATTCAGGTCATATCAAAAAAGCAACTGTCAAACCTTAACTTTCTCTTATGGATGATCGCACACTCTAAGATGAAATAAGTAAGCAAAACACAAAGATGCAAGAGCAATTTTTAAAAGGAATTGAATAATTATTTTAAAAAAACCTAATTTGTATGATCTTTGTGTTTCTATTTAATTTAGCTGAAATCTAAAATCGAAGGAAGATGAAGTTGATGAACTGCTCTCAAGGATTAGAATATCTGAAAGTCAATAAAAGGCTCGGGAAATTCAAACCAGAAGTGAAGTAAAAAGCTGAAGCTGAGAGATAATATTCCTCGTCAGTTAGGTTCTTCACAGTGCTCGAAAACAAGCGACTCAACGATGAGCACAAGAAAATCTCTCTCCAAAATAAACTCGATTATGAAGATAAAAAGAGAGTGCTCTCCAAAATATGCAAGATAGGGAATTTCTTAGAGGAGAAAACAAATGAGTTTTAACTGTCCTGGCTGCAAGTCTTTGCACTTGTTTAGCTTGCCACGAAAATTAAACATGTTAAACATGTAAAACAATAATAATAATAATTGTATTTTCCTTAAAGGCTACCAACTTGTTTTCATAATTTTCATGAATTATGTCAATTTGATTTTCTTTTAAAAAGAACGAGATTCTGAGAATTGCGCAGGAGAATTATGTTAAAATGAGAAAAAGGAGAGTTGTTCGAGCATTCTATTCTAATCTTAGGAAAACAGGAGAAGATAAATATAAGAGATCGCTTTATAAAGGGAAAATGTAAACAATTACATTGAAATAATTATGATTTAAGATAAATCTTTGACATTTTGTGCTTAAGGTGTGCTTAATCGTTCGCTCAGCATTTGAAGACTAAAACGAAAACGAAGGCAAAGAAGATTATTTCTAATTTTTTCTTAAATTATCTTGACCTAAGCATCCTCTCCACAAAGTTAATGGAGCTGAAAGATAGAGGTAACATAAAAAGAAGAATAAGATAACTCGACCAGGGATGATTCAACTGCTAAGAAAATATGAGGATTTTCGAGTTTAGGACTGGTTATGTATTATTTTATGGAATTAAAATCTCATCTTTGAAATCTATTTTGATAATTATTTTCTCTCTTTCTCAAGTGTTTAAATTTGAAAACCGATGGCTTGGTTACCGTAGAAGGTTCCTGAAATATAAAGACGAGGTTAAGCGATACTGGAGCATTTAGAATGATTACCTTGTTTCTTCAGTAATTCAAGAACAACTAGAAAGTAAGAAATAATAAGTATTTAAATTTGATTTAATAGCATCTGTTTTTAAAATAAACCAGCTTCCCTACGCGATTCCAAATAACAGAGCTCAGCAAACTTTGAAAGTTTCATGAAGCTCGAGATCAAAAAAGGTTTAAAATAATTCCAAAAGATCGATGGAAAGCTCCAAGACGAAATTGCATTTAAATTCCTGCAAGCTAGGAAGAACGAATGGAGGGAAGAATTTATCATGTTCAGAAGATAAAACTTCCAAATATCCAACTTAAAAAAGGTAACAACAACGCAACCAAGAAATAATTTAATCTTTTGTTAAGTACACAGACATTCTTAATCTCAAATTACTACTTTAAGTAAATAACATGTAAGACTCTAGCTGTTGGGTATTTATTGCAAAACTAAGAAATGATATTTTCAAAATCAATAAAGCGCATTTTCCATCATTAAATTGCAAGATATTTCACCTCGATTATTATATTTTCCTACTATTCTCTCTCTTTCTCCCCCTGGGGTAATAATCTTTTAAGAAATTTACAATTTATTTGATTGCCATTAATGAAAATAACTTAATCTGTAATTCTTTTAACTTACACGAATTGCGGGTAAATCATAAAAGAGCTTTTACTGTTTGTTTTTTTGGAATAATTAACCATCACGTAATCATAAACAATTCTAACACTATGTTTTAATTAAAGTAACTGCTACTAGCTGAAAAAGAGTCCAAAGCTCAAAAGCAGAAGATAGCCTTCCCGAAATCAACATCTCCACCTCCTGAAAGCATTGGAGGGCTATTCACAGACCCTCCCAAACTATTTCTCAAACCAAATGAAAATCAACTCAAGCAAATGGTTAGACAGTACTTGCAAGAGAAACGCTAGGCGAATGCATAAAAACAGGGACTAAGTCCTCCTAATTTGGACTGATGCTGCTGCTGATATTACTGGGTGGCAAAACATAATTTTTATATCTTCGAATTAATGTTGGAACTCAAAGTAGGATTAATTTGTATTTGTACTCCCCCAAGTATCAAAAGACTAACAAGAAATATTTGCCTGAAATTCTTCTTTCTTTTCCTTGGACAAATAATTTCTTTCAGTATTCTGATTGAGAAATCCATTTTATTTTTTATTTTAGAGTAACTGCATTTGAAATGTTCACGTTTTAAAAGGTCATAAGTATGTGCTTTTTGGCTAAGCTTTTATTTTGATAAGATAAAACGAGTCACTTCTTGAAAAATACAAAAATTTCGTCATGGAATGTTCTTCGAATCCTGGTGCTTTAGGTAATTGTAACTGAACTAGATTAAATCAAACAGAGCTTTTATGAAGATCATAATCTTCATTACTGGGTGACATTTCATCCAAGAAAATTGAAAAAGCAAAAGTAGATGGGGAATTAAAGCTTGGGGAAGAGAGAGATATTAAAAATATCGTTTAAGAATGTGTAACTATCTAAGTGTAAGAAAAAACTTAAAGTTCATATGAGGATTTGAAGAAACGTAAATGAAAGATCAAGAGAGATAGTGTTGACAGATTAGGGAGATTGAACAGATACAGTAAGAATGGATATACAAAACGATCAAGAAAAAGGATAAGAAAAAAGAAAATGAGAGAAAATCGAGTATATTGTGTATTTGAGAAGGTAAACTTTGAAAAAAGTGATAGGTGGGGTTATTGCTTGTTCATTGGGAAGCAAACCAAGGATGATTGAAAATCTATATCATAGAAGGTCTTTCTAAGGGATTGTAGCAAAAAGTAAGATTGAAGAGATCGACTACTTGAGACACTTCTTCTTCAAGAGTATCGACTCTAATCATGTCGAGAAGACATTGATTTCTAGATTCTTTCCAGAAATCTTGAGGTTTATTCTAAATAAAGCTATCATAGCTGGAATATCCGTTATTGCAGTCAAACGCATTGCAAAGAAACAGAGCATTAAAGAGAGTCAATCCAAACTAAAATACATCACATTTCGAGAGATCAAATGACTCTCCGGATTATTTTAAGTCGTTGAGGATGTTATCTGTGATTTCGGTATCTTTTCTGTTGATTAACTCGATGACTTCAGGAGGGAGATTGTTTGGGGATCTGCTCTACCAATTGTTGTAAATAATCGATGAACTCACAGAAGAATCTGAAGCAAGGCCGAAGTCAATTAGTTTTGCTGATATGCTTGTTGGATCTGCTTCTGACGGAGAGTTTGTTTTGAAAAAGAGTAGAATATTTTCAAGTTTGATGTCGTTGTGGGCAATATTCTTTTCTTCATGGAGATACATCAGCGCTGAAGCGATCTATTTGAAGATACACTTGACTGTCTGTGTGTTCATACGTGCAGGTTGAGTTTATTTCAAGAAATGAAAGAGGTCGATGTGACCTAACTCAAGCTACAATCCGATTTTGTTGAGTTCCTTAACCATCTTGAATGGCTTATCAGAGACTAATTTAATAATATTCGGGTGGTTTAATTATCTAAGCATAGAGTACTCATGCACGAGAAGGTCGACAGATGATCCTCTAAGAATTTTCGTAGCAGAGCGCTTGCTTCTAATAATTTAGCAGGCATTTGAGCTTCCGATGATTTCATGTTATCCTTGTACTAAGGAAGAATCTCGCTTGATCACCAGCTTCATTTGTTAGTGTTCAAAGCTAGGAAAGGTTAGAATACTTTTTGTGATATTTTGAGGTGGAACTCAAAAAAGAATTAGTTTTATGGCTCAAAGAAGGCAATTTAACTTTTAGATTTTATATATTATTTTCATTTAACTCTCTTGCACCCACACCCAACAAGATTTAAAAAGGAAAACTAAAAAGCCCTCCCCCCCCCCCCCCCCCCCGATCTAAGTCATATCCTTAAGCCTTGATTACAAAAACACTGCTTATAAATATTCTCAAGATCGAAATAATTTAAATGAATGTTTATAGATCGCCTATCACCGAAATCTTACTCCCATTTAGAATCCCAGTTCTTCGAACCTCTATTTGCTTTTTCAATTGCATTGTCTTATGCATTAAATGATAGCTGCATTACCATTCGTTTTGTTTTCTAAATATTAAACTAAAAAGTCTACATTCAGAACCACAAGTAAATCTCCAAAACAGTTCTTAAAGTTCCTTTGGGTTGTTTCATCCTTCTCATGGAAAGTTTAGTGGATGAAGAACTGGTTTATCTATCAGGCAGTCTTTCCTTATTTTTTTCTCCAGATTTTATTCTCAACAATATCAACATTTTCAATTTCAAGAATAGTCAAACATCCTCAAGTTTATATTATTTTTCTTCACCTTCATATTTTTGTATTATTTTAATATATTAAATCAGTTTCTTTGTAAGATCTGTTGTGACTAAGTAGCCTAAACGAAGCATTTCATGACTTTAAACCTAACCTATTTCGTGCTTCAACTAGGATATTACCTGATTTGTTCGAATAAGAATTAAAAATGAAGACAGCACCATAAATATTAGTTTAACCTTAAAATAAAGCCAGCGGATTAATAAATCTTGGAAACTCTTAATAATGTTGTTCTTTTGGAATTACGGAAAATAATTATTTGTAAAATAGACCCC
>Ga0302271_10001958_pt1 | contig 19082 bp, 16 predicted proteins | sample III_Bog_N1_1_FD_198767 | JGI IMG/M metagenome (GOLD analysis project Ga0302271, IMG submission 198767) | Peat permafrost microbial communities from Stordalen Mire near Abisko, Sweden - III_Bog_N1_1 | ecosystem: Environmental > Terrestrial > Soil > Wetlands > Peat | place: Sweden: Abisko...
AAAGTTTTAACAGAAAATAATAATCCTATTGTCATAATAATAGTTGCTATGAATGCAAATACATAAATAGCTACATATCCACCTTCTTGTTTTATAAGCATTGCTGTTGCAAGAGGAGATAGCATCCAAGCAAGATTAATGATTGTTAAATACAATCCACGAGTTTTGCCTATATTTTTAGGGTCTCCAAAGTGTTCGATGAAGATATCAAGACAAAATATTATTAAAGTATTTGTGGAAGAAAGTGCTATAAATGATAATGCTATTATAGAAGGACTTATTGAAGTTATTAGTCCAACTAATGCAGTCATATTTATCAAAAGGAGCCAAAGTATTAGTTTACGGTTTCCAAAATGTTTAAGGATGTTTACACTCTTTGTTAAAAGGAAAAGTGTAATAAGCGATGCAATAGTATAAAGGATACCAACATATTTTTCATCTATTATCTTTGTTAGAAATGTTGAATTAACATATGCAGATAGTGCAATATGCAAAGTAAACAAGAACGAAAGAATATACATTCGGTTTATTTTTGAAACCCTCATAACTTTATATATTTAATAATACAGGAATAACTAGGGGTCTTTTTGCGGTCTTTTGGAATAAGAATTTTGAGATATTATCACCAAGAGTTGTTTTGATTATGTCGAAGTTAATAGGATTCATTCCTTTTGTTTCATCTTCAACTGTTTTCTTTATTATTAGGCGAACTTGATGAAGTAGTTCTTGGTTTTCTTTTAGGTATATAAAACCACGAGAAATTATATCAGGAGATTTTCTAAGTTTACCTGTTGTTCCATCGATTGTTGCAATCAATACAAACATTCCATCGAGTGCTAGCATTTGGCGATCTCTGATAACTATATCTTGTTCATCTCCAACAGAGAATCCATCAACCATCATAGGTCCTGATGGTGCCTTTTCTTTACGAAGCATTATTCTTTCTCCATTATCAACTATTTCAATAAGAGAACCGTTATCTGGAACAACTATGTGGTCTTCTGACATACCGATAGACATAGCAATTTCTTTATGTTTTACAAGCATTGAATGCCATCCGTGAATAGGAATAAAGAACTTTGGGTGAGTTTTTTTATGTAGCCATTTAATATCTTCTTGGTTTCCGTGTCCTGTGGCATGAATATATTCTTCTGATGTTCTATAACTGATTATTTTAACACCATGACGAGTTAGATTGTCTTTAAGATGCTGGACAGCTATTTCATTTCCAGGAACAATAGAAGCAGATAAGATAATAGTATCTCCAGCTTTGATTGTGAATTTTTTATGTGTTTTATTTGCAGCACGACCAAGAGCAGCAAATTCTTCTCCCTGAGCTCCTGTCATAAGTATAATAATTTTATTTGGAGGATAACTATCTATGTCTTCAATAGGGATGATAGTTCCTTTCTTTGGTTTGAATATTCCAGCTTGTTCACATATTTCCATGTTTGTTTTTAGTGAACGACCATCTAGAATTATTTTCTTTCCAAGTGATTCTGCTATTTCTACTATTTTAACAAGACGAGTTATATGAGAAGCAAAGGCAGCAATAATAATACGGCCATTTCCTTTTTTAATAAGTTTATCAAGACCTTCGTGAACTTTTGATTCAGGAAGTGAAAAACCTTCGTTTTCTATGTTTGTTGAATCAGTTAAAAGTAAAAGAACTTTTTCTTTGTCAAAAAATGCATATTCTTTTTCTTCTTCTTCTGAAACTTTTCCATCTATTTGGTCTAGTTTGTAGTCTCCTGGTGTAACGATTGATCCATAAGGAGTTTCAACTACTATTCCCATAGAATCAGGAACTGTGTGAGTTACTCCAAAGAAACGAACACGAATATTTCCTACTGTTACTACAGAATCTTTTTCTACTACATGCACATTTAATGCTGGTAGATGAGGAAATTCTTCTTGTCTCTTCTTCATCATTAAGATAGAAAGATTTCTAGAGTATAGAGGGGGATTACCGATACGACTCATAACAAGAGGAATACCTCCTATGTGGTCTAGGTGTCCGTGAGTTACAAACATACCACGAATCTTGTCTTTTCTTTCTTCTAAGTATGTTGTATTTGGAATAATATAGTCGATACCAGGAGTATCTTCTGTTTTAAATTGCATACCAGCATCAATAACAATAATATCGTTACCGATTTCAATAGCAGTCATATTTTTTCCTATTTCTTCAACTCCACCAAGTGGAATTATTCGAATAACACCAGCTTCTGGTGGGGGAATAGTACTTATTTTTTTCTTTTGAATTACAGGAGCTTCTCTTTGTACTGGTGCTTTAATATGGGGGCGTCTTCCTCCTTTTGCACTACCGTATTGGTAGCTACTACGATTTATTTTATTGTTAGTATTATTACTAAGAGGACTCTTTGTTTGAGTATTCTGTTTAGGGTTTGTTGTTTGTGGTTTTCGTATTACTCGGATTTCTCCAGGTTTACGAGGGTGAAAGTATCTATTGTTTTTAGCTTTTCCGGTTTTTGGGGCTTGAGGTATTTGATCCATTTGTTTTGTTATTTATCCGTACCATTTGTGGTAGGTGTATTAGTAAATATTTTCCATACATGATCTTTGTTTGCGTACCATTTGTAGATTGATACAAAACGATCAGATGGGGTTGTTAATGTGTTAAGAGATATACTATTGAGTTCTAGTGAAGTCGCATAAATATACTTTGGTGAATAAAGTAGTATTGCTGGCTTGTCTTTATTAAATTCATTTATAAAATTCTGATATTGAACACTTCTCTTTTCGTATTCTGAAGTCTTTTGAAGATTTTCTAAAATACTATCTATTTGCTTGTTTGAATATAATGCAATATTTAAACCAGGGTCATTCTTTTGTGATGAATGCCAAAATGAGAATAAATCAGATTCGTGTTTTACTTCTTGTCCGAATAATAAAAATTCATAATCTCTTGCTCTGATAATTTGATTAAGCTGTCCTGTCTCGTAGATTTTTATATCTACTTGTGCTCCAATCTTTGATAATTGTTCCTTGATTATATTTGCTGTATCTTTTAGTTCTGGTGTATCTCCTGTTGTTAGAGAAATAACAAGCTTTGTTGCAGGTCCACTACTTACAGTAGATTTTGTTGTAACAGTTTTCTTGCCAACTTTTTTAGTTTGAGTTACTGTTTTTGTTGACCCTTTTGCTCTTATACCGTCACTACCTAAAACCCAACCATCTTTTTCAAGCATTTCAATAGCTGTTTGTGTAGAATCACTTACAGTTGTTGTATTTGATTTATCAGAGAAGATTGTTTCGGGTATAGGACTATTTATAACAGCTCCATATCCATATAAAACCTTATCAACTATAGCTTGTTTGTCTATTGCTGTGTCAAAAGCTTTGATTACTGGCTTATCTGCAAATATTTTATTTTTATTGCTATTAAAAAATACTCCGAATATTCTTGGTAATGTTGCAGTATTGATTGTGTAACCAGATTCTTTTATTGCTTTAGCGTTCTCTGGACTTATTCCACCTGCTTGATCAACGGTATGAGAAAGTATTGCCTTAACTAAATCTTTTTCGTTTGAATAAGAAACAATATTTAAATATTTAATATGTGGTGTTCCAAGTGTAAAATCTTTAAAATATTTTAGAGTGTATTTTTCCGGAATACCATCTTTATTTTTAGCAAAAGATTCAATCTTGTATGGTCCAGAACCAATAGCTTTAATATTTAAAGGGGATAGATTAAATTCTGTTGTTACATTCTTCCATATATGTAATGGTAAAATTCCCAAAGTTGTATTATCCATAAATGATATATAAGCTTTGTTTAGTGTAAGAACTACTGTGTTATCATCTTTTTTACTTGCTGTTACTCCATCCCATCCCATTCTTGGACTTTTTACAAGAGGATCTTTTATTTTGTTGATTGTAAATATAACATCATCTGCTGTTATTTTTACTCCGTCTTGGAATTTAGCATCTTTTCTAATTATAAAAGTATAGTTGATTCCATCAGGGGATACTGTGTATGATTCTGCTAAGTCTGGAACAAAAGTTCCATTAGGCATTTTTCTCATAAGACCTGAGTATACAAGTGATGTTAAATCTTTGTCCGCGTCTGAAACTGCAAGAACTGGATTTATTAATGTTGGTATACCTATGATACCTTCTGTAATAGTCCCTCCGTTTGTCGGAACATCTACCATAAAGTTATCATTTATCTTAGTAAGTATGAGAATAACAGAAGTAATAGCAATAACTAAAACTGATATAAAAATAAAAAGCTCCTTCTTTGAGAATGATGCATAAGCATCAAGAAGCTCTTTCTTTCTTGGAATATAAAATTCTTTTATAAATGAGAGAAATTTACGCATATAAGCATTTTAAAATAAAATGTTTATTTAATATTTATTTAAATAAAATAATAGATTATTTAATGAGTATTACAACAAAAGCTGATACAGCAAAAAGAATACTTGTAACAATAGTTGTTATAAAAAGGAATTTTTCAAAACCACGACGTGTGTGGTAAAGACCACCCCCATCTCCACCTCCTAATGCACCTCCAATACCAGAGTCTGACTGTTGGAGTAAAATAGCTGTTATTAAAATAATAGACAGTATAATTTGTATGTAAGGTAACATAGTAGCAATAATCATCATAAGTACAATATTACTATAATTTAATAAAAAATGCAAACTCAAACCTCTATTCGTTTGGCTCAATATGTATCAATATATTTGAGATTTCTGGTATTTCTTCTATTATTTTATCTTTAACATTGTGAGAAATATTATGACCTTCTTTGATTGAAATATCAGAATTAACAATAATATGTAAATCTACATGGAAATTCATACCATTTTTTCTTATGAAGCATTTTTCTGTATCTAGGACACCATTTACCTTTTTTGAAATTTCTCGTATTTGAGTAACCATGTCGTCATGGAAGTGTTCATCTAGTATTTCTCCTAATGCAGGTCTAAATATTAGATAACTATTATAAAGAATAAAAAATGCTGCAAATAATGCTGCCCAGTCATCAGCTGCTTCAAATCCTTTTCCAAAAAATAGGGCTATCGAAATACCAATAAAGGCTGCGACAGAAGTAATAGCATCACTTCTGTGGTGCCAAGCATCTGCTTTTAATGATGAACTTTTTGTTTCTTTACTTTTCTTTATTACTAGTCTATAAGAAAATTCTTTCCAGATAATAATACCTCCCAATATGATAAGGGTATATGCTTTTGGTAATTCATGTGGAGTTTGGATGTTTATGATACTTTGTTTTGCAATAATAAAAGCAGAAACAACTAAAGATAGTGCTACAAGAAATGTAACTAATGGTTCTACTTTACCATGACCATATGGATGATTTTTGTCAGCAGGTTTTGTGGAGTATTTAATTCCAAATAAAACTAATGCTGAAGAAAATATATCTGTAGTAGATTCTATTGCATCAGCGATTAACGCGTAAGAATTTCCGAAATAACCAGCTATCCATTTTATTGATGCAAGACCTGCGTTACTTAAGATACTAAAATATGTTGTTCTGACCGCTATTTGTTTTATTGTTTTTTGTTTTTCCATAATTTACTCCATAAATATAACATATAAGATAATAATTAAACATATTAAAACAGGGAATATGTATATTGACAATAGTAGGTATTGTGGTAGTATTACTACTAAATAAATCTTTGTTAATTTAAAAAATAAATGAGATGAAAAAACAAATTTTTCCTTTAATATCTACTGCTATCTTTGTGGGTATTGTTATTCTAAGTTTTAGAAATTTAGATAATTATTGGGCATTTGATATATCTATAGTATGTTTTCCTGTTTACTGTACTGTTTTATTCTTTTACATTGGAATTACCAATGAAAAAGAATCATTTAAAAATCCTTTCAATATTTCTATTAATGACAACAAAAGAATAGTTCGAGTTAGCGTTGTATACAATGATAAATTAGGATTAGTCTCTTACGGTTATAAAAATCTAGGAATAGGTGATTTGCAATCTTTTAATGAGTATTATCATATTTCTGATATTCCTTTGGAATTAAGAGAGGTTGATAAAATATTTAAAATAGAATCAACGGAAGAAGGTTTTGTTTTCAGAAAGATTGTTACAAAAGAATTGTTAAATAAAACTTCTAAACTTGAAGTATCAAGCGAGATATATAAAGTTTAATTATTTTTTGTCTCATTTAAAATCTTTAAAAAATGAAAAAATCAGTTTATTTTTTGATCGTCACAGCAATATTTGTAGCTGTAATTTGTGTGATAAATACTATAGATATAACTACTTATGTATCTGTAGTAAAGTTTCTGAAAATTTCTTTTATTTCTTTTTCTATAATTATCTATCTCTTTGTTCTATTCTTTGGTTTAATGGCCATAGGAGAAGATGATACTTATAAAAGCCCGCGCTTCTTGTGTTGTGGAAATGAGAGAATTATATTTATTTTTGATGTCAAAAAAGATAAAATTGGAATTGTGAATTACAAAGAAGGTGTTAATTTAAAGAATTTTAAATTATATTCTCCTGAGTATATATATCCCACAGAAATTCCTAAAAATCTTAGAATCAAAGGCACAATAATTGATATTAAAAGAAAAGAACCTTGTGATAATTTTGATTTTTTTGATTATATTAAAATTGAAACTTAGTATTTAAGTAACCTTAGATTTAGTACCCACATTCGTGTGGGTATTTTTTTGTTTTTACTAAATGGTTGACAATAATTTTTATTATTATAGTATTGGTGTAAATAAAAATTTCGTTAAACTTCTTTAAAATAAATAGAAAATGAAAAAATTTAATTATTTCTTAATGATTACAGCTATATTTGTAGTTGGTCTTAAACTAGTGTGTAATGTATATACTAGTATTGATTTTTCTCTCATTGCTATTATTGTTGTCGCAACAATAATTTATTGTATTGCTTTAGGTTTAGGTCTTTTAGTTATTGCAGATGTTGAATTTTCTAAAGGGCCAAGTTTTTTATCTTGTCATAAATCAAGAACCATTTTTATCTTTAGTGTTAAAAGAGATAAGATTGGATTTGTGGATTATGAACCAGGTATTTCTATAAAAAATTATGAGGAATATTCTCCTTTGAAATATTTGTATCCTACAGAAATTCCCAAGAACCTTAGTGTTAAAGGTAAAATAATTGAAATTACTGAAAAAGAAGAATACGTTGGTGATTGTTGTTTCTTTGAATTTAAAGAGATTAAAGTATAGTATTTAAGTAGCTATAGATTTAGTACCCGCATTTATGTGGGTACTTTTTTGTGGGGGTGGTAGGAGAGGAGTCTTGAATAATTAGTAGGACTTGGTCAGGAATTTAAGGAGAGGAGTCTTGAATCTTACAGGTTCAGTACACCTTTCGTATTTCCTGTGATTATATATTTGTGGGACTTGGTCACATATAATTTTCTGGTGAAAATCATAAAATATTTGGTCAGGAATTTAAAGAGAGGAATCTTGAACCTTACAGGTTCAGTACACCTTTCGTATTTCCTGTGATTATTAAATCACAGGAAATATACTCAAGGTTTTCAAGTCCTCTCACGCAAGCCATACTTATGGCTTGCTCTGGGCACACATATTAAAAAAACTATCTATTAAGATAGTTTTTTTAATATGTGTGCCCAGGAGAGGACTTGAACCTCCAAGGATTGCTCCACTAGTTCCTAAGACTAGCGCGTATACCAATTCCGCCACCTGGGCATTCATCTATACTAGTACATTTTTAGATTTTTTCAAAGCTCTAATGAGGCCTGGGGCGGAATTGAACCGCCGTATAGAGATTTTGCAGATCTCTGCCTTACCACTTGGCTACCAGGCCATACTAAAATTTAAACTAAACTTTTTACATACACATATTAACAATCTGCCAGATCTCTGTCTATTAACCCACTTGGCTACCAGGCCTTATCTTTCATTAATAATCAGAAGTACAACCTCCGAAGCCAATTAGAGGTTGGACTTCTGATTATTATACTAACTATTATGTAACAAATCGTCAATTTTCTGTCTATTCTTTTCTCCTTCATCGATTTCTACTGATAGAAAGGGAATAGGATTAACACGAAGTCCTTTTGTTATATGCTTGCGTAGGTCACCAAGATTACGACGGATAAATCCATAAGCTGCTTTTTCTTTATCTTTTGGTAAAACAGTAATCATAATCTTTGCATTTTTATTGTCAGGAGAAAGTATTACTCGAGTAACCGTTATCATAGAAGTATTACCACCTTCTCTTTCGATGTAGTTGGCTGCTAATTCTTTTATATGGTTTGTTATTTTTTCGTTTCTAAATTCAGACATAGTATTTATATTATAGAAATAATGAATGCTTCTAATACATCTCCAGGTGCAATATCCATCTTTGATTCAACTAGAACTCCACAGTCTGTGCCTTCTAGGACTTCTTTTGTTTTAATTTTATTCATTTGAAGTTCAACTATCTTTCCTGTACCTATTTCAAAATCACGACGGATAATACGAACAATACCACCTAGTGTTATTCTTCCTGTTACTACTTTTCCACCAACAACTTTTTTGTCTTTTGTTTCTCCAAAAGTTTTTAGTACTTTAAGTGAGCCTGTTACTTCTTTTGTTTCTACTCTTGGACGGCGTTCTTCTACTATTTCTTTTAACCAATCAGTTAGTTTGTAGATTATGTCAAAAGTTTTAACATTTACCTTTAGTGATTCATTTAAATCACGAGCTCCACTGTCTAGATTTATGTTAAATCCAACTATAATACTTTCTTTGTTTACATTACCCATCTTAAGATCAGATTCATTGATAGCTCCAACTCCAGAGTTTATAAGTTTAAAAGAAATATCTTCTCTGTTTAGTTTACCGATTTCTTTTTCTATTGCTTCTATTGTTCCAGCAACATCAGTTTTTATGATAAGAGGGATAACTTTACCTGTTTGCCATACTCTTTCTTTTGTTACTTTGTTTGCTTCAGTTTCATTTTTAATTTCACTTACATAATTCTCAGCTTCTTTTTTTGTTTTAAATGAATGAAAAATACCACCAACTTCTGGCATAGATTCAAAACCAATAAGACGAATAGGGGATGAGAAAGTTGCTTCTTTTATATTTTTACCCAAGAAGTCTTCAAGTATGCGAGTAGTAACTATTGCTGTATCTGTTGCTACAAACATTCCAGATTTAAGAGTTCCATTTTTGATAATACAAGCAGCAGATATTCCACGCTTTGGTTCACGGACAGCTTCTATTACTATTCCAGAAGCATTTAGTTCTGTATCACCAGTAAAATCTTGCATTTCTGCTATTAGAAGAATTACATCTAAAAGTTCATTTATCCCTGTGCCTACTTTTGCAGAGATTAGAGCAAAAGGAATATCTCCACCCATACCTTCAAGATATATACCTTTTTCTACAAGGTCCATTTTTGTTTTTTCTATATTTGCATTAGGTCTATCTATTTTATTTATAGCGACAACATAAGGGATGCCACTTTCTATTATTGTATTGTAAGCTTCCATTGTCTGAGCTTTAACAGAATCTTCTGCGGATACTATAAGAATAGCGATATCAGCTGCTTGAGCTCCACGAGCACGCATTTTAGAAAAAGCTTCATGTCCTGGTGTATCAAGAAATGTAATTAATTGGTTTTCGCCTTTTTCATCTTTGTGTATTACTTCATAAGCACTAATACTTTGAGTGATACCACCAGCTTCAAGAGAAACAATATTTGATTTACGAATATAGTCAAGAAGAGTTGATTTTCCATGGTCAACATGTCCCATAACTACAACAACGGGTGGTCTTCTTTTTATATTTGTTTTTTTATTTTCTGTATTCATAATTTATATTGATTTTTTTAAGATTTCTTTTTCTTCTGCTGAAAGCTCGAATTCAGACTTACCATTTATTATTGGTTTAGCAAAAATACTCATTCTGTCTCTAGCATATAAACTAGACATAATGACTCCATCTCCTTTATCGTTTAGAAATGCCATTGCAAAACTTTGGTTACTACCAGCATCTTCAAATGGATTAAAACGAATTGTTTGAACATTTCGAATAGATATATCTAGTCTCTTGTCTATGATATCTAAATGCTTGTTGATACCTGCCTGAGTGTCTTGTATTTCTTGCATTTTTTTGCCAACTTCAATTATAGCTCCCTCTAGATTGATTGCTTTTGTTCCAACAAAGAATTTTTTAAATCGGTACTCAGTAATTACTATCCAAGATAGGATGATTAAAATAATGCCCAAAAGTACATAAATTAAGATAGAAGTGCTCATAACTGGTAAGAGTATATACTAATAAAGCTTTTTTTTCAATGTTTTGAATATATAAAAAAGACCTTTTAATTAATAATTTAATTAAAAGGTCTTTGTTTTATTATTCCCCGAAGATGAGTTTTAATCCCATTTCGTTTATTGAAAGATCATTTTTACTTGATTGAGTTTCTTCAATATTAAAATCAACCATTCTTTCTATCATTATTAAAATAATATCAAGAGAAGATAAAATCAAAAACTTTTGTTTTTCGCTCACTTTTTTAAATAAATCATTTCGATATATGGAACCATTTATAGCAATTTCTTTATCGCCATCAATTAGTTTAATATCTAATTCTTTTTTATAAAGCTGTGGGTTTTTACAAACATATTTGATTGTAATTTCTTTACCTTCTTTATTATTTGCAATAATTTCACCACTGAATTGATTTTCAACATCAGTTCTTCTTGCTGTTATTCCAATCTCTATTTTACTCATAGTGCTATTTTTAAAATTTAAATTAGTTTAGCACATATATAGTATTTGTAAAATATATTATCTATTTATTGCTTTAAAGCAAAAGCAATAGTAGTATATTATATATAAATATGAAATTCAGATTAAACAAAAAAATATATTTAGATTACGCATCTGCCACTCCGATTGATAGTGGTGTAGTAAAATTAATGTCATCTTATGACAAGGATTTTTTTGCTAATCCAAGCTCTATACACAAAAGTGGTGTTATTGTTGCTGGTCTTATAGATGATGCTCGTAAAAGAATAGCAAAATTACTATTTGCCGATAAGAATGAGATTATTTTTACTGGTTCTGGAACAGAATCAAATGCTTTAGCTATCATTGGTGTTGTAAATGCATATTTTGAATCAAATCCTAATGGTGAAATACCTCATATTGTAACTACTGTTATTGAACATCCTTCCGTTCTTGAAAATTGTAGAATGTTAGAAGATTCTAATAGAGCAGAGGTAACTTATGTTCCAGTTAATAAGAATGGAATTGTAGATCCAGATAATATAAAAGATTCAATAAAAGAAAATACAATTCTAGTTTCTGTTATGTATGCCAATAATGAGATTGGAACAATAGAACCTATTTCAGAAATTGCAAAAGAGATTAGACATTATAAAAAAGTTAGAGGAGGTGATTCTCTTTATCCTTATTTCCATACAGATGCAGCTCAAGCAATTAATTATCTTCCTGTTGAAAATGTTGAGAAATTGGGTGTTGATTTAATATCCTTCAATAGTTCAAAAATTTATGGACCAAAAGGTATTGGTATTTTATTTAAAAAAAATAAAATAAAACTTTCTCCTATTTATAGAGGTGGAGGTCAAGAATTTGGATTACGCTCAGGAACAGAAAATGTTTCATTGATTTCTGGGGTTGCTTTTGCTTTAGAGAAAACTTGTAAGATAAAAGAAAAAGAATCAGCAAGATTAGTTTTAGTTCGTGATTATGGAATTAGTAAATTGTTAGAACTTTCTAAAAAATATAAATTTAAAATAGTTTTAAATGGAGATAAAGTAAATCGTTTACCTAATAATATAAATATTTCTATTGAAGGTATCTCAAGTGAGTTGCTTGTAGTTGAACTTGATGCAAAGGGGATAGAAGTGTCAGAGAAAAGTGCCTGTCATAGTTCTGATGAGAATAGTTCATATGTTATAAAAGCTATAAGAAAGATTTGTAAGAAGAACAACGAAGAAGAAGGCTCTTTGCGTATATCTCTAGGAAGAGAGACTTTAAAGAAAGATATAGATATTCTGGTTAAAGAATTAGATAGTATTTTATCTAAATATAACTTTTAAAAACTTCAAATGTCTATTGGTAGACGTTGGACGTCTACCAAATATAAGTCCTTGTAAAATAAGGGTCTGCGGGTACCCGACAACCGGAATTCCGGACGTTGGACGTCCGCAGGCGGTTTAGTCGTTGTTTACAAATATGATATAATAGAATTATGGATATCAATGAACTAAACAAAAAACAACTTATATTATTAACTCTACTTATTACATTTGTAGTTTCTATAGCTACTGGTATTGTTACTGTCTCTCTAATGAAACAAATGCCAACAAGTGTTCCTCAGACTATAAACAATATTATCCAAAGAACTATTGAAAAAGTTTCAACTCCAACAACTCCAGCTACTGTAAATGAGACATCAAATAGTGAAAAAGAATCAACTTCTTTAATTGGTGATGGTGAAGTAGTAGTTCCTATTTATCAAAGTGTTGTTGCTTCTACTGATCCTGCAAAAACAACCGATACAGCAAAAGAATTAGGACAAGGAATTATTATTTCAGATGTAGGTTTGGTTTTAGTTGATACAAGTATCCTAACAGACAAAGATACTTATAAAATAGTTTTAAATAAAAATGATTTTGAGGCTTCTGTTTTAAAGAAATTTAGTAATGGTTTTACTATCTTAAAGATAACCAAAAAATCAACAACTCCAGAAAAGACTAATTCAACTGGTACTACAAATACAACAACAATTCCTAGTGTTGATAAAAAATAATAAATCATCTATTATAAGCTTCATTTCAATTATTAATTTAAATTAGTAATTATTTATATGCCACCATTTAATCATTTTACAACCAAAGCAAAAGAAGTAATACGCAAAGCTCATGAGCTTGCTATTGAGCGTGGCCAAAACCATGTAAATGCACTTCATTTATTAACAGCACTTCTTGTTCAAGAAGATTCTTTGATTATTTCTATATTAGAAAAGATGGAAATAGATACAATCCTTCTAACCGATAATCTTATTGATATGATAGAGTCTCCTGATAATCGTAATACTCTTTCTCCTTCTTATCAGATATACCTTACTCCGGACCTTGCACAGGCTATTGAAAATTCAAGTAAGGTTGCAACTGTATTAAAAGATGAATTTGTTTCTACTGAACATTTATTTTTGTCATTAATAGAAACTCCTGGTGAAGCTCGTGAACTATTGGGACGATTTAAAATAGAGAAAGATAAAGTCTTAAATGTTTTAGAATTACTTCGTAATAGTAAAACAACAGAAACTAATGTTTCAAAAAAGCCAAAACTTTTAACAAAATTCACTCGTAATCTTACAGATCTAGCTCGTTTAGATAAACTCGATCCAGTTATTGGTCGTGACACAGAAATAATGCGTATGATGCAGATTCTTTCTCGTCGTACAAAAAATAACCCTATTTTAATAGGAGAGGCAGGAACTGGTAAGACGGCAGTAGCTGAAGCTTTAGCTATTCGTATTGCTCACAACGATGTTCCGGAAAGTCTAAAAGATAAAGAAGTTGTTGCTCTTGATTTAGGACTATTGCTTTCAGGTACAAAATACCGTGGAGAATTTGAAGAAAGACTTCGTGGAATGATGAAAGAAATAGAAAAATCAGATGGAAAGATAATTTTATTTATTGATGAGATCCACACTATTGTAGGTGCTGGGTCTTCAGAAGGTTCACTTGATGCTTCTAATATGTTAAAGCCAGCTCTTGCAAGAGGGGAACTTCGTGCAATTGGTGCGACAACATTAAAAGAATATCAAAAGCATATAGAAAAGGATCCAGCTCTTGCTCGTAGATTTCAACCTGTTTATATAGATGAACCAAGTATAGATGATGCTGTTGCAATACTTCGTGGTTTAAAAGAAAAATATGAACTATTCCACGGTGTGCGTATTACAGATGATGCAATTATTTCTGCTGTTAATCTAAGTTCAAGATATATTACAAATCGTTATCTTCCAGATAAGGCTGTAGACTTGATAGATGAAGCTGCTTCTTCTCTTAGAATTTCTCTTGAGAATAAGCCACAAGTTTTAGAGGATGCAGATCGTAAGATTATGCGATTTGAAATAGAAAAAGAAGCTTTACTAAAAGAAATATCTAGAGTTCATAGTAATTCTGCTTCAAGTAAAGACACTAAAAATCGTGTAAAAGAAATAGAAAAAGAAATAAGTAATCTTAAGGAAAAAACACATGAGCTTGAATTAAAATGGAAGAATGAAAAAGAAACAGTTGTAGAAATTCGTACTATTAAAAAAGAACTAGAATCTCTTCGTTTGGAAGGTGAGAATGCAGAAATGCATGCAGACCTTGCCCGTGTTGCTGAGATTCGTTATGGTCAAATTCCAGAACTACAAAATAAACTTGAAACAAAACTTTCTAGATTAAAGAAACTTCAGAGATCTCGTAGAATTTTAAAAGAAGATATAACTGCCGAAGATATAGCAGAGGTTGTTTCTCGATGGACAGGAATCCCTCTTATGAAAATGCTTGAAGAAGAGACAAAAAAACTTGCTCATATGGAAGAAGAACTTCATAAGCGTGTTGTTGGACAAAATGAAGCTATTAAAAAAATATCAGATGTTGTCCGTCGTAGTCGTGCTGGTATTTCTGATCCAAATAAACCAATAGGTTCATTTATATTCTTGGGTCCTACTGGAGTAGGTAAAACTGAGTTAACTAAAGCACTTGCTTCATTTATGTTCAACGATGACAAAGCTTTAATTAGAGTAGATATGAGTGAATATATGGAGAGACATAGTGTTTCTAAACTTATAGGTTCACCTCCTGGTTATGTTGGTTATGATGAATCAGGAAACCTAACTGAAGCAGTTCGTCACCGTCCGTACTCTGTTATTTTATTTGATGAAGTTGAAAAAGCTCATCCTGAAGTTTTCAATATCTTACTCTCTGTTCTAGATGAAGGTCGTCTAACTGATGCAAAAGGACGCGTAGTAAACTTTAAAAATACAATAATAATTTTAACTTCAAATATAGGCTCTCATCTTATCGAGAAAATGGAATCTCTTGGTTTTACAAATAATTCCAAAGTGGATGAATATGTTCAAACAAAAGAGAAAGTTCTCTCAAGTCTAAAAGATTACTTCCGTCCAGAATTTTTGAATCGTTTAGATGAAACTATTGTCTTTGATATTCTTTCAAATGATGTAATACGCCATATTGTAGATTTAAAGATTAAAGTTGTTCAAGATAGACTTCTTTCAAAAGGTATTTCTCTCGAAGTTTCAAATGATGCATTAAATTACTTAGCAAAAGAAGGCTACAATCCTCATTATGGAGCAAGACCACTAGTTCGTCTTATTCAAGATAAAATTCTTAATCCAGTTGCTACATTCATGATAACAAAAGGTGTTAAGAAGGGTGATTGGGTAAGTGTAACAATGAAAGGGGAAGAGCTTTCTATCGAGATGAAAAAAGTTAAAATAAAATCAGATATTAGAGTATCAAGAGTATCTGCTTCAAGTACAAAATAAATTTAAAAATCCCCAAGTATTTACTTGGGGATTTTTAAATTTATAGGAGTATAACTGCTATTGACTTTCTGCCATTTTCGATGTAAGGTAAGTTAAATTTGATAACTAAATATAAATAAAATTTTCACTTAAAAATCAGTAAAAAATGAAAAAGACAATGTTTTTTGTGATGGCACTTATGCTATCTCAAACTATGTTTGCCTCAGAGGCAGACATTGCTATTCCTGACTTACATGCAGGGCAATTTCAAATTTTTAATCAAACTATTTCATCATGGGATTTCTTATTCTATGGAGCGCTCGTAATCTGTATTACTCTTAGTATCAGTTTATGGCTTTTTTCTCAAGTTAAAAAACAAGATTCGCATTATTCAATGCTGAAAGTTTCCGAAACTATTTATCAAACTTGCAAGACTTATTTGTTGCAGCAAGGTAAATTTCTTTTAATGCTTTTTGCATTTGTTGCAGTGATTATGTCGTATTATTTTCTTGCATTACAAGGAAAAAGTATTGGTATATTATTGTATGTGCTTTTCTTTTCTATTTTAGGTATGAGTGGTTCTTATGCTGTTGCTTGGTATGGTATTCGTATTAATACTTATGCTAACTCTCGCACTGCATTTGCATCACTTCGTGGTAAACCTTGGGATGTTGTAGATATTCCGCTTCGTGCAGGAATGAGTGTAGGACTTTTTCTTATCTCACTTGAATTAGTGATGATGGTAATTATCTTACTATTTGTACCTCGTGAAATTGTTGGTATTTGTTTTCTTGGTTTTGCTATTGGTGAATCACTTGGTGCTTCGGTGCTTCGTATCGCTGGTGGTATTTTTACTAAGATTGCAGATATTGGATCTGATTTAATGAAAGTAGTTTTTCAAGTAAAAGAAGATGACCCTCGTAACCCTGGTGTTATTGCTGACTGTACAGGAGACAATGCTGGTGACAGTGTTGGACCTACTGCGGATGGTTTTGAAACTTATGGTGTTACTGGTGTTGCCTTAATTACATTTATTACTTTAGCTGTTCCTTTTGCATTTCCGGGTAAACCTCAAATGATTAGTGAAATTCAAGCCAAGTTAATTGTATGGATTTTTGGAATGCGATTCCTGATGGATCTTATGTCGGGTATTTCTTATTTCATAAATCAAGCTATTTCTAAGCGTAAATACAAAGGACTTAAAATGTTTGATTTCGAAGAACCGTTGATGCGTTTAATCTGGATTGCTGCTATTTTAAGTATCTCTACATCATTTTTTATGAGCCATTTGCTTGTTGGTGATTTAGCAAAGATTACAGGTAATGCCGCCGATGCATCTTTATGGTGGAAATTAGCTGGTATTATTTCTTGTGGTACATTGGCAGCTGTTTTGATTCCTGAGTTTACAAAATTATTTACAAGTTCAAAATCTGCTCATGTAAATGAAATTGTAACTGCTTCAAGAGAAGGTGGTCCATCTCTTAATATTCTTTCTGGTATTGTCTCTGGTAATTTCGGAGCATTCTGGACTGGATTATTAATCGTTGGACTTATGACTATTGCTTACTTTATAAGTGGCCTTGGTCTTACTTCAATTCTTGGACCTCATGCATCAATTTTTGCATTTGGTTTAGTTGCTTTTGGTTTCTTGTGTATGGGTCCTGTAACTATCGCCGTTGATAGCTATGGTCCTGTAACAGATAATGCTCAATCAATTTTTGAGTTATCTCAAATTGACCAAATTCCTAATGTTGTACATGATATTAGACACAGATTTGGATTTACTCCTGATTTTGAATTAGGTAAACATTATCTCGAAGCTAATGATTCTGCAGGTAATACATTTAAGGCTACAGCAAAACCGGTTTTAATCGGTACCGCTGTTGTTGGTGCGACTACTATGATATTCTCTATTATCTTATTGCTTGAAAGCAAAGGATTGTTGAGTGTTTCATTAACATCTGCTCCGATTTTACTTGGATTGATTACTGGTGGTGCTATTGTTTTCTGGTTTAGTGGTGCGTCTATGCAAGCTGTTACGACAGGTGCATATCGTGCTGTTGAATTTATTAAAAGTACTTTTGACTTAAATAAAAAAGAAGCCGATATCAAAGATTCGAAAGAAGTTGTAAAAATTTGTACACAATATGCTCAGACAGGTATGTGGAATATTTTTATTGCTTTGATTTCGTTTACACTTGCTTTTGCATTTTTTGACAGTAATTTCTTTGTTGCTTATCTTATTTCTATTGCTACTTTTGGTTTATTCCAAGCTATCTATATGGCTGATGCCGGTGGGTCTTGGGATAATGCGAAAAAAGTAGTTGAAGTAGATTTAAAAGAAAAGAACACACCGTTGCACGAAGCTGCTGTTATTGGAGATACCGTTGGTGATCCATTTAAAGATACTTCGTCTGTGTCACTTAATCCAATCATTAAATTTTCAACATTGTTTGGATTATTAGCTACTGAAATTGCTTTGAAAATGAAACTTGATGCTATCGCTGGTATTGGGAAAGATTATAGTTCCTTTATTGGTGCTGGATTCCTCGCTATTGCATTAGTATTTGTTTGGCGCTCATTCTATAAAATGAGAATTCCAATCAAAAACAAGTAAAATTTTATTTATTATTTTGTACCTTTTAATTAATGATTATAGCCTGAAGAATTTATTCTTCAGGCTATTTTTTTTGACAAAAGTCAAAAATGTGATAATGTATTGTTAAATAAAATTCTTTATAAAAACTACATAAAATGAAAAAAGGAAAAGAATTATATAAAAAAGGGAAGACTTCTTCTGATTTATTGATTTTTTTAGATAAAATGAAAAATTTGGGTTATTGTTTTTTAACTCAAATTATTGTTGATACTAAATTAAAACAAGTCTCTCTTATATGTGAAGATTTACAATGTTATCTGCCTTGTGAAATTGGCATAAATGGATTTATTGATTTTATTGATTCCAGTCCGGAAGATGGTAAAACACCAATATGCGAAACAAAAATTCGTCATATTGATTTACCTATAAATGATATAAATAATCCAGTTGCTGCTGTTTTTTCTAAGACAATTAAAACACCTGTAAATTTTGGTCCTTGTTTTATTTGTTTGTATATTTCAATACCTAAAACAAATAAAATTCGCGGAATTGGATTTCATGGTTGTTCTGATGATACAGATAGTATACTCAAACCAACTAATGGATGTATTCGTTTATATAATGCTGATTTGTATTGTATTCGTAATCTTTTTTTTAAAAATCTTAAAGTTTCAATAGTATGAAAGAAAATGAAAGTCCTAGGGATGGTTCATTTGTTGTCATTTTTTTTGGTTCTCTAGATAAATGGGAAGAAATGGAATTTTTACTTGGGTGTAATTCTTCTGATAATTTATTTGAATTATTAGGTGGAGGTTTTGATATCTCTGATATTACTCCTAATATTGCAGCTTGCAGAGAGATTTTTGAAGAAACAAAAGGTACGCTATCTATAAAACCAGATGATATTCTGTATTTTTGTCATATGATTCAGAAACTTCCTAAATT